>Ga0209619_10000648_pt1 | contig 24891 bp, 22 predicted proteins | sample Rifsed16ft3_FD_184011 | JGI IMG/M metagenome (GOLD analysis project Ga0209619, IMG submission 184011) | Soil microbial communities from Rifle, Colorado, USA - sediment 16ft 3 (version 2) | ecosystem: Environmental > Terrestrial > Deep subsurface > Rock core/Sediment | place: Rifle, Colorado... | reverse complement strand
AGTAGATATTTACAGAATCAATTTTTTTTAACCCTTCAAAATATTCATTATTTTTACATTCCGCTGATAAAACAATCTTAAGTTTTTCAATTTCTTTAATCCTGCTTAAAGCAGACACAAGATTTACAAATAATCTTGGGCCGCCGCCCTTGACATTTGAAGGAAACCATATTAAAACTTTCATAATATTAGATTACTTGTTTAATTTGCCAATTATTTTTGATTAACATATCCTTTTTCATATCTCCTGAAATCTCAAAATGCTCAATTGTTGAATCTGACATAACCTGTTCTCCGCCATTAATGCCTACCAATCTAAAAAAATATTTATAAGGATTTGAGCGGAAGGGTATACTGAAAATATTTATTTTAATATTATACTTGCCCTTTTTTAAATTTTCCAAATCAATTCCGGAAAAATCGTTCCTGAAATGAGCGATATCCGTGTTGGTCCTATTTCTTAAGTGTAGATTAATATAAAATTCATCAAAGTCAATATTTGTTTCAAACTCTATACCAAAAGAAACATCATCCTGGGGATAGATCTCCTGGATACCGCCCTTTACATTTTCTGCATATACTTTTTTTATTAGTATTCTTACCTTTAATTCTTCCTGGCGCCTCAATTCTTCCTCTGTATGTTTTTTAATCTCTTGCCTCTTTCTCCGCTCCTCCTCCTGAATTCTCAAAATTTCCTGTTTCTTTTCTATATTATGAGAAACCATTGTCTGGTAAAATTCAATTGCTTCTTCTGTTCCGCCATCGAAAAATATTTCTCCCTTATTCAAAACTATAACCCTGTTCGTCAATAACCTTATCAATCCCAGGTCGTGGCTCACAATTATCAGTATTTTTGCTGAAGACAATATTTTATCCATTCGCTCCTTTGCCTTTTGCATGAATTCAAGATCTCCGGCGGATAGCATCTCATCCATTATTAAAATTTCTGGACGGATTATTGTTGCAATTGTAAATGCAAGCCGCAATGCCATACCGGACGAATAATACTTCACAGGCACGTCAATAAATTTGCCGAGTTCAGTAAATTCAATAATCTCCTTCTCTTTTTCTTTAATTTCCTTTTTTGTAAAGCCGAGCATGGCTCCATTTAAATAAATATTTTCTCTTCCTGTAAACTCCGGGTTAAACCCGGCTCCTATTTCAATCAGAGGCTGAACATTTCCTGTGATTTTAATCTCTCCAGCAGAGGGGGTAAGCAATCCCGCAATTATTTTTAGCATTGTGCTCTTGCCGGCTCCATTCAATCCAATAATCCCGACCCTTTCGCCCTGGAAGATACCTAAATTAATATTTTTGAGAGCATAAAGTTGTTCCGTTTTTACCTGTGTATATCTTCTTCTGAGAATTGTATTCACCACATATTCTTTTAGCGTAGCGGTTTTATCGTAATAAAGATCGTAAATTAAAGAGACGTTTTTAAAATCAATGGCTATTTTTCTTTTATCATTCATAACTTAAAGATAATCCTGTTATTATGCTTCTGAAGTATAAGCAAGCCTGCAAAAAACATAATTACGCTCATTAAAGCACAAAAAGTTATATATTTAAAGTCAGGCAATCTGTTGTATAACACAGGAATACGGAATATCTCTACAAAATAAAAAAATGGGTTCAATTTAATAATTTTCTGCATTTTTTCCGGGACAATTGATATGGGATACAAAACAGGGGTCAAAAAAAACGCCGCCTGCATAACTACCGGAACAATATGTATCATGTCCCTGAAATATACACTCATGATACTTATTGTTGTTGCAATCCCAATTAAAAAAATAACTGAGATGAACAGCGAAACTGGTAAAAATAGATAGGCTAACGAAAAGGAGAGTTTTTTAAATAATATTCCGAGGATTATTAGAGAGAGCAAAATTAATATAAAATTAATTATTTCCAAAAATACAACCTGTAATACAAACACCAGTTTAGGGACGTATATCTTTTTTATAAATCCCTCGTTGTTTATCATTACGTAGGGTGATTGAATAACAACAATTGACAATATATTGTAAATAACAACACCAGCAAACAGATAGACAATGTAGTTTGGCATATCAAATCTCATCAGATAATAAAATACAACACCTATTATGAGATTCTGGAGCAGCGGCGCCACCACGGACCATAGAAAACCCAGAATAGACCTTCTGTATTTCTGCTTTAAACTGGTATACACGTAATTGTATATAACATATCTGAACCGAAAAGTTTCCCTTAGTTCTTTTAACATTATAATCCTTTTTATTTTATTTTTCGCGCTGGCGTTCCGACATAAGTACCTGGTTCTATTATATTGGAAATTACTGTTGCGCCTGCACCAATTTTAACACCTGAACAAATACTTATCCTTTCTAAGATCACAGCGCCGGTACCTATGAAAACATAATCTGCAATTTTAACGTTCCCTGAAATATGCACCCCTGGAGAAACCGTAGTATAATCACTTATAACTGAATCGTGTCCAACTGTGCAATCAAGATTAATATGGACAAAGTTGTATATTTTAATATCTGTTGTTAAAATACTCCCTGAACATATAATATTACCTTCCCCTAATATAATCTTATTCTTACGCCTGTCAAAAGAGACATTTGGATGAATCAAGTTAGGAAACAAACTTTTTGGAGCATAATTTTTTATTTTTTTAACAATTTTTTCCTTTAATATAGGATTACCTACCGCAACAAAACAATTATTAACTTTTTTTGAGTATTTTTTAATAAATTCTGCTTCTGATAAAACAATTTTAGAATTTATTTTTCTCCCAATTAGTTCATTGCCGTCTTCTGCAACAAAAAAATTTATCCTGAAATTAACTTTGTTATAAATAAATAAATCTTCAATTAACCAGTCAACCTCTTTTGTAAAGCCAGCGGTCCCAAAAATAAAATTCATTTGCTTGCCTTTTCATAAAATTTTCTGATCTTCTCACAAATAAACTCAACCTGTTCTTTTGTAAGTCCTGGCCAGCTTGGCAGGTTTATCCCCCTCCATCCAAGGCTTTCAGCAACAGGATGTTTTTGATATTTACCAGAATACATTGGCATTGTGTGGGCGGGATAGAACAATGGCCTCGTCTCTATGTCGGCGTCTGCCAAAGCATTTCGCAGCGGATCCCGTTTCTGAGGGTCATCAACAAGAATGGAGCACATCCAGTAGGAATGCTTTACATCTCCGACCTCCGGATGAACAGTCACTGGTAAACCCTTAAGTCCGAATTTGTACCATTCAGCTATCTTTCTTTTTTTATCTATAAATTTATCTGCCTGTTCTAATTGAGCCAGACCGATTGCAGCGCAAACATTCGTCATTCTGTAGTTGTACCCTATTACATCATGCCAGTACTCCCGATATTTAGCCAATCCCTGCCCCTTAAAGTGCAATGAACGATCGTATAGCGTATCATCATTTGTTACAACCATACCGCCTTCGCCTGTTGTAATGGTTTTATTACCGAAAAAACTATATGTGGCTATGTCTCCAAAAGCACCTGCGTGTTTGCCTTTGTACAATGATCCAAACGCTTCCGCACAATCCTCAATTAAAAACAGGTCATATTCTTTAGAAATAGATGCAATAAGATCCATTTCGCAGGGATGCCCGTAAAGATGCACAGCCATGATAGCTTTAGTTTTTGGTGTTATTTTCCGTTTGACATCATCTGGATCCATTTGCCATGTATCGCTGAGAGAATCCACAAAAACGGGTGTAGCGCCTGTATAGGCAATGGAATTTACCGAAGCAATATAGGTTAGTGTCGGAACAATAACCTCGTCTCCGGGACCGATACCCAGAGCCACCAATGCAAGATGCAGAGCAACCGTACCATTACATACCGCGGCGGCGTATTTCATCTTTGCGTATTCTGCAAAACTTTGTTCAAATAAAGATACGAATTTACCCTTGGAGGAGATCCAATTTGTATCAAGGCACTCGTTGACGTATTTTTTTTCATTTCCGGTGAGAGATGGCTGATAGACTGGAATTTTCATTCATTTAACTCCTTGCTATTTTCTGCGATTCATTATATTCTTAGCCACGTTACACTGTCAATACAATATTATTTAATATTAGACTTTTTGATTCTATTTATAAACCTTTTTCCAGTATTTTTTCAGATAATCAAGTTTGCTTCTAACCCACGATATATTGCTTAGATACCATTTCACGGTCATCTCAATTCCTTCATCAAAGGAGACCTCGGGTTTCCAGTTGAGTTCCTTTTTAATCTTTTCCGTATTCATAAAATATCTGAAATCATGGCCTGGCCTGTCTTTTACATATTCTATCAATTCTTCCGGTTTGTTCAATAATTTGAGGACATTTTTAACAACATCTATGTTTCTTTTTTCTTCTCCGCTGCCAATGTTGTAAATCCCGCCTGGTTTTCCCTTCTCAAGGATGCTGAAAATTCCGTTGACGCAATCGGATACAAAGAGCCATTCCCTCCGGTTTTCTCCCTTAGCGTAAACCGGCACTCTTTCATTGTTCATTGCCTTGATTATCACCACAGGAACCAGTTTCTCCGGATACTGCCAGTGCCCATAATTGTTTGATGGTCTGACAGTTATCACAGGCAATCCGTGCGTCCTTTGATAGGCGCGCCCGAACATGTCAGCGGATGCCTTGCTTACCGAATATGGGGAATTGGGATTGAGTGGCGTTGTTTCAAAGAACTCGCCTTTCTCTTCAAGTTCACCGTAAACCTCATCAGTTGAAATGTTTATGAACCTTTCTATTTTATTTTGCAGTGCAGCCTCCAGCAGAACCTGTGTGCCAACTATATTGGCATTCAAAAAAGGCGTGGCATCAAGAATGCTTCTGTCCACATGGCTTTCTGCAGCAAAATGGACAACTACATCTGGTTTTTCTTTCTTAAATACATCATTAACGGATTTACGGTTGCTTATATCTATTCTGCAAAAAGCGATTTGTTTCTTCACTTCTTTCAGCCTCGCAAGATCGCCGGCGTATGTAAGTTTATCTGCCACAACAGTATTGTGTCCCCGTCTTACAGCTTCCCTTGCAAATTCGCTTCCCATAAAGCCGGCGCCGCCAGTGATTAACAATTTTTTCATAATGCCTCCCCCAATCCTCTCAAAAATCTTTCCGTTGCATCCTCCCATGAAGGAAGCAAATAACCAATTGTATCCTGTAAAGGAAAACCATCCAGGACGGTGTACCCTGGCCGTTTTGCCGGAGTCTGAAAATCCCCGGATTTCGCTGGTTCAAGCTCCCCCTGCCATTTGATTGTATTCAGGATGCGCCTTGCCCATGAATACCTGCTGCAGAATCCTGAATTGGTTATGTGATAAAGGCCGCAGTTTCCGGTCTGGATTAAATCTATTGCCGCCCGCGCCACATCTATATTATAGGAGGGAATGGATATTTGATCATCCACAATTCTTAATTTCTTGTTTTTTGACGCCCATTCAATTACCCTTTTGGGAAATGAAAATTTTCCGGTTCCGAATACCCAGCTTGTGCGGATAAGAAAAAACCTGTTACTGTGTCGCTTTAAAAGTTCTTCGCCAAGCAATTTACTCTCGCCATATTTATTTACCGGGGCAGGCTTGTCAACTATTGTATAAGGTTTCCCCTTGAGTCCATCAAATACATAATCGCTGCTCAAATGAACAATTTCAGCATCTATTTTTGAACATGCAATTGACAGGTTCTTTACTCCTGTTCCGTTAACTAAAAACGCATTCTGCCAGTCAGTCTCGGCTCTATCCACATCATTGTAGGCTGCGCAATTTATCACTATATTGGGCTTAAAACTTGACAATGCGTCGCACACCGATGAAAGGATTGTAATATCCAATTCTTCCCTGCTTTTTGAAATAACCGAATAGCCCCTCAATGTTGAGATATTTATTATCTCCTTTGCCAGTTGTCCATTCGCGCCCGTGACAAGAATCTTCATATTCTAATGGTCGTTAAAAATCTATATCGGCATGCCTCAGCAATGGAAGCTGCAAGTCTCTTTCTGAAAGCACCGGAGATACAACAGGCCATTTTATGCTTAAATCGGGATCGTTCCAGACTATTCCCCTTTCATGCTCTTTTGAATATTCGCTGGTGCATTTATAAATAACCTCTGCGAAATCGCTCAGCGCTACAAACCCATGGGCAAAACCCGCAGGGATGTACAGCATGTAATTATTTTCATCGGAAAGGTCTATTCCCACCCATTTCCCGAATGAGGGCGATTTTTTCCTTATATCCACTGCAACATCAAATATCCTGCCCTTCAGACACCACACCAGTTTGCCTTGCGCAGCGGGTTTCTTCTGATAGTGCAAGCCCCTTAAAATGCCCATCGCCGATCTGGAATGGTTATCCTGAACAAAGAGATCCTTTATCCCTGCATTTGCAAAACAGGAATACTTGTATTTTTCTGAAAAAAATCCACGGGTATCCCCAAATACATCAGGAGTAACCAGGATGATATCCTCAATATCAAGTCTTCTAAAATTGAAAGGCATTCCGATCAGGCCTCGTTTAAAATCTTCAACAGATACTGGCCATAACCATTGTTCTTATAAGGCGCTGTCAGTTTTTCAAATTGTTTTCTATTTACATATCCCTGTCTGTAAGCAATCTCCTCAATACAGGCGACCTTCAATCCCTGCCGCTTTTCTATTGTAGCGATGAACTGCCCTGCCTCAAGCAGGCTCTCGTGCGTTCCGGTGTCAAGCCATGCATAACCCCTGCCAAGAAGCTCCACTCTCAAATTTTGCGCCTCAAGGTATTTTTTGTTGACATCGGTAATCTCAAGTTCCCCGCGCTGTGACGGCTTAAGCTCTTTCGCAATTTTAATAACATTGTTATCATAAAAATACAGCCCCGTTACGGCGTAATTTGATTTTGGAGCCTTTGGCTTTTCCTCAAGAGAGATGGCTCTTCCGTTCTTATCAAAATTGACAACGCCATACCTCTCTGGGTCATTCACATAATAGCCGAATATCGTGGCTCCGCCGGATTTATTAACATCGCTGACAGCTTTTTTAAGCAAGTCCACCAATCCATGTCCGAAAAAGATGTTGTCGCCGAGAACCAGACAGGCGCTGTCGTTCCCAATAAACCGTTCGCCAAGTATGAACGCCTCTGCAATCCCGTTAGGTTGGGGTTGCTCGGCGTAGGAAAAATTCAACCCAAGCGGAGACCCGTCATGAAACAGATCTTTAAACCTCGGCAAGTCCTGTGGGGTAGAGATAATAAGAATTTCCCTTATTCCTGAAAGCATGAGCACTGACAATGGATAATAAATCATCGGCTTGTCATAAACAGGCAAGAATTGCTTGCACAAACTTAAAGTCAATGGGTACAGTCTTGTTCCAGCTCCTCCAGCCAAAATGATGCCTTTCATAATTCTATTGCCTCAATTGTTTTAAGCATTAGTTGATTAATTTTACAACTGCATTATACACTTTGTCAACGCTTATCATGTCCATGCAATTGGGCTTTTCGTTGCATTTTCCCCTGTAACAGCAGGCACAATCAAGCGCCGGCGCTATTTTGACTCCGCAGCCATACATTTCTATTTCCCGCGGCGAGGTCGGGCCAAAGAGCGCAACAATTTTTTTCCCGAGACCAAGCGCTATATGCAGCGCGAGGGTGTCCCCGCATACAACAAGGTTGCAACTATTGATTACATCTATAAAATTTTTAATGCTGCCTTGCGTGTTAACATTAATTGCCTTCAGTCCTTTATTCGCAAGAATTCCCTTTATTTTTGAATTTCGTGCCTGCTCCAGTCTTCCTCCGAGCAACACAATGTTTAAATCCGAATTTCTCAAAATCTTTTCAGCAAGCGCGGCGTAACCATTAATGTCCCATTTTTTCAATGCCCATCTTTTACCCGCGCCAGTATGCAACCCTATAATTCCGCCATTCATTTTTCTGATTTGCTGTTTCCGGTTTTTAAATCCCGGCAGGGATTTTTCTCTTTTAATATCCGGAAGAATTATCTTATGTTTTTCCGGATTGAATCTGAGTCCGCACATACTGAAAAGTATATCCTGATATGTTTTCCTGTTTGCCTTTTTTACATCATCAAAAGCAGACATCTCCAGCCAGCGCTCCGCATCCGGTGTAAACGGATAAATGTATCCCTCCGGCTTTAAACCATATCCAAATTTGCTGCCTGCATAAATTGATTCAGCAATATAAGCGCTCTGTTTTATATTCTCGGGATTGATAATTATATCAAACCGGATACCCTCAATTTCTTTTATAATCCCTTTTGACCATGGAATAATTCTGGTTATATACTTATTCCCTCTTAACAATTCGACGGAATTCCGCTCTGCAATCCATATAATCTCCGGTTTGTCAAATTGTGCATTCATTGCATGAAGCAACGGGGTTGTTCGCAGGATATCTCCCGCGGCTCCGGTCTTTATTATTAAAATTCTTTTTTTCTTTCCACCGGCACAGGAAGTTTTGCGGTTTTTATTCAATTCATAAACCTTTTTTTTCAGTGGTTTATAATGCGGGCATTTTGGGCATTTAATGCCCGTATTCTTGTGATATCGGCAGGGTTTATCCCCGGGAAAATGTGCGCAGTCTAATTTAAGAACCAAAATTTAATTCCTTAACCCTCTGCTGCAGATGTTTAATTGAATAACTTCAGGGCGTACCGCCGGAAAATTCTTATTCGCATCTGGATTTTTTAACCGTATCCCTCCACCGTTTGATCATATTCCTTCTCTGGGACATCGGCATCTGGGGATAAAAAGCCCTGTCCTGTTTCCATATCTGCCTGAGTTCGTCCATATTGTGCCATATCCCTACAGCAAGTCCGGCGAGCATGCCTGCCCCAACGGCTGTAGTCTCAACAATATTGGGGCGGACGATCTCCACATCAAGCATATCCGACTGGAACTGCATGAGATAATTGTTTAGCGATGCGCCTCCATCCACCTTCATTATTTTTATTTTTTTATTTGCATCTTCTTCCATAGTGGTAAATAGGTCGTAAATCTGCATGGCAATCCCCTCCATTGTTGCGCGAGCTATATGCGCACGGGTTGTGCCTCTCGTAAGCCCGCATAAAACCCCCTTTGCGCTGCTGTCCCAGTACGGAGCACCAAGCCCGGAAAAAGCAGGAACAAACATAACCCCTGCAGGATCACGAACTTCTGATAAAAGTTTTTCAAATTCTGAAGTTGACGATATAATTCCAAGTCCGTCTCTCAGCCACTGCACTGCCGCCCCTGCAATGAATGCGCTCCCTTCTAACACATAAACGGTTTTCTTTCCGATTTTCCATCCAACGCTGCTCAGCAAGTTGTGTTTGGAATATTTTATCTCTCCACCCGTATTCATAAGGAGAAAGGCTCCGGTCCCGTAAGTGCATTTTGATGTCGCTTTTTCAAAACAGCACTGCCCAAAGAGCGCGGCTTGCTGGTCTCCTACCATACTCGCTACAGGAATACCGTCTGGCAAAAATCTTATTCCGCTGGTATATCCTAAAACTCCCGATGTAGGTTTAATCTCCGGCAGAATGGCCGGAGGAATATCCATTTCGTCTAAAATTGCCTCATCCCAGTCAAGAGTCTTGAGATTCATGAGCATTGTTCTGGAAGCATTGGATACATCTGTAAAATGGCATGCCCCGCCGGTAAGCTTCCAGAGCAGCCAGGAATCCACTGTTCCAAATGCAATTTCTCCTTTTACACTTTTTCTCCGGAGACCCTGAACATTATCAAGCAGCCACATCATTTTAGTTCCCGAAAAATAAGGATCAATCACCAGTCCGGTCCTTTTTTTGATAACCTTTTCCAGCCCCTTGCTGCGCAGCTTGTTACATATACCCGCTGACCTTCTGCACTGCCATACAATGGCATTGAATACCGGAGAGGAATCCTGTTTTTCCCACATAATCGTGGTCTCCCGCTGATTGGTAATTCCAATTGCCGCAATATCAGAAGGGTTGATCCGCGTTGTCGCAATTAATTCCTCAATAGTTCTAACAACCGTATCCCATATTTCATCCGGATTGTGCTCAACCCAGCCAGGCTTTGGATAAATCTGCCTGAGTTCTCTGGAGACCTTCCCAACAATATGAAGTTCCCTGTTCAATAAAATCGCTCTTGTGCTCGTCGTCCCCTGATCTATTGCAAGTATAAAGTCCCCCATTATTCCTCCTTAATTTTTCTTCAGAAATTCTAAAATTCTCTCATAAATGAAATTCCTTTCGCGATCAACAGTTAACACGTGCCCCGAATTATCTACTTTAACTTTTACTACCCCGGATTTTATTCCTGCGGAAATCAGAGATATGCTCTTCTCTGAAACTGTATTATCCCTTTCAGAATAAATTACCTGGACCGGAAAATCTATGAGCGGCAGAACAGAGCGCGCTATTCGCTGAACCCTGTAAAACTCAAAGATGCTCCTGAGCGGAACCCTGTTGTACGCAAGGTGCTTCTTTTTAGCCTCTTGGTCAATGATATCGCTGCCGTTTTTCTTTTCATAATAAAGGTTCTTTACCGGCAGCAAATAAAAAAACGGGATGAAACGCCTCCCGATCCCCTTCAGAACGAGAGCAGGAGCAAGAAGGACCGCGGCCGGGATATTCCGTTTAATCAGCGCCAGGGTAACAACCAAAAGCGCGCCCATGGATAACCCGATTGGATATACCTTGTTGTATATTCCGGACAGCCTTTGCCATTCTTCCGATATCTGTTCAATCCAATCCTCGGCCCTTACGTCTGCCAGAGCCGATGGGATTGTACCATGACCCGCAAGAGAAATAACGCTAACCGTATATCCATTCCGATGAAGGAACTCCCCAAGCTCCCTCATTTCATAGGTACTTCCAGAAAATCCATGAATTAAAAGGCAGGCATCGCTGCCACCTTTCAGGAAGAGCGGCGCTGCCTGAGAAGCATTGTTCGTCTTTATCGGCATGTTTTTTGGAAGGGACCGGAACAGTCGCCCCACTGACCACATCCACCGCATGGGCCAGAAAGATGACCTACTGATAGTTTCGTTCAGGTACATCAGCGTCCCACCTCATAAGGCATTAAATCCTGTTGCCACTATATAGTTTTCCCTGGATCTGCTCCGCGTGGAATCAGGTCTCGTTATTTTGGTAAAATCAAAGCACGATTTAACACTCTCAAAAAGATCTTTTGTATCCGGTCCCTCAATCACCTTTACGAGAAAGTTCCCATTTTCTTTAAGGAATTCTTTCGTAAGGGTTAAAATGGACTTAACGAGGTCAAAAGACATCCGATGATCCCTCTCTCTTATTCCGGTAAGATTTGGACTGGCATCCGAAAGCAGAACATCCGCCCTGTCATTTAAAAGGCTTCTCACGCGCAATTGAACATCCTTATTCAAAATATCTCCCTGAACAAAGGCTAAATTGCCCGCTGAAAGACCTTTAATCTTTTCTATGTCAACACCAACAACAAGTCCTTTTTTCCCAGCCAATCCTAATGCCACCTGGAGCCAGCCACCCGGAGCGCAACCTATATCCAGAATGCGGTCTCCGGCTTTGATTAATCTGGAGGCTGTGACAATTTCCTTCAATTTATATGCAGCCCTGGAATTGTACCCCTCTTCCTTTGCCCGCAGATAGAAAAAATCCTTCCTCTTATACACCTAAAACAAACTATCATAATTCTTGCTAAGAATCAACGGATTTCCATGAACAAAAAATAACCTTGACTTTTCATTTTTCATTTTGTATCATCGGACAATCTGTGTGCTCAAAATCACATATACACCGGATAAATTAAGATGTGGCTTATTAAACTTTTTGACAGTCTCATTGAACGCATAGAAACCTGGTTTATCATCGTTGTGATCATAATGATGATTTTTATTTCCTTTCTCCAGGTGGTTTTAAGAAATATATTTTCAACAGGCATTAGTGGAACTGAAGAGCTCCTCCGTCATATTGTTTTCTGGACCGGCCTTGTGGCAGGAAGCCTCTTGACAAGAGAGAACAGGCACATCAAGATTGATATTCTCTCTAAAATGATGCCAGCAAGAATGGAGCAGGTAACCGCAATAATTATTAATTTAGTGTCTCTCTGTATCTGCGTAATGCTCTTATTGGCATCAATAAGATTTATCTCTGTTGAAATGCAATTTCAGGAGCGATCGCCGCTGCCTGTCCCGATATGGTCGCTACAGTTGATTCTACCTATAGGGTTTTTCATGATCTCATTGCGCTTCTTCTTAAAGTTAATAGAAAAAATATTGGAGCTATTCAGATAATTATATGGTCGCATTTTTAATATTAAGCATCATCTTTCTTGCTTTTCTGGGAATGCCGCTGTTTGTAACCCTTGCTGGCATAACAATGGTTTGTTACCATCTTGTCAGCCACATTGAATTCACTTTAATTATTGAAGAAATATACCGTATAGCAAATACTCCAGTCCTGATTGCCCTGCCGCTTTTCACGCTGGCAGGTTACTTCCTTGCCGAAAGCAATGCGCCTACGAGGCTTGTTAATTTTACAAATGCACTGCTTGGCTGGATACCCGGCGGATTAACCATCGTTGTCCTTGTAGCATGCGCTATATTCACTGCTCTAACAGGCGCCTCAGGAGTAACGATAATAGCCCTCGGCGGCCTGCTCATGCCAGCCCTGATAAAGGAACATTATCCCGAGCGATATGCTCTCGGAGTTTTGACATGTTGCGGCAGCCTCGGTCTGCTCTTTCCTCCAAGCCTACCGATGATCATTTACGGAATAGTTGGGCAGGTTAGCATTGAAAAGCTCTTTGTAGCAGGATTCATTCCAGGCGTTGTCTTAATAACCTTTCTGGCAATTTATGGAATTATTGTAGGTTACAGAAGAAAAACTATCTCTATACCATTTACACTTGGCAACCTCTGGGCAGCGTTTAAGGATATATTATGGGAATCCCCTATTCCAGTTATAATCCTCGGAGGCATTTACGGAGGAATACTCACCGCGACCGAAACAGCCGCAGTAGTTGCCTTTTATGTTTTTGTTGTAGAGGTTTTCATAAAAAGGGATATTCCATTCTCTAAAATCCCAGCCATAATAAGGGAGGCAATACTTGTAGTCGGAGCAATCATAATAATTCTTGGCTCGGCCCTTGGCTTTACCAACTTCCTCATAGACGAGAGGGTGCCAATGAAACTATTTGAGTTTGTAAGCACCTTTATAAAAAGCAAAATTACATTCTTATTAATACTCAATGTTTTCCTTCTTATTGTGGGTTCCCTGATGGATATTTTTTCGGCAACAGTCGTTGTTGCTCCGATGATTATCCCGATAGCTATTTCATACGGCGTAGATCCTGTCCATCTTGCAATAATATTCCTCACAAACCTTGAAATAGGCTACCTGACCCCGCCTGTGGGCATAAATCTCTTTATCTCCAGCTTTTTCTTCAAGAAACCGGTCGTGGAGCTCTACAGAGCTGTCATCCCCTTCATTCTAATTTTGATTGCCGCACTCATGGTTATCACCTATGTCCCAGAATTCAGCACATTCCTGCTACAGTACACACACGCAAAGTGATCTCAAAAGACGGTAGGATTTTTAACCCCGGTCTCTTTTTATTTTTTCAATTAACAACCTAACACTATGACCAATCAATTCCGCGGCAATACCCCTGCCAACTGTCTCAATGCCTATGTTCCAGAGACCCTTTATCCCCGCCTCATCGTGTCTAAAACGCTGATCAAAGACCTGTCCCGCTATTGCAGCCATTTCAGTGCAGGGATAGTCATTCCAAAAAACGCTCATCATATATTCGCCATCGGGATTATCGCACAAGCGCAGAAATTCTTCTCTTCCCTTTGTCAGCTGCATATCTATATTTTCGCTTCGCTCAAGCACCTGGTAGGCAATAACCATGCTTTTCTTCTCTTTACTGATTGAGGGGCTCTCACGAGTCGGCTCTGTCATGCCTGCTATGTATTCCGCTTCCACCGGGATTATCACTCCGCTTTTGTTGAGCATCGGCTTATCCGTCAGGATCAGGTGATTGACTCCCCAGGCAGGAATTGCCCTGGTCATCTTTTCAATGAACTCCTTCTGAATTGATCCTTTGTCGTCAAGAATTTCATATGTATGTCTTATCCCGGCATTTGATATGATTCCCTTCTTTGCCATTATCGTTTCCCCGCTCTGAAGAAGCACGCCTCTAACCCTTCCGCTTTCGGTAATTATCTTTGAAACAGCAGCGTTGTTTCTGAGAGTGGAGTTTCTGTCCCGGAGATATCTAACTATACCGGAAATAAGGCTTTTGAGCCCTCCGTCAACCACGCATTCCATCGTATAATCATACATCCTGAATGTCCTTAAAAGTTCCGCTGCAGGAGTCAAATCATACCTTACCCCGAGCGAATATTGAACTGCCTTGTCCACTGCCCGGTGAAACGATTTATTATCAGTAAACAGATTCAGCAAATCCTTTACCGATGGTTCATCCGAAATTCTGTACCCAAGTTTGTATAAAAGGAGATACAGCAGAAACCCCGCATTCTCCCTTTTTGTCAGAATTTTATTAAGGACAGGATACGTCCACCTCAACCGGAGGTATTCATTAATCTTCACAGGGAATATGTAACTCCTTCCACCGAGCATCCATGTTATTGGCGGGCGGCACCGAATCAACCTCACTTGAATACCCAATTCACTCAGAATTCCATAAATGCTGCCTTTTGCTCCGTGAGGAAGCATATGATGGGCTGCAGTAGGAATCTCGGTTCCGTTGTGGCTTATGGAGGTGTATTTGCCGCCAAAGAATGATAGCTTTTCAAGAACCGTAACCGACCAACCATCGCGCGAAAGAAGGCCTCCAGCGAGAAGCCCGCCTATACCTGAACCGATTATTATATAATCAGTCTCTTCTGCCAAAAACCTCTTCCTCCACACAGTCCAGCGGACAGACAAAATAACATAACTTGCAGTCAGTGCAATTCTCGGAAATCAAAACAGGATTCTTCTCGTTCAACAATATTGCGCTTTCCGGACAGATTATCCCGCAGTATTTGCAACCACAGCATGGTTTTGCCTTAGCAGCCATCATTTTCTTTTCTTATACTATATTTGAAGAAAATTCTCCAGAGGATTAATTTTGCCTTCCATTTTAAAAAAGTTGATTGCATTTTTAAATCAGCAGAATGCCCGTCCTGCAATCCACGGATATTATATTTGACTTTATTTGGCAAATAATTTACACTACTTATTCAAGATGGAAATTTTTAACCATCCGGGCAAGGCGCTCCTGATAATAGGAGGGGCGCTATTGATTACGGGTGCTTCATTCACGTTTTTATCTAATATCCCGTTTATAGGAAAGCTTCCGGGCGATATCCTTATTGAGAGGGAAAACTTCAAACTTTATTTCCCCTTAACCACATCCATTGCAGTGAGCCTTCTCCTGAGCATAATATTTTTCATTGTGGGAAGAAAATAATGTTTAACAATAATTTTCTGAACAGTATAATTTATTATTTAAAATTTCTTTATGATACTGCCCTGAAATATTTGCAGAAAATAGATTGGACAAACATAATGGCATCTTTGATTTCCGAGAAAAAACTCTTTGTTATACTTATCTTATTATTTATCCTTGTCCTCTGGCTTCTGGTAAGATATTTCAGAACAACATCTATACGGGTTGATGCAGATGAAAGCCCTAAAAACCTTGCAAAATCAGCAAAAGCGTTGTGCGGTAAAGGCGAGAATCTCCTTGCCGCGAATTTATATCAGAAAGCCGGCATGCTCAAGGAAGCGGCAGAATGTTATCTTAAAGCGAATGCTCCGCTCAGAGCAGCGGAGATCTATCTCGCCGATAATGACCTGGTTAATGCAGCAAAGAATTTTGAAAAAGCAAGGCAGTATGAGAAGGCCGCCAATCTCTATCTGAAAGCCAGTATGCCGAAGAATGCCGCTGAAAATATTGAAAAAACCGGTAATCTGAAGTCAGCAGCTGAATTTTATGAGCGGGCGGGAGATTTTGAAAGGGCAGGAGAATTCTATCACCGCTCAGGGCTTCTTAAAAAGGCATCGGACATGTTCAGAAATTCAGGCCAATGGGAAAAGGCTGGAGCGATGATTGAACTAATAATAAATAACGCTCCCGCATCTTCTTTATCTTCAATTCCGGATGCTGAAACCAAAAATCTTTCCCTGAGCGGAGCAGAATATTACAAAAAGGCCGGTAAACTCGCAAATGCCGCAGATCTGCAGCTAAAAGCAGGAATGCTGGCGGATGCCGCAGCGTTATACAGTTCAGCAGGCAGATTCAGGGAAGCCGCAGAACTTTATGTAAAAACAGAGAATTATACAAGCGCCACCCAGGCATTTGAAAAGGCTGGAATGCTTAAAGAGGCTGTTCTACTCAAGGCAAAATATCATACCCAGAAAGGCGAAGATATGGAAGCAGCAAGGCTTTACGAAAATTCGGGGGAATTTAAGACAGCCGCCGAAATCTACGAAAAGATGAATAATTTCAGGAAATCCGCCGAATTGCATTTCAAATCAGGAGACAACGAAAAGGCTGCTCTGTTTTTTGAAAAGGCAAACGATTTATCTTTATCCGCTGAATCCTATGAAAAAGCAGGTAATTTTGTCAAAGCCGCGGAGATGTATTCAAAGGCTGGAAATCCCAAAAAGGAGATTGAGTGCTTTGAAAAAGCAAATAAACTGTTGCCTCTTGCAAAAAAACTCAAGGAGCAGGGTTCTACTGAAAGAGCAATAGGAATACTCCAGAAAATTCCGGCTTCTTCCCAGGATTATTATCATGCATCGCTTGCACTAGCCGAGATATTCAAGGATAAGGGGGAGGTCTCCCTCGCCATCGGAAAGTATAACGACGCCCTGTCCGGTAAAAAGGTGTCGGAAGAGAATCTCGCATATTTTTATGACTTTGGAACCTTGCTGGAAAAAACCGGCAAACAGAAGGAAGCTCATCAAACATATGAGGATATATTAAAGGTCCAATATCACTATAAAGACGCAGCCCAGCGCATCCGGAATATTCAAGACAAGATGACAGCGGAACCTGCTCCTAATGCTGAAATGGAGACCCTGTATGCAGAAACAAAATATACTGTTAAGGAAAAACCTGCCTCTAAAAAGAAATATGAGATAGTGGGAGAAATCGGCAGGGGCGCAATGGGTGTTGTTTATAAAGCAAAAGATACAATCCTGCAGCGAACAGTTGCCCTGAAGGTAATGCCAAAAATCTTAGTGGACAATCCCGCAATCACGCAGAATTTTTTGAAAGAAGCGAGGGCCGCTGCGCAACTGAATCATCCAAACATTGTCATAATATACGAAGCGGGAGAAGAGGAAGGAGATCTCTTTATCGCAATGGAATTCATAGATGGTTCAAATTTAAAACAGATGCTTATCAAAAAGAAGCCCATTGCTCTTCAAGGAGTTTTGTTTATCTCTGCGCAAATATGCAAGGGCATTGCATATGCTCATGAAAACAAGATAGTTCACAGGGATATTAAACCAACAAACATAATGTGGACTCCTAAAAAGGTCGTAAAGATCCTGGACTTCGGTCTGGCAAAGGTTGTTCAGGAAATGGCAAGCACAGTAACAATTGTCGGAGGAACTCCGTATTATATGTCTCCTGAACAAACGCTCGGAGAGAAGATTGACCACAGGAGCGACATATACTCGCTCGGTGTTACTATGTTTGAAATTGCTACAGGAATACTTCCTTTTTCAAAGGGCGATGTTGGTTACCATCATATACACACACCTCCTCCGGATCCCAGACAGCTAAACCACGAGATATCTGAGCAGTTAAGTAAAATTATATTAAAATGCCTGGCAAAAGATCCCTCGGACAGGTACAAAAGCGCATATGATGTATTTGAAGAACTGAAATTAATCAAAATCTAATCAAAAAGGATTGAAAAAATTCTAAGACTCTGGCTCTTTCCCTTCAACCAGATGTTTCCTTCTTCGGCCGTTTTAAAAGATCCTCTAATCTTTTCATATGTTCCTTCGCCTATCAGGATTTGTTCTGGTTTAGCAATCCCTTCAAGACGGGCGGCAACATTAACCACATCGCCTATTACAGTGTACTCCATCCGGGCTTCGGATCCAACATTGCCTGCAATCACCCTTCCTGAATTTATGCCTATCTTCACATTGAATCTTTTTTCCTGAGAGATTTTCTTATTGAGTTCACGGACAGACTTTATTATCTCCACTGCACAATCTGAAGCGCTGAGAGCATCGTCCTGTATTGGAAAAGGCATGCCGAAAACAGCCATTACTCCGTCCCCCAGGAATTTGTTCACCGAACCGCGATATTTGAATATCGTTGAGGTGCAGATATTGAAATATTCATTCAAAATGTCCGTTAATTCACCAGCAGCCAACTTTTCACTCAGACAGGTAAAATCTTTAATATCCACGAACATTACCGTTCCGCTTTCCTCTTTTACTCCAGGGCGAATCGCCCTCATATGTGAAGAGTGTGTCATAATCTCTTTAGCAATATCAGGCGAGAGGAACCTCTCAAGGTTGTTTCTGATAACTGTATCATTTTTGATTTTTTCATTGAGGTCATTCTGTTTGATTGCAATTGCAATCATGTTCGCCACCGCGGAAACCAATTCGGAATCGTTCTCGGTAAAACTGCCTTTTTTAGAATCTGCATCCATATAGACTGCGCCATATAATTTTGACTTTTCCCATAATGGAGAGCAGATTACCTCCCGTAAACCATCCATTGAGGAACTAATAATAGTTACCATTTTCTCCATAGCATCCGTAACTATTCTATAGATAATATCCGGCAGTTCCCCGGCGTTGGCATTGAACGAGTGTTTTGAAGCAACGGCATGCAATGAATCTTGTTCATCAAGGGTCAGTATTACTCCCCTTTCTGCATCCGTGGCCTGAAGCAACATTGTGAGGGCATTATCGTAAACACCCGTTAAATCGCCGGCGGAGAGAAGGGATTTCGCCAGCTGGTGTAATATGTAGAAATGCATGCTGACTTTGTTCCTGGTAAGCCTGTCCGGGTGGTGAACAAATAACCGTTCCTGGAGGATCTCAACAGGCGCCCGAAAGTGCATTGGGCCACTGGAGCCACGCAATGGCGCAATACCCCTGTGAAATTCGCAGCAGTATTCTCCAATATCAATTATATCCCCCTCTTCTAATTTAACTCCCCCAACAATTTGGGAACCGTTTACAAATGTTCCGTTTGTGCTCTCAAGATCCCTTATAAAATAATCATCCCCGTCTTTAAATACTACACAATGCTCCCTGGAAACTGATTGATCCGGGATAAGAAGATCGCTATCAGGAAGTCTTCCGATCCGGAAGTGAAGATTGTCTATCGGAATATTATTTATAACATCTGAATCTTTTTTAAGGGTTAAGTATGCCATAACAACGTTATATGAACAGAATTAAAAAATAAAAAGAAAGCACCAATGAAGAAAGCAAAATTGAAGAAAGAGCGATTCCACTGCCTGTGACAATCGGGTTTTTTACAATCATGAAAAGGGTTGCAATGGAGAACGCAAACGCCAGGAGAGAGGATAAAATCCCAATACCCAGACTTGTTATGGAAATAATATAACCCGGCTGATAATAATTTAATATTACAAAAAGAGCGAGAAAATTAAATGGCCCGCCTATCATTGCACATAAAAAAGAGATGAATGCCAAGGAAGACTTATGATGCGATTTTATAGAAAGAATCTGATAGTTGTTGCATTCAGGGCATGGCTTGTTGGCGCTGTCGGATTTTAATTCATTTTCGCTGCCGCAGAACGGACAGAGGAATGTTTTCTTTAAACTTATAATCTTAGTATTTGATATATTAACGCCGTGCAGGTCAACTCCCTCAAGTCTTGAATTTTCTATTAGTGAATCATCCAGTTTCGCGCCATTCAGATCGCATTCCCTGAGATTGCATTTTCTTAACACTGCGTTTCGGAGATCGCTGTTGGCAAAATTTACACTCGAAAGATTTGTTAGATCAAAACTTGCTCCTCTGATAGACGCAGATTTGAGATTTGAACCGGAAAAATCGGCACAGGCCGCCTTAACTGCGTTAAGATTAGCATCTTCAAGAATAGATTTGCTGAGCTTTGCATAGGAGAGGTTGGCTCCCTCCAGCACAGATTTCTTAAGATTTGCCTTTTCCAAAACAGCGCCGGCAAAGTTTGTATTTTTTAAAGTTGCTGATTCAAGATCTGCACCGGAAAGGTGAGAAAGAGAAAAATCTATACCGCTTAGATTCAGCCCGCTAAGATTTACCTTAGGCATAAAGGTTTCATAAAAGGAGGCGTTATCAAGATTTACCTCCCTGAAAATTGCCCCCCTCAGATGTGAATGAGAAAAATCCGCACCAGCCAGATCTGCCCCGGAAAAATCAGCATCCTCCATATTACTGTTAGAGAGATTTACACCAATCATATTTGATTTTGAAAACCTGCATTGCTTTAACGAGGCATTTATAAATGAAGCGCCAGAAAGGTCAGATTTGCTGAAATTTCCGCCATCAATCACTGCATCATTAAATACAGATCCTTTTGCAACGGCTCCTTCAGCAGAAATCTCTTTTAAATTGCTCTTTCTCATATCTGCATTCAGTAAGATTGCCTCAGAGAGATTAGCACCTGGAAGATTAGCACCGCTGAAATTTGTCCCTTTTAGTTTTGCTTTTTTCAGATTTACAAAGGAAAGATCCGCCGTTTCAAAATCTGCGCCGTCAAGATTTGATTCAGAGAGATTGGCATTTTTCAATATTGATCCGCGCATTGACCTGTGGGAAAGGTTAAGATGGCTCAGATCCACACCACTAAGATCAAGATTATCAAGATTACCCCCGCCCTTAATTCTTTCTACTACATCCGCGCGGTCAATCCTTTGCATATAGATTATTATCTATAACGCGTAGGGAATTGTCAAGAAGAGGCGGGACACGCCGCTATCTACGTCCAAATTACGGGTTTGCAATTATTATCTCTTAATGAACGGGACCTTTGATATCAACCCGGGTTTCATCCTTCCCCTTATTTCTACCTGAACGCTGTTGCCTAAAACATTATCCTGCAGAGCAATCAACGCAAGTCCTATTCCCTTTTGAAGTATGGGAGAAAATGTTCCGCTTGTTAAAATTCCGGTGATTTCTCCTTTTGAAAAAATTTTATACCCCTGCCTCGGAATGCCATCATCCATCAGAATTCCTGTGCGAATCCTGCTTAATCCATTCTGTTTTTGCTTGAGCAAAACATCCCTTCCTAAAAATTTCCCTTTTTGAAAGCTAACAAACCTTTCCAGCCCCGCTTCAATAGGGGTAATTTCATCGGTAAGCTCATGGCCGTAAAGCGGATAGCCCATCTCAAGGCGGAGGGTATCCCTTGCGCCGAGCCCGCACGGCTTTAGATTGAACTCCCTGCCAGCATCCATGATTCTATTCCACAGTTTCTCTGCTAATATAGCAGGGAGAAAAATTTCAAAACCGTCCTCCCCTGTGTAGCCTGTCCGTGCTACAATTATCTCTTTGCCCTCAAAATCTGTTTTTGTAAATGAGAATACCTTCAGCCGCGCCGGAGTTCCGGAAAATATTTTTGATAATATCAAGGAAGAATTTTTCCCCTGAAGCGCAATAATTGCAGTAGATGCGCTTATATCCATTAGATCTACGCTGGCAGGCTTATGCTTGTTCATCCAGTTAAAATCCTTTTCAATATTTGACGCATTAACGCAGATTAGTAATTCCTTATCAGAGATTTTGTAAACAATAATGTCATCAACTGCCCCGCCATTTTCGTTCATCAGTACACTGTACTGTGCCTTGAATGGCTGGATTTTTCCAAGATCATTGGAAATAATACCCTGAAGAAATCCAATGGCCGTTTCCCCTTTCACCGTAAACATTCCCATGTGGCTCACATCAAATAATCCGGCACAGTTTCTGACAGCCATATGTTCATCCACAATGCCTGTGTATTGTACCGGCATCCACCAGCCAGCGAACTCAACCATTTTTGCGCCAAGCGATTCGTGGATTTGACTGAGGGGTGTTTTTTTCATAAGAACAATTTTTTCATGATACCTTTTAAGACATCAGCCCCTGCTGCAGCCTTGCGGCGCGCACAGTGTTTGACAGAAGCATAGCAATGGTCATAGGCCCAACACCGCCTGGAACCGGCGTGATGTAGCCTGCGCGTTTTTCAGCCGTCTCAAATTCAACATCGCCAACAAGTTTGCCGTCCGCCAGCCTGTTTATCCCCACATCAATAACAACCGCTCCCTCTTTTATCCATGCCCCCTTGACAGCGCCTGCCCTGCCGGCGGCAACAATAAGGATATCCGCATTGGAGACCTTCTCCGGCAGATTCTGCGTCTTTGTGTGGCATATCGTGATGGTGGCGTCTTTCTTCATGAGCATAATTGCAACAGGTTTCCCGACAATATTGCTTCTGCCGACGATAACAGCATCTTTTCCCCCGATCTTTATATTATAGTGCGAAAGGATCCTCATAATTCCCAGTGGGGTGCAGGGTTCAAACCTCGGCGCTCCTTTAAACAGCAGACCCAGGCTTTCCGGATGAAATCCATCCACATCCTTTACTGGATCAATAAGTCGTATTAATTTTTCCTCGCTGAGATGCTGGGGCAGCGGAAGCTGGATAAGTATCCCATGGACAGCGGGATACCGGTTGAGTTCATTTATAAGATCAACGACTTTCTCTTCGGACACATCTTTTTCAAGGGTGTAAACATTTGAAACAATCCCTGCCTCTTCAGCAGCCTTTTTCTTGTTCCTTACATAAATCTCAGATGCAGGGTTATTGCCAATAAGCAAAACTGTGAGACCGGGCTTTATTCCCTTATCCTTTAATTCCAGCGTTTCCTCTTTCAGTTTGTCGCGGATCTGTTTTGCGAGGGATTTTCCATCAAGTATAACAGCCATTTGAATCTCCCAAATATTTATTACATAATAAAACATAGTCTCTCGCGTGTAAAGAAATAAAAGCATTTTGACAGCATATTAAAATTATCAATTTGCAAGCAGCGCTGTTTCCGGTATTGCAATAATAATTTTCTGATATAATGATATAAAACAATGAGGCCATTATGCATAGAAAAATTATATTAATCGCTGCAGCCTTCGCAATATTCCCGGCGCTGAGTTCCGGAGAGAACTCAGTCAGCAGCTTTACCGCCGCAATCCTCAAGGGACCCTACATCAAGGCAATAACAGCAACCTCAGCCACCATCCTCTGGGAAACGGACGCGCCTTCAAAGAGCGTTGTGGAGTTTGGAACTGACAAAAGACTCGGAAAGGAATCTGAGTCAAACTCTGAGGCAAAAAAACTGGTTCCAGATATAAATCTTGCCAGCACCACAGTAACAGCAAATATAAACGCTGTTACAATAACCGGCATTCAGCCAGATACAACATACTATTACCGCGTGAGTTCCCTGAAAAAGCCGGCAGGTGTTTATCAGTTCCGTACAGCGCCAGAGCCAGGCGGAGCATTTCGCTTCGTTGTGTACGGTGATAACAGGGGAGCGGCTGCTGGCGAGCAGGAAAACCACAAAAAGGTCGCTGCCTCTGTTGAATCTCTTAGTCCGCAACCAATGCTCATTATAAATACCGGCGACCTTGTATTCAGGGGTAAGATTATAACAAAACATGGCTCAGAGGGCATATACAAGGACGAATGGCAGTTGTTCTTTGATGTAATAAAATCTCTTGCAACCCACACAGCATATTATCCGGTATTTGGAAATCACGATAGCGATGGAACTTCTGAAAAAACAAGGGTCTTCTCTGCATTCTTCCCAAAAGGGGTCAACAGCCCGGAAAACACATACTATTCTTTTGATATTGGCAATGTTCATTTTATAATACTTAATTCAGAGATTGATTACTCAAATGGTTCCCCCCAGTACAACTGGCTTGTGATGGATCTTAAGAATACTATGGCCGCACCTCATGTAAAGTTCGTTATAGCATCTATGCACAGGCCACCCTATACAATAAGCGAATCACACAGCAGCGATCTGGGCATACGGAATACGCTCTCCCCCTTATTTGAAGCGTACAGGGTTGATCTTGTCTTCAGCGGACACAATCATCTGTATGAGCGTTCAAAACCAATTACGAGCGGTGTTGTGGATGCGAAAAACGGAGTATACTATATTATTGCCGGAGGCGGCGGCGCCCCGCTCTATGGCTGCACTGAGGGCAAAACAGGCCGGGATCTTAACGAAAAATGCATTAAAAGCCTGAATTATGTTGCCGGCGATGTGGACTGCAGAACAACCTGCAGCATAACTCTTAATGTGTATAATTCAGATGGGGCGGTAATTGACAGAGTTGATCTGTCAGAGCGAAAAAAGTAATATAATAATAGTATAATTTATCAATGGATCCGGGCTCCATTACTCACTTTATTAAAACAGCGTCATCCGACCTTGGCTTTGACATTGCTGGCATAACCCATGCCGGCCCGCTCGTTAATGACGCATTGCGTCTAAAAAACTGGTTCATTAGCGGGTACTGCGGCGGCATGGATTACATGAAGCAAAACGTCAGCCTCAGGACGGATCCACGGATGCACATCAGGGACGCAAAAAGCGTGCTTATGCTTGGAATCAATTATTTTAATAACCCCGGGGCAGAAGAAGATATCAACAACTTTATTTCCATGTATGCAAGGGGCTTGGATTATCATAGCGTACTGAGAAAAAAGATGAATGCCCTTCTTATGAAGGTTGAAAAAGAAGCAGGCAGAAGGATCAATGCTAAATTCTTTGTGGACGCCAGCCCAATCCTTGAAAGGGCGCTTGCAGTACGATCGGGGATTGCCTGGACCGGAAAGAATACCTGTGTTATAAACCAACGGCTCGGCTCC
>Ga0209619_10000641_pt1 | contig 24958 bp, 25 predicted proteins | sample Rifsed16ft3_FD_184011 | JGI IMG/M metagenome (GOLD analysis project Ga0209619, IMG submission 184011) | Soil microbial communities from Rifle, Colorado, USA - sediment 16ft 3 (version 2) | ecosystem: Environmental > Terrestrial > Deep subsurface > Rock core/Sediment | place: Rifle, Colorado... | reverse complement strand
AACAAGAGGCTAAAACACTACTTGCGATTGATTCTAGCTATGTCCAAACTTTTAACAAGGATAGCTATGTCCTAAAGACTTAACAGAACCAAAATAAGGAATGTTTATTCAATGGTGTTAGAAATGTAAAAACGATACACATTGGAATCTAATGTGGTAGTCGAGCAGAAGGCTATCCAAAAGGGTAAATCAACTTATCTAGAGTTTGCTTTCTTCAAGGTCTCTAGAGAATGGAGAATGCTAAATCAGAAGGAGAAAGAATCTTCTGCAAAAGAGTTTCTATCTATGATTCAGAGACATTCTGATAAAGTTTCAATTAAGAGTTATTCCACTATTGGTCTTAGAAGAGATGTGGATTTTCTGCTTTGGATGACTGCGGATAGTGTAGACGCGTTCCAAGATATGGTTGCGGATTTGTTGAAAACCAGATTTGGAAAATATCTTGATATGTCGTATTCTTGGGTGGCCATGACTAGACCTTCAACTTATACAAAGCAACATATAACTGCGTTTGAGTCTGGTTTAGACCCTCTAAAATACCTAATTGTATATCCATTCGTAAAAAGTCGTGAATGGTATTTGTTACCTTATCAGAATAGAAAGAAAATGATGGAAGAGCATGGAAAGATTGGTAGACAGTATCCCAATGTGAGGTTAAATACAACATATTCTTTCGGTTTGGACGATCAGGATTTCATGCTCGCGTTCGAAGTTGATGATCTTTCTGAATTCCAAGATCTCATAATGAAACTTCGTGAATCGGAAGTTAGTAGGTATGTTGTAAGAGATACTCCAATGATTGTTGGTATTGTGAAGGGTTTGAACGAAATACTATCTAGTCTTGGAGCGTGGTGATGTGAAATATAGAAGGCTTGGCAATAGTTCACTAGAAGTTTCTGAAATTGGTTTTGGAGCTTGGAGCATAGGTACGAATTGGTGGGGTCAGGTTTCAGAAGAAACCTCTGAAAGGATGCTAAAACGGGCCTTTTCGCTTGGAATAAACTTCTTCGATACTGCAGATACATATGGTGACGGTCAGAGTGAACGTTTTATCGCCAAAGTTTTGAAGCAGAAGAGGGACAAAGTAGTTCTTTCAACAAAGTTTGGCTACGATATATATACAAAACATAGCAGAAAGGGACATGAAGAACGTAAGCAGAATTTTACTCCAGAATTTATTAGATTTGCGCTTCAAAAGAGCCTTGAGAGGTTAGGAACTGATTATGTTGATTTGTATCAGCTTCATAACCCGAGAATGGAAACAATAACCGATGTCCGTGTCTGGAAGACTTTAGAGGATTTAAAGAATGAAGGGAAGATTCGATATTACGGGGTAGCGCTTGGTCCTGCCATTGGATGGCTAAATGAAGGAACAGCCGCAATGAAGACCACCAATAGTGTGTCCTTGCAGACAGTTTACAACATGTTGGAGCAGGAACCTGGGAGAGAATTCTTCAAACTTGCTAGAGAAAGAGGTATTGGTGTTCTTGTCAGAGTGCCTCATGCTTCAGGGTTGCTTGATGGAAGATTTTCTCCAACTACTCATTTTGACAGCAACGACCATCGAAGTTTCAGAATGCGCGAATGGTTATTGGGAGGTTATGAAAAGTTGGATGAATTAAAATTTCTTACAGAGGGTAAAAGTAGAACTCTGGCTCAGATTGCAATCAAGTTCGCTTTATCTGAAAAGAGTGTTTCTTCAGTATTACCAACAATCACAAATCTGTCAGATCTTGAGGAGTACGCTAAATCATCTGATATAGAGGATTTAGATGTTGGTGAAATAAATAAGATCAATGATTTCTATGAAAATACCTTCAAGGTAAGCGTTCCTAGTTTAATTAAACAGTGATTTGAATGACGGTAGTAGAATTACAGGATTTAGATTCAGTTGATAAGAAACTGTTAAACCTATTACAGTGGGACTTTCCTCTTGATGTAAGGCCTTTTCACATATTAGCAGAGAGGGTAGGTGTCTCTGAACAAAATGTGATAACAAGAATTCATAAAATGAAACAGTCTGGTATAATTAGGCAGATAAGCGCTATTTTTGACACAAGAATGCTTGGTTACAAAAGTTCTCTTGTAGCTATGCAGATTGACGAAAACGCTATTGATAAAGTTGCCATGAAAATAAGTGAACATCGCGGTGTTTCGCATAATTACAAAAGGGATCATCAATTCAACCTTTGGTTCACTTTAGCCGTACCTCCTAACGCTAGTTTGGAAGATGAGGTTGCAAGGCTGGCTAAAATTGATGGTGTGAGAAAGTATAGATTGCTTCCTACCAAAAAACTCTTTAAAATTGGCGTTAAACTTGATATGGAGAATCCAGATACCAAGAATCCAGCTCCAAATGAGAATATTAGGAAGAAAGATATTGAAAGGAGACCCATATCCAATGATGATATAGAAAAAATTATTGAGTTGCAGAAAGACATTGAATTGGTGTCAAGGCCTTTCTTGAATATGTCAAAACGGTTAGCTATGACAGAAGAGCAGGTAATTAATCATGTAATGATGTTTGAAGAAATTGGTATTATGCGAAGGTTTGCTGCCATACTAAGACATCAAAAAGCAGGGTTTGTGGCAAATGGTATGGTAACATGGAAGGTTCCTCCAGAGAGAATACAGGAAGTTGCTAACGTTGCAATCTCGTTCTCGCAAGTAAGTCATTGTTATGAGAGGCCTGTGTATGAAGACTGGCCTTATAACCTCTTTTCAATGGTACATGCGCGCAGTAAGGAGGCTTGTGAAAGAATAGCCTTGGAGATATCAAAAAGGACAGGAATAATGGATTATGTAATATTATATAGCACTAAAGAGTACAAGAAGGACAGAGTCAAATATTTCGTGTGAAACGTGAGGTTTTTGCAGTGCTTATAGATCTCTATCTCAACGGCAAGCAAGTCGTCGTATTTGGAGGAGGGGGTGAGGCTGAGTTGAAGATTGTTAAAGCACTTGATGGTGGCGCTAAGATTACAGTAGTTAGCAAATATTTCACACAGGGGATAATGCGACTTGCTGACGCCGGTAAAGTTAGGGTTATTGAATATGATTTGAAGGATGGTTATTCTGCTTTAAAGAAACAGATAGGAAAGCCATATGTGGTTTTCCTAGCTACGGACGATTTTAAACTGAATCAGAGAGGTGTGAAATTTGCGAAGGGTTTAGGTGCTATTGTATGTGTTGTCGATACTCCTGAATTATGTGACTTCACCATGCCCGCTATAGCTAAGATCGGTGATATAAGAATCGGAATTTCGACAGGAGGTAGAAGTCCAATAGTTGCGAAATTGATCAGACAACGTATAGAAGGTTTGATTACTGATGAGGATTTGGTTCAATTGGAGTTGCAAGAATACGCGAGAAGAAAGATAAGGTCTAGGATGAATGCATTCCCATTAAGAAAGAAATTTCTATGGAAAATAATTGAAGATGATGAAATTCAAAATCTAGTAAAAGCAAGGAAATTAGAGCAGGCGAAGTTACTTGTAGACCGAAGAGTTGGATAAGGCGTTTACTTTGTCAATAATTAATTTACGTGTCACACACAAAAAGGTAACGATTCCAATACTTGAAGCGGTTAGATTGAAAGGGGATTCGATATCTTCTATTGCTCAGGAAACTATTATTATTCAAACTTGCAATAGAGTTGAGATTTATGTTGCAGTTAATGAAGAACAAAAAGAAAAAACCCAGCGTTTGTTAATACAAGCTTGGAAAAAAAGGTCCAAGAAACGTGTTTTAAATAATATTGGAAAGGATTTTGAGGATTTTTTGGAAATAGATTATGATGCAGACGCGATAAGACATCTTTTCAGGCTAGTTGCAGGTCTTGAATCAATGATTGTTGGTGAAGATCAAATACTCGGTCAAGTTAGAAATTCCTTAGTTCAAGTGAGACTTTCTAAAAACATAGGCCCAGTGCTTTCGCTGATATTTGATAGAGCTATAAAGCTAGGAGCAAAAGTTAGGACTGAAACTAAGATTAACAAGAATGCTGTTTCGATAGGCTCGATTGCAGTAAATCTTGCTGAAAATGTTCTAGGAGATTTGAAGAACAAATCTTCGTTGTTAATAGGTGCTGGGGAGGTTGGTTTACTTGTAGCAAAGTCTTTAGTATCTAAAGCTCAGAGTACGATGTTTGTTACGAGTAGATCTTTGAACAGAGCTAGATCACTTACTAGTGTTGTTGGTGGAAAAGCATTAAAATTTGATGATGCGTTAAAGAAACTTGATAGCGTTGATTTTGTTGTTCTGGCTACCTCTGCACCATACCACATTCTAACAAAACAGCGAATTGAACAAGTAAATGGAAAAAGAAATGGAAAATTGTTATTTGTTTTAGATCTCTCGAATCCGAGAAATGTTGAGGAGTCAGTTGCTGATTTACCCAATGTAAAATTAATGACCATAGATAGTATCAGAGATGAAATCGATCACAATTTAGCTGCACGTGTTAATGAAATCAAGCATGTTGAAAAAAGAATTGAAAATGAGTTGGTAAAGGTGTTTGCTACGTTAAGAAGAGAGCATGTGAAACCTGTTATAGCCTCGTTCTACAAGCATGCTGAATCTATTAGAGTTCGTGAATTGAATAGGGCTTTGCAGTTACTTGGTGACGTAGATTTCGGAACGTTACGTATCATTAATGATTTGAGTCTTGCTTTAGTAGAAGGAATTCTAAATGAACCTGTTTCGAATCTCCGTAGGGTTGCTGAAAATTATGATATGAAATTGGCCGAACTAATCGAGATTTAAGGCAAAGTGAGAGTGTTGAGCTTCCCGAAGGTAAGGATGAGAAGGCTCAGAAAAAATTCTGCTGTGAGAAGGTTATTGGGCGGAACTTCGTTAAGTGTATCCAATTTTGTTTATCCAATATTTGTGGATGAAAATATTATTAATAAGCAGCCAATAAAATCTATGCCTTCTCAATACAGGTATTCACTAAAGACGCTTGTTCATGAAGTTAAGGAGATTGTTTCTTTAGGTATTCCCGCTGTAATTCTGTTTGGGATACCTAAAGTTAAGAATGATACTGGATCTGTGGCGTATGCAAGAAATGGCATCATTCAGAAGGCTGTGAGACTACTGAAATCGAATTTTGGTAATACCCTTGCGGTGATTACAGATGTTTGTCTATGTGAGTATACGACACATGGTCATTGTGGTATATTAAAGGAGAATGATGTTGCAAATGATGAGACCCTTAATGCGCTTGTAAAAATTGCGGTTAGCCATGTGGAGGCTGGTGCAGATATCGTTGCACCATCAAGCATGATGGATGGGCAGGTTTCTAGAATAAGAGATGGTTTGGATAAAGATGGTTTCTCGGATGTTTCTATTCTTGCCTATTCTGCAAAATTTGCGTCGTCCTTTTACAGACCTTTCAGGGAAGCGGTTGATTCGAAACCTGCGTTTGGTGATAGAAAAAGCTACCAGATGAGTTATACTAATGCACAGGAATCATTAAGAGAGGTTGAACTCGATATTACTGAAGGGGCTGATATAGTTATGGTAAAGCCTGCACTTGTTTACCTTGATGTAATAAAGGTAGTGAAAGGTAAGTTTTCTATTCCTCTAGCAGCCTATAATGTCAGTGGAGAGTATTCTATGATAAAAAATGCATCCAGAATTGGTCTGATTGACGAAAAAGAGGCTGTGTTAGAGATATTGACGGCGATTAAACGTGCTGGAGCAGACATAATTGTAACATACCATGCAAAAGATGTAGCTAAATGGTTGAATGAAGGTATTTGAATTCAGAAAAGCTCTACAAGAAAGCTCTAAAACTGTTTCCTGGTGGTGTCAATAGCCCTGTGCGGGTTTTCCCTCCTTACCCGTTTTTCACGAAAAATGGGAAAGGTTCGAAACTAACTAGTGTTGACGGTCGTAAATACATAGATTATTGTATGTCGTATGGAGCTTTGTTGTTTGGTCACGCTTATCCTCCGATAATAAATGCTATAAAAAAATCTGTTAGGTATGGAACGATCTTTGGTACGCCGTCAGAGAAAGAAATTGAACTTGCTGAGTTGATAATTGGTAGTATTCCTTCGATTGAGATGGTCAGGTTTGTGAATACTGGTGCTGAAGCAACTATGCACTCAATAAGACTTGCTAGGGGGTTTACTAATAGAAGTAAGATTGTAAAATTTGAAGGCTGTTATCATGGTGCGCATGATTCTGTACTTGTAAAAGCCGGTTCCGGTGCTACGAGTTTTGGTGTTCCAGACTCTCTTGGTGTCACAAATGATGTTGCAGAAAACACCATTGTACTTCCCTATAATAATTCCGAGAAATTTGAGAGTGTTATTGAAGAGAAACATGGTGAAATTGCCGCAGTTATCGTCGAACCTGTAATTGGGAATGCTGGGCTTATCATACCTAAAGACGATTTTTTGCAGAAATTGAGGAGTATGACAAGACGATATGGAATCGTCTTAATTTTTGATGAAGTTATTACTGGTTTTAGGTTGGGCTTGGGCGGAGCGCAGGAATATTTCGGAGTGAAGGCAGATCTTGTTACGTATGGGAAGGTGATTGGAGGAGGGTTGCCATTTGCATTTTTTGGAGGAAACAGAGAAATTATGGAAATGTTAGCTCCAGAGGGTAAGGTCTATCAAGCCGGAACTTATAGTGGAAATCCATTATGTGTATCTGTAGCTCTAGTTGTGTTAAATGAGTTAAAAAGAAATCACACTCGAGTATATTCTAAGATTAATGGGAGTTGTAAGAGTTTGAGCGGAGCGTTAAATGATATTATTAGGGATAGGAAGGTGGAGGCCAAGGTGTATTCTATAGCATCAATGTTTCAGATCTTCTTTACTCGAAATAATGTTATTGATTATGTTTCGGCTTTAACATCTAACATTACTCTGTTTCGCAGGTACTTTGCAGGTATTTTGCACGCTGGTATATTTGTTCCTCCCTCACAATTTGAGACTTGTTTTATTTCTACTACACATACAGAAGATGATATTGATAAAACTGTGAATGTTATTGATTTGACGATGTCGAAATTATGATTGTTAAAATCGGAACTAGAGGGAGTAGGCTTTCTCTTATTCAAACAGATTCTGTCATAGACATGCTCAGAAGAATTGGTTCTGATTTGGAATTCCAGAAAGTTATCATGAAGACTGCCGGAGATGTGTTCAGGGAAAAGTCTCTTTATTCGTTTGGTGCTAAGGGTATATTTGAAAGAGAAATTAATCTAGCAGTAATTGAAGGTAGAGTGGATTTTGCAGTCCATAGCCTTAAAGACCTACCTTCAGAAGAGTATGATGAATTAGGTTTAGCTGCAATTCCAAAAAGAGAAAGTCCCAACGATGTGCTAATTTCGAATAGTCGCAAGACGTTTACCGAACTCAAAGCAAATAATATTGTGGGAACTAGCAGCGTTAGAAGAATGATGCAGATTAAACTTCACAGGCCTGATTTGAGGGTTGTTAGGCTTAGAGGGAATGTTGAGACAAGACTCCGTAAAGCTGCAAATGGGGAATTTGATGCTGTTGTTCTTGCTGAAGCAGGTGTGAAGAGGTTAGGATTACAGGACAAAGTTTCCGAGAGACTCCCTTTGAATATGTTCGTACCAGCACCCGGGCAAGGTGCGTTAGTTGCAGTAGCTAGGAAAGACGATGATAAAATGTTGAGATTACTATCGAAGATAGATGATAGGGAATCAAGAAATGAATGTGTTGTAGAAAGGATTGTGGCTTCAAAACTGAGTGGAGGTTGCCAAGTACCAATGGGTATTATTGCTCATCAGACAGGTAATAGTTTATCGGCTTATTCTGCTTTATATTCGATAGACGGTCGAAAGAAAATAGCTTGTAATATTGAAGGAAAATCGGATAACGCTTCCGATGTTGCTGAAAGGCTTGCAAATAAATTACTCGAATTTGGAGCGTCTGGTATTATAGATGAATGGCGTAAAACAAAAGTTAATTGGTAAGGTTTACTTGGTTGGTGCAGGACCAGGAGACCCAGGACTTTTAACACTCAAAGGCTTAGAAGTTCTAAAAAAAGCTGATGTTGTTATATACGATAGACTTGTTAGTAGTGAAGTTATTAGCTTAATTCCAAAAAAATCCAAAAAAATCTATTCTGGTAAAGGAGCTGGTGATGCTGAAAAACTTCAGCGGCGAATAAACCGCATTATGGTTGAGGAAGCAAAAACTGGTAAAGATGTTGTTCGATTAAAAGGTGGAGATCCGTTTGTATTTGGTCGAGGCGGAGAGGAAACCCAATATCTTAAGAAACGCGGCGTTGTATTCGAAGTGGTACCGGGGATTACTTCTGCTTTTGCAGCACCAGCTTACGCTGGTATACCAGTTACTCATAGAAACTTTGCATCATCTGTAGCTGTAATTACTGGAACTGAAGGGATCGATGGAAGAACTAGTGTCAATTGGAGAAAGATTGGTTCTTCTATTGATACGATTGTTGTATTAATGGGTGTGTCTAATCTTCAGAAAATAATCAGATATATTTCCAGTTCTGGTAAAAGTCTCAGGACAGATGTAGCAATAATAGAATGGGGGACTACTAGAAGGCAAAGAGTGGTTTCAGGGACTCTGAGTAATATTATAGAGAAGGCAAGGAAGTCAAATGTTAAAGCTCCTGCAGTGATTATTGTAGGGAAGGTTGTTTCATTGGGAAGAGAGCTGGCATGGTTCAAGCCGAAAAACCGTTGAGTGGTAAAAGAATCCTAATTACGCGTCCAAGGAAACAGTCTAAAGAGATTTCTAATGAAATTAAGCTGTTTGGTGGGATACCCGTACTTCTTCCATTAATCAAAATTAGGACGTTATTTGATGAAAATGAATTCAATAAATTCCTCGCCTATCTTTCTGAGAGTGAAATAGATTATGTGGTTTTTATGAGCGTTAATAGTGTTAAATCTCTTCTTTCAAATGCAAGAAAATTTGCCAAAGTTTCGGTTTTGGTCAAAGCATTAAGGAAGTCTCTCATTGTCGCTGTTGGTGAAAGAACCGCTACGTACCTGGGACGTGTAAACATTCATGTTGATATTATTCCGAAAAAATTTAGTTCTGAAGGAGTTGTTAGGGAGCTTTTAAATAGGAATGTTCGGAATAAGATAATTTACATTCCTAAAACCAATTCTTCAAATAATCACATCAAGAAACAATTAGAAAAATCTGGTGCTATTATACATGAGTATTACGTGTATGAAACAGTAATTCCAAAGAGTTTGCCTTTGTTACAAGATGTTGTTAAACAGCTTTTAGAGCGTAAAATTTGGGCTATAACATTTATGAGTCCTTCCACAGTAAGGAGTTTTTTGGGTTTAGCAGGTCGTTTATTAAACAGACGAAATTTAATTTCTAGTCTTAACCAAATTGTAATTGCCGCTATTGGTTCGACAACTAAAAATGAACTTGAGGGGGAGGGTATATTAGTTGATGTGGTTCCTGCAAAACATACTTCACATGAATTGGTTTTGGGTTTAGTGAAATATGCTATTTACTCCAAGAAACCTGTCAAATCTGATTGAACGGGTTCTGTTTTAAAAAGCATTTTCAAGTTATTAGCTATGATTTCTAATCTAGTTTTAGTTTGCTGATCTACGTTGAATTCATTGCACAGTTTCATAGCCAGTTTAAAGTATTTTTCTACTATGCCTTTAGTGACAGTAGCGTGTAGTTTCCCCCCGCATTGAAGACAGTCTCCTCTGATAGGTAAACGTCTATATTGATAGCCGCATGAATTACATCTGAAAGTTTGAGACGTGTAGGCGTTTATGTTTCCGATGATATCTGGTATGAGATGTGTTTGTAATACAGATGTTACGACATCGTTCGGATTAACGGCGGCTATTCTTTTAGCAAGCTGGATTTGGTTTTCAAGTTTTTCTATTAATGTTGTTTTTGATAAATAATTGTTGTTGGCAGGACCGGATGATATGTTTGAAGTCGGATGTGTGTACCCAAAATTGTAGAATTGTTCTTTTGTATTGGTTTTATTTTTAATTGAGTTAATTTTAGATGGTAACGCTTCTGTTTTGGTTAATTCATAAAAATCAAATGGATATCTCATTAATGTATCTAAATCATGTATTCGTTTTTGTGTTTCACTAGGAATTACAATAGATTGTATTAGTAATGGAGTATCAATTAATCCTCCAATTTGAGCTGGTAAGTAATCTCTGGAGAAATTTAATAGGGCATCCAAAAGTAATATTAATGAATCTGAATCACCACTACAATCTCTTCTCTTTGCTGAATGCCAGAATGGATGTGCAAAACAGACGTGAGATTTTGTGAAACCGATTATTCGTCCTACTATACCTACTGATGTTTGTGGTGCTAATCCTATTACTAAATGTCCGATTATATCCCTTTTTGTTTTTAGTTTGTAGAATGGTTTTTGTTCATATACATAGATAAATAGATCGTCGATAAAATTAGCTACTTTGAAGAGGAACTCGGTGGCTTCGTCTGAAATTACTATGTCCTGCATTAAAAGTTCGAATGTTTGAGTCTTATCTATGAGAGGCTTTCCATTAATATCGTCTTTGTATCCAAGTTCCTGCAAAGTTTCAATGCTAACATTGATCATTTCTGGTGTACAATGCGTTAAAGGTGCGTTAGTGGTATCTAGTCTGCTTGTTCCATCTTTGTATACGAATAGACCGTATTTTGTGCGTAACAGTCCTTTTTCTAGAGGTTCGGGTGATCGTGTTGAATTTATTAGACTTTGAATGCCTTTCATAGGTGTATTAGGTCTGTAATGGACTTTCCGTATAGCTTCATTGAGTTTTTGTTTTAGAGGAAATACTTTTTCTGAATATGGATATCCTGCAATTTTGCAGGTAGGGCATATTTCAGCTTCTATTAGTTTTTTGCATCTCAGACAACTTAGATTTACTTTTGTTTCTGAACCACATTGAGAACATCTTGCAGAGTAAACTTCGGACTTGCAATTTACACAGAATAGGTTTACCAATTCCGCTGTGATATATTCTGTTTTTAATGTGATGTCACGATTCGTTTCTTTTGCATTACCTGTTGGAAAGATGATATTGATTGGGGGTTTTGTTTTTCTGGCTGTGGTTCTTTCATATTTACCAACTCTTACTCCTATAAAAATTGATGTTTTGTTTCTTATTGGAAACCCAGCCAGATGTGTGATAAAATCACATGTGTTGGTCCATTCCGTTGGCAGTTGTATTTTTTTGTCTAAAGCTAAAACCAATCTGAGGACTTTTGCAGTTTCATTGCTAATAATGATTGAATTTGAATCGAATAAATGCGGTATTCCTGTTTTCTCTAGAATAGTTTTAATATCATTAATATGCTCGTTTATTACTAGTGTGTTATCTTGAATCTTGAGGTTTTTCCTTAGAACTAAAATATCTGATGGTGTTACTAAGTCCCAATAGAATGTATATTTTGGGTGTAATCCTATATTCAGAGTCTTCGCTAGAAAAACAGCTTCCTCGAATGTTGGAATTATGTGAAAAGGATCTTTTTCTAATTCGTTTAAACGCTGAATAGGAATGGGAAATGAATTGGGGTTCAGGTTTTCTGTTTTAAGTCGTAATTCTTCAACCCATAATTCTTCGACGTAGCCTGATGGAGATAGTTTAGTGTTTTTTTCTAGAAAATCTCCGAAACTAATCAATATGTCTCCTAAAAATAGTATTTGTTCGATGTTTTTTTTGTAATTTTGTAATTGATCAACGGTTGTAATTTCTATAACAGAACCATTTTTTAGTCGAATTATTGGTCCATTAATTGAATCAACGAAGCCTGTAGTTGCGTTTTCTCGTGGGGTATCGATTTTAATTTGAGTGCCAACCACTATTGGATAATCTAATAGTTCTGCTGTTATTGGATTAATTCCAACAGTGGATATGCCAGTATTAAAAGACCTTCCGTATCTTAGGCGGAAACCACCTATACGTTTAGACTTGGATAATATTGGCCTGCCTGAAATAATATCACTAAAACTGGTGTTAGTTTTATCTTCATCACTGATATTCGATTTACCGCCCTCAAGTTCCGCTAGCCAGTTCCAATCGGTAATTCCTAGATCATTCAGTAGTTTGTTGAGTTTTTTTGCTCTACCAATTATTCCGTCGTTCAGAACTCTTAATGCGCCTCCTCTTATGCGATCAGTTTCGATTCGTTTCATTGCCCTGTGCGTTACAACTTCGATTTGACTTGTGTCTACGCCATCAATTTGAACTGGGATGTGCGAGATTGTTTTTCTTATATCATTATCGCTGACATGAAATTGCAAATCAGTGAAATTCTTTTCATAAATTCTAAGTTCTTCTATCATCCTTCCTACTTCATCCTGACCCCAAGCGTTTGCTCGGTAGTTGTCCAGACCAATGGTTTTCCTTACTCTATCTGCTATTACTAAGGAGAACGCTGCGTGTATACTTCCTATAATTCGAATAGGGGCAGCGAATGAAACCGCTACGTATTTACTGCTATCTTCGTTTGCCTTTATTTTTACACTGGATATTCCTTGTAGTGGGGCAATAGTTAGTCCTTCAGTAATTATGGCTAAACCCACTCGTACTGAAAGATCTAATATCTGATTTGGTTGTAGGAATCCAAATTTACCTGTTGCTATTTCGTCAGCTATTATTATAGCGGTTTGTTCTGGTGTGTATTTATCTAATAATTCTCGTAGTCTTTCCGCTATTGGAGTCTTGAGCATTCTGTCTATGCGTTCGGCCATGTCTAATGTTAATTCTGATTCAGGTGTTAGTGTAGAGTCCTTTCCTTGGTTTCTGCATGTATTTGCTAAAGAGTATATTACATCTAGTGTTTTGAGTATTTTGAGATTATAGGAATTTTGAATTTCGTTAGATGTAATACGTTTCGCTAAGATTGATAAATATGCGTCTGTTATTGACAAGTGATTCATTGTTGTATTGCTTTTATTATAGATGTTAGTTGTACGGAAGACTCTTTTTCTAGCATGGTTCCGATGACAATTGCGTCGGCTCCTGCTTTTGTAATAGATTTTGCTGTATTTGCGTCTCTTATTCCTCCTCCCACGATCAAGAAACCATTATAAACTTGCTTTGTTGCGCGGATTATTTCTGGTGATATGTGTGATACAGCTCCAGATCCCGCTTCTAAATATACAAATCTCATACCCATATACTGAGCAGCCAGAGAATACATTGCAGTGATTTGTGGTTTATCGGGTGGAAGGCCGCGCGCCCTGCCTATAAATCCTGTTGTTCCTCCATCTCCAATTATAATATATCCGGTGGGAATTGCCTCTAAATTATATTTTTTTACTGCTAGCGAACCCAAAACTTGAGCTTGTGTTATGAAATATGGGTTATCTGAATTTAGAAGTGATGTAAATAAAATAGCGTCAGCAAATTGTGATATACCCGTGATGTTACCCGGAAACAGTATCACCGGTATCTTTGTTATTCTCTTTAAGGTTTTTATAATGTTGTCTAGTTCAGTTTGATCAACTATTGTAGAACCACCAACTAATATTGCACTAGCATGGTTTCGTTCTGCTAGTTTTGCCATAGTAATGGTCTTCTTTTGATTGAGATTTTCTGAATCAATTAAAGCAAACCATATGGTTCCTTTTTTCCTATCTACCAATAATTTTTTTTCGATTGAACCAATTTTCAGAAGGATACACCACTTCGCATAAAACGGTCAACAAATTCGTTATAAACATCAACTGGTTCTTTTTTGGTTGTTAGATCGTACTGGAGGCTTAGGTTACAGCTGCCGCAAGCGATTTTTACTGTATCCTCTTCGGTGGAAATCACTCTGACAGAGATCATTCCGCATCTAGGACATCCGAATACTTTAGGCAATGTTTTTCGTATAGTTCTAATCACTCTTCTTTTCCTACGGCCCATAAGAACCCTTTATGTAAGGGAGATAAAACACTTGCTGGGAGTTATTTTATAATAATTTGTGTTTTGTGTGTTTGAATGTGAACAAATATGTGATTTTCTGACTAGATCTTTATGATCTGATTTTGTATACTGACCGAAAATATTATACAAATATGTATAATGGTATGATTATGTTAAAAAAATTCATTGAGCATGATAAGTTGTTATTGCTGTTGCTGAAAAGATCAAACTTCACTAATGTTCAGTTAGATACATTAATCAGTTATATTACAACTCGTCGTTCTAATGGTACATTGGAACAAATGTTAAATAATAAAGATGGCCCGAAAGTTACGAAAGGGTCTTTCCTACGGACGTTAGACCAAGCGAGAGGTAATATCAGATCCTCGATTTACTCGATCTTTTTGTTGGGTTATTTAGGAGTAGTGGATCTTGATTCTATGAGCGGGTTTACTAGGATTTTACAGATGTTTGAAGAGTTGAAGAGCGTTGGCCAAATTAGTGATCCTATGCGGGTTATTGTTTTGATTGATAGGTTATGTGACAGGTTATCTATTTTGTGATATTATTTATATTTGTGATGTTTCTAGGTGATGTGATGTTAGTGGATTATATTTTAGTGTTCGAGAGTGTATTAGTTATTGTATCACTTTATCTTTTATTCAGGTACGGATTAGTTGCACGTAAGATTATCTCTGAACAACGTGATGTTGGTGATATTGTAAGGACTATTATGGGTTCTTTTGATAAGAAACTCGATCGTTACAATGAATGGATCGTAGATTTGCTATATAGAATTGATTTGCTAGAAGCCGCTAATGTTGGTGATTCTCGCATACATGGAACTGTTGAAAGTAATATCAAATCAACTAATAAGAATCGACCTGTTATAGATGATATTACGGCTACTGAATTGAATGTGTTAAATTTGCTGTTAAATGGTTCTATGAATTCAAAAGAGGTTCAAAAAGTTCTAGGTAAATCTAGAGAACATGTAGCAAGAATTATGAAAGATGTGTTTGAGGTAGGGTATGTAATCAGAGATGAAAGCAAAAGGCCATTTGTGTATAAGTTAACCGAGTTGGGTAAATCAAAAGTCACTGTTGTAAATGAATCTTAAGTTTCTTATACACCCAAGTGTTACCAATACGTTCTCTTTTCAAATGTCCTTTTTCGAGTAATCTTGTCAGATATGTTGATACTGTACTCAGTTTAATTGGGTTATTGTACTCGTCTTCAAATGCTTCTAAAACATCGTTGGATGTAAAACTTCCTAGAGGGTATTTATCTTCTATAAGTTTTAGTGTTTTATTGAATGTGGTATCCAAATTAAATATTCCAATGTTTGATGTAGAAGTATCTAACTCTTCAATAACTGACATTATTTTATTTACTTTGTCCTTTGATGGTTTGCCCTCTAATGAGATGGTGTATTTACTTCCTTCATCGTCTCTGAATTCGATTTTTATTTTACGATTAGGCATTAACTAACGTAACTGTGGTTATGGTTTGTTAGTTGTGTATAAGTTGTGATGGTGTGAATTAGTGAACAAAGATGTAAATTGAATTAGCGATTTAGGGTGTTTTACTATGATGTGAATTGAGTGAATTATGTTTGTTAACTATTGCTTTCCAGTGGAAATAAAGGGGTGTTGGTGTATAGTTAACTGTTGTTAATGGTAATTTTTGGTCTGCAGTGGAAACAAAGGGGTAAAATTGGGCTCTTCTATTGTTGCTTTATCATGTAGTTCACAGTGTTGTGAATAGCCACGGGCCAGTTTTCCACTAGAAAACCCATTGAACCTAAACCCTGTTTATACTTAATAAAGTTTGATTACTTAGTCGCACATAATTTATATTAGTAATGATTAACTTTCATTACTTAAACAAGAGCAGAGCTAAATTACATTCATTAATATTTAGTTACAACAACCTAAATAACCTCCAGTGGAAACATGGCCTCTGGCTGTCATGACAAAATAATATGGAGGTAAAAGAACATCCCTACAGAACCCAACGATCCAGTAACCGACATATTCAATCGCGCTTTATTAGGGAAAACCATATTTAAGAACAAAAACATACTCCGATTCGACTATATTCCACCAAACCTCCCATTTAGGGAAAAACAGATAACCGATATAGCAGGAATTCTATCACCAGTACTTCACGATTCAAAATGCTCCAACTTATTGCTTTATGGTAAAACAGGTACTGGAAAAACAGCTACAGCCAAACATGTCCTCCATAAATTCCAAATTACAGCCAAAACTCATAACAAAAAAACCGCTATCGCATACTCAAACGCTCGATTGGCTGGAAGTGAGTATAGAATCCTTGTTGATTTAGCGCAATCACTTGATCTAAAAATACCATTCACTGGTCTTCCATTAAGCGAAGTACTTAACAGAATACTTAACAAAATATCTGAAGAAAACCTTATGGTAATATTCATTATTGACGAAATTGACTATCTTACTAAACACTCATCAGACGATATACTATATTCTCTGACAAGGAGTAGCGAACATCTTAGTAATGGATTTTTATCATTAATTGGTATATCAAACGACTTGCAATTCAAAGAATTCTTAGATCCTAGAGTATTAAGCAGTTTAAGTGAAGAGGAAATAGTGTTTCCACCGTACACGGTAGAACAGCTTAGAGAAATTTTAACGGAAAGAGCAAAAAACGCTTTCATGGAAAACACAATAACAAATGGTTCAATAAATTTATGTGCCGCTTTAGCAGGAACTGAGCATGGTGATGCAAGAAGAGCTGTTGACCTGTTACGTGTTACTGGAGAAATTGCAGAAAGAGATGGAGCTAAACAAGTTGAAGAGAAACATGTTCGCTTAGCAATAAAAAAGGTTGATCAAGATAGAATGACGGAGGCTATAAGATTACTTCCACTCCATGAAAAATTGACCTTACTCAGCATTTCTCTTCTAAAGGAAATAAACTCCACCGGTGAAGTTTATTCTAAGTACCTAAACCTCTGCAAGAATGTAAGTGTAGAACCACTAACACAAAGACGTATTAGTGGTTTATTAAACGAGCTTGACCTACTAGGTTTGATATCAGCAAATATCATCAATAAAGGTAGGTATGGACGAACCAAAAAAATCTCTAGTTTAGTTCCTCATGAGACTATAACTAATATTATTTCAGAGGACTCATCACTAAGCGGCTTAACTAAAACACCCTAAACGAGGAAATTTTTCATCATAACTTCAAAATTAGATAAATTCAACACCGGGACTATGCCTGGGGTAGGATCAATACCCATAGTTTCTTGATATGCCGTTTGCGACTGCCAAGTACCAGAATTTAGAATTACAGACCCCCTGTAAGTATCAAAATCAACCACATGCAAATGACCTGCGTGAAAAACATCTGGAACCTGATTTATAACTAATCTATCCTCGATTTCAGGTGCAATTTGTGTCGTTCCGCCATAATATGGTGCTAAGTGACGAGCTCGCAATAAAACTTTCATAGCTTGAGCAGGTTTCGAAATTGAAAGACCGGACACAGTTGCAGTAACATCATTTAAACTGTTCCCATGATATGATATCATATTTACTCCATTAATAGTAAATTGACTAGGATTACCTAGGATACGAATATTTTCTTCGGCATATAAATTACCTGCAAAATGTTTTGGTATAGGAGGTTGTGGAAGCGCCCCTCTAGTCACATCATGCTCTCCAGGTATCATAATTATCTTGATACGCTTAGGTAGCAAATGCAGATAATTATATAAAATCTCATATTGTGCAAAAACATTCCACTGTGTAGAATTTTTCTCTAAATCTGAATGAATACCGCCGCCATCAATAGAATCGCCTCCTATTATCAAACAAACGACCCTCTTTACAATATCCAGATCACCAGATTGACCAGATAACCATAGAATAAACCTCTCAAAGGACTTAGCTAAAAATTTATCTGAGCCAATATGTAAATCAGAAGTAAAAATAACATAAGCGTTCTTTTTTGAAGCACTCACAACCTTATCTGGCATGTCTGGCGGATGAATATTCTTTACTACAAACCGACCTTGTTTATTGGATATAATATCCACTATTACTAATTGGTCTAATAATAACTCAGTAATCCTTTTCTCAACACCTACATCGATCACATAAGCAGTCATTCTACCTGTATCATCATCAATAATCACCTCGGTACCACCTTTCTTTATTTTTCTATCAACAATAAAACCAGCAATCTTCGTTGGTTTATCATTATTTGGATTAATACGTGCAATTTTTTGTATTTGAGACGAATCTTGACGTTGTTTAACAATCTTCATAAGTTTACTAAAACGACTACTGAAAAGGGCCTTGTAACCATCAATCCCTTCCATCATGTTTTCATTCAAATGTGAATCCGATATAACATTGATTTCGCAATCAACTTCTTCAATATTAGACATATCAACCATAGCGGATTTGCCTAAAAACTTCTCAATATCATTTTTAGTTATCAGTTTCACAGCTCTTACAAGATTCTTACTACTAATCATGCTCTTTACAAGTTGTACTATATCGTATTCTTGACCAATATTTTTCAACAATTCGAAAGCATCAGGTTGTATTTGATATCCATTAGAAAGAACCTCTGAGAGCGCCTCCTGAACCTTTGACATACACTATCATCAAAAACAAACATTATAAATAAAACATTAGATGTTTGGAAGCGCAAATGATTTTATTCAAATGCAACATTATATATTCAAACTAAAAACCACAATCGGAATTAGCCTATACCAGAAAGGATTTTCTCACCTTCCTCAAGCAAAGAAACAGACTCTTTTTCAAAAGAACTTTCACAATATATTCTTGCTTTTTGTTCAGTTCCGGAAGCCCTGAATAGCAACCACGACCCATTCTTGAATATCAATCGCAAACCATCGATTTCCTGAATTTCTACTATTCTAGAGGCAAAATGCTTCGTCGCTATTTGTTTAATTCTTTCATGATTATATCCATAAACCTGTAAATTTAACTGTTGGTAAAATGTTTGAGGAACCAGATGCAAAAGTTCCTGCAGCCGCATGTTTTGTGAGGATAACATCTGTATTATTGAAGCTGCAGCATAAATACCATCCTCCCAATAACCCCAAGACCCATCTACAATTTTGCTAGGCTCAGTTGCATAAACACCATTTCTTCTTTTCAATTCTTCATACGTCTTACCTAACCGATATCTTGTCACATTACAATTGTTTTCTCGTGCCAACATTTCGACTTTACTCGAAGTGTTAATTGATATCACAACATCTCCTCTCCTTCTACTCAAAACCATTTTCAATACAATATACGATAAAACATAATCTGGAACAATATTTCCATCACTGGTAACAAGAACCAATCTATCTCCGTCACCATCATGAATTACTGCTAAATCTATATCCAATAACCTGATAAGGTCAATCACATAAACTAAATTCTCTCTATTTGGTTCAGGATTTCTACCCAAAAAAAGATGTGATATATGACTATTAAGTGATATCACATCATGACCCAATTGTTTAAGAATGATAGGAGTAACGTATGAAGTTGCACCATTCGTAGTTTCCACAAGAATCCTAAGTCTTTTGCCACTGGATTCCACTTTATTAATTAGTTTAGAGATATAATCAGTTACTGCGGTTTGATTAAAAACCATCTTACCCCCTTTACACGTTATATTTGGATTAGAAACAAGAGCCCTTTCAATTTCACGTTCTTTAACAACCTCTAATCCAACACCATTGGTATCGAAAATCTTTATGCCACAAAATTGAGGTGGATTATGAGATGCAGTTACCGAAAATCCTGCTTTGTATCTGTGATTTTGTGAAGTGAATGCCAAGACAGGAGTAGGCACCACACCAATATAATCCACATCGTTTCCAGTATAATTTAACCCTGCAGTTAGGACAGTAGAAAATAAGTCGCAACTTTTACGCGTATCATTACCTACTACATATTTACCATTACCCAGAACATTTGATACAGCATAAGATAATTTTAGTATATCATGAACGCTAATCTGTTCTGCAAAAACACCTCTAATCCCAGAGGTACCGAACTTCAAAACGATCTATCACTAATAAAATCTATTCTCTGACAACTGGAATTTCGGAGAACTTACTGTTACGCGTTCTTATCATTCTCCAACGCTTCCTTCTTTCAAGGACCCTCTTATCACTTGGTAAGTATTTGTTAGTACCTTGTATCTTTTGCCTAGTCCTTCTAATAGTTCCAAGTTTACCTGCTAACTGCTGAAATTTTTGCCATGAGATATCGGGCATATTCAAACCAACTACCTCCTTTAGCCAGAACCATTGTAACACAAAATCATTGTTTCTGGACTCAGGATATTTCGATAAGATATATTCAACTTCTTCAGCAGTATTCCTGAATTTCTTTATAGGCGCACTCATTATCTGCAGTGTTATTCCGGAAGCAATTAAACCTTCTTAAAAATCAGGGTTTAGGCAGAATAATACGAACAAATGAACCTTCAACAACTCCGTACTTATCAGCAAAACCAGCGTCAACCTCTAAAACATACTTTGCATTATTGTTAGGATCTATTGCTCTACATGATAGGCTACATGGTTGAACATCCTTAGCGACATAAACAACCTCACCATTAGAATCAATCCAGATCATGTCAAGACTGAATCTCATATTCATCATCCAGAATGGATAATTTCCTTCATTATCAAAGACAAATAGCATTCCTGTATTTTCTGGTAATCTATCCCTGAACATCAACCCTTTAGCCCTTTCTTCAAAGTTATCAGCTATCTCAATGTTTACTCTAACACCATTAATCTGTACATAGGCACTCTGCTCAGGGACAGGGATAGAAAAGAAAATAACTACCCCTATGACAATTACTATCAACAGAAATATGAAACTGCGACGCAAGCTAAAAAGATAAGAATGAACGACTAATTAAGCGGTTTGAAGATTTCATTGATATCCTTACCATGGCTCTTCCACATACTTGTTTGATATTCAAGATATCTTTCCTGCCTGCGTCGCCAATCCCTTTCCCAAACAGCATCTAAATTCAAGACAGCCTTTCTTCCTTTAACTTTAATTCTTCCATCCACATGTAATTGCATAGCCTTTGGATACGTTCTATGCTCTACAATTGCGACCCTATCAGCAAGTCTCTCAGGAGTATCATTTTTGAATACAGGAACAGAAACCCTGATTATCACAGGTCCTCTATCAATGATAGAATCAATATAGTGAATCGTACACCCTGATAGGTTCTCCCCCGCATTTATTACAGCCTCGTGTACCTTCAATCCAACCATCCCTGAACCGCCAAACTTTTCAACATTATAAGCTGGATGAATATTCATTATCCTATTCGAATATCTACTGATGAAAACATCGCTTAGGACTTGATTAAAACCTGCACAGACGACTAATTCAACTCCATTCTTTAGAAACATGCTAGAAACATTATCGTCAAACTTCCTTCTCTCCTTCTCTCTTTCTTCTGGGGAAGAAAACCTTCTCCCAGCAACACCTTCAACAAATCTTGCTTCAATATTAGAGCTTAGTGCTTTTTTAATTGCTTCTGCATCAGGATTATTCGAAACTACTTGAATTATCTTTGAATTCAGTAAAACACCAAGCCTGACATGATCAACTATAGCCTGCAAGCCTGTCCCTTTACCACTTACAAGTACCGCAATTTTCATTTCTCGCAATTCAGAGCACTTAGTAACAAGACAATAATATTTATGTCGCACAGACGATATATATCCTCAAATAATCATAAATTGAACATTGAGAAAAATCCTTGCAGTCCAACACATAGAGTGTGAAAACTTGGGAATACTAGCACAATATCTCCCCAAGAATAACATAAAACACAATTATGTTATAGCTGACGAAAACGAAGACTTTCCAGATAACGTTGAGGGTTATTCTGGTTTAGTACTTCTTGGAGGCCCTAGAAGTATTAATGACTATTACAAATTCTTCAAACGTGAAGAAGCATTAATCAAAGATGCATTATTAAGGAAAATTCCAACACTCGGTATATGTTTAGGTTCGCAATGGCTTGCAAAGGTTCTTGGAGCAAAAGTCTACAAGGGAAAGCAAAAAGAGATAGGCTGGTACAAAATCAAATTCACAAACACCTCTGGAGATAGAATCTTTCATGATGTTGGAAATGAAGCAATAGTATTTCAATGGCATGGCGACACATTCAATCTTCCTCCAAACTGCACAAGATTAGCATCTTCAGAACTTTATCAGAACCAAGCATTCAGATTCAGAGATAATGTATATGGCCTTCAATTTCACCTAGAAGTAACAGAATCAATGATCAAGGAATGGGTAAATGAATACAAAGACGAGTTAAACCAACTTAAAGGTAGAATTGATGCTAATATGGTAATTAAAGAAGCCACAAAAAATGTCAAATCAATGAGTAGAATAGCAGAGAAATTCTTTTCGGGATTTGCGAAATTAATAAACGACCAATAAGCATTTTTACACCATCATTACTACAGAATTATTAATCATGAAACTTGAAGGGGTTAGAGTAGCCATTCTTGCCGAGAACCAATACGAGGACCTTGAACTTTGGTATCCTTACTACAGACTAAAGGAAGAGGGTGCAGAGGTGAAGATCATAGGCACAGGCAGTGCTGAAGTCTACAAGAGCAAACATGGATACGATGTTAAAGTAGATTCGAAGGTTGATGACATTAGTGTAGATGACTTCGATGCAGTGATAGTACCTGGAGGCTGGGCACCAGATTACATGAGAAGATATCCAAAAATGGTCGAATTTGTGAAAAGAGCAAACGACAATAACAAAACCATCGCTGCCATATGTCATGCAGGCTCATTGTTAGTTTCAGCAGGAGTTTTGAAAGGAAAGACCGCGACATGCTTCAAAGCGATAAAAGACGACATAATCAATGCAGGAGCAAAATACATTGACAAGGAAGTCGTAGTCGATAAAAACCTTGTTACTTCAAGGCACCCATCAGATCTACCAGCATTCAGCAGAGAACTAATTGCGGTTCTCTCAAAGAGAAAGAACCTATAATTAACACTCTAAATTAGAACGCTTAATACTATAACAGGACAAACCTTAGAGAGCATCTTTATGGTTACGTCTAACAAAACTCACAAAGAGCAATACAAAGAAGTATTCAGGTTGTTGAAGAAACATCATGACTGGTTTGCTAATTCTATTCCACTCATAGCAAGTGAAAATATAACGAGTCCTGCAGTAAGGGAAGCTTTCGTCTCTGACCTTGCAAACAGATACGCCGAAGGCTGGCCTGGAGAGAGGGTTTACGCTGGATGTAGCCTTGCAATTGACCCAATCGAACTGACATGTATAGAACTGGCCAAGAGACTATTTAGAGCAGAATTCGTAGATGTACGACCTGTTTCAGGAGTATGCGCAAACCTATCTGTTTACTCGGCGTTTACAAACCCCAATGACAGACTGCTAGCACTGGCAATACCTTCTGGGGGACATATATCATCAGGCAAGAAGGAGTTCTCAGGTACTGCAGGTTTAGTTCACGGTTTGAGGACTGAATACTTTGCATATGATAAAGACGAGATGAACATCGATGTGGACAAAACGAAGGAGAAAGTCAAGAAGATGGTTGAGGAGGAAAATGACCCTCCAAAAATGGCAATGTTTGGAGGCAGCCTCTTCCTATTCCCTCACCCAGTTAAGGAGCTTGCAGACTTCCTGAAAAGCTATGGAATTTTCGTCTGCTACGATTCTGCACATGTTTCTGGGCTCATTGCCGGAGATCAGTTTCAAGATCCATTGCGAGAAGGGGCTGAAGCTGTAACATTGAGCACCCATAAAACTCTCCCCGGTCCTCAGGGAGGTACAATCCTTTCGTTTGACAAATATGCGGAGCAGATAAAGAAAGCAGTATTCCCAGGCAATACTAGTAATCATCATTTACACAGTGTAGCTGCAAAGGCCATTGTTTTTGCTGAAATGATAGAATTCGGAAAGGACTACGCCGCACAAATCGTGAAGAATGCAAAAACACTTGCACAAACACTGAGTGATAAAGGAATTACAATCCTTGGCGAGAAAAACGGCTTCACAAAATCACATCAGATTGCGCTCGACATAAGCAAATATGGAGATGGAGGAACCTTGGAGAAGGAACTTGAAAAGGCCAACATAATTGCAAATAGGCAGCTTCTGCCTGGAGATATTGCAGCGGGAAGGCATTATATGCACCCGGGCGGCTTGAGGTTTGGTACTCAAGAAGTTACAAGACTTGGGATGAAACAGTCTGAAATGAAGGAGATTGCAGACCTAGTTGTAAGAATAATCGTCAAGAGGGAAGAACCAGCAAAAGTCAAGAGAGATGTCATTATTATGAGAAAGAGGTTCCAAAAGGTGCGCTACGCTTTTGATACAAGAAGGGATGCTTACGACTATATTAGAATCCGATGATTTAGAATGAAAGTCAAAGATGTAATGATGAAGCAGGTAATTACAGTAGCCCCAAACGAAAGTGTATTTGCCGCTGCAACTAGAATGGCTCAGAGAGGAATAGGTGCCCTTGTGATTACAGAGAAGAATTCACCTTTAGGCATCATAACTGAACGCGACATTGTAAGGAAAGTCGTGGCAACGAAAAAAGACCCTAACAATACTAAAGTCTCAGGAATCATGTCCAAACCACTCTTTACAACATCTCCAAACGACGATCTCAAGGAAGCGGCTAAAACCATGTCAATAAACGAAGTGCGTCGATTGCCGGTAGTAGAGAACGGGAAACTTGTAGGGATGCTTACAGCGACAGATCTAGCCAAGAGTATTGCAGGGCAGCTTACAGGACACGACGCACTGCTTTACGCAATAGCACGCTATCATAAATACGGCTATTGAGCCTAAAAGGTCCCGGATAACTCTCCGGGGTATCCGAAAGTCGACTTCTGATCAGCCGAACGACCCACCAATTATCATGTCTATAGGGGCCCCTATCGTTATCTAGGGCCTAGAGGGGGTATAAATAGTGAATATACGGGATAACCCAGAGAGTTA
>Ga0209619_10000639_pt1 | contig 24996 bp, 22 predicted proteins | sample Rifsed16ft3_FD_184011 | JGI IMG/M metagenome (GOLD analysis project Ga0209619, IMG submission 184011) | Soil microbial communities from Rifle, Colorado, USA - sediment 16ft 3 (version 2) | ecosystem: Environmental > Terrestrial > Deep subsurface > Rock core/Sediment | place: Rifle, Colorado... | reverse complement strand
ATGTGCCCTTTGGCTTGAAGTGTGTTTTTTACCCACGTGTAGCTCCTTACGCCACTATGTTCCCTAACATACCAACTGTAGAAGTGCTTAGCGTTAAATCCTCTATAGCGGTTGCTGTACAAATCAGATAGGGCTACTACCTCATCCACTGGTGCACTGCGGTGCGAGACCTGTCCCAAACGCTGATCTACCAGACCCTCCATACCTTTTTCGTCGTAGCGGTTCAGGTACCTCCTAAACGTCCTCTCGCAAATCCCAAGCAGCCGGGCAACCTCTTCCTGCGTTAATCTTCCTCTCTTCCATCCTTCATATGCTTCTTCAAATCTCATCTTCCGTACCTCCTGTAGTAGTTCCGTCCTCTTCATGAATGGCCTCCTCCGTGCCATCCATTATAACCGGACAGTTTATGTGCTACAGATCCGGACAGTTTATGTGTTCGCTACAGCCGTAGATATTTTACTTGACAAACAGTGACTTATTATATAACGTTACTGTGTTCATCTTTGGTAAATCATCAGTAGTATCAAGTCGTTGCAATAGCAACCCGATAACTTAATTTATACTCTTTTATATTATTATAATAAGGAAGGATTATTTACGTTAATGCGTAAGATATTCTATATCATAATATTGTGCCTTCTATCCATTCATATACTATCAGTTGATGGAAGTGCGGGCCAGCGGCATAAGGTCAAAAAGGGAGAAACACTTTATAAGATAGCAAAGAATTATGGTGTTTCTGTAAAACAGATAAAGCAGGCAAATGGCCTTAAAGGGTCAGGAATACACCCTGGAGACCGTATCGTTGTCCCAAAGAAAGTCTCTGTCAAATCAAGTAATAACAAAGTGACTAATAAAAAGGGAGATATTGCTGAAAAGACTGATAATTTGAGTAATAATACCCTTATTACTCATAAGGTTAAGAAGGGAGAGAACCTTTACAGGATATCTAAGAAATATGGTGTATCTGTACGTGAAGTTAAGAGGATAAATAATCTTTCCGGGAGTTTTGTAAAAATAGGCCAGAAATTAAAGGTACCGGGTATTAAGGTTGATGATGAGCCTATTATTGTAGAGGATTCTGCTGAAGAGGTAGAGGTTGCAAAAGTAGATAATGAAGGTGAAGCAGCGGCGGCCTCTCAGGAAGAGGGTGTAGAGCCATTGACTGAGGGCTTTACGGAAGATAGAATCGAAACTGCAGCAAACGATGCAAATTGGTTTACCAGCATAGTAGACACAGCGACAGAATACCTGGGAGTGCCATATAGATTTGGCGGGACAACACTGGCCGGCATTGATTGTTCTGCCTATGTGCAAATGGTTTACAGGTATTTCAGTATTGAACTCCCAAGGACAGCAAGAGAACAGTTTAAGGCCGGTATTAAAGTCTCAAAGAAAGAGTTAAAGATAGGAGATTTAATCTTCTTTAGGACATATGCAAAGTTTCCATCCCATGTCGGTATTTATATTGGTGGTGGTAAAATGGTTCATGCTTCATCAAGGTCAAAGAAGGTTACAGTAACAAATATTAATGAGCCTTACTATGTAAAGAGATATATAGGCGCCGTAAGGTTGCCGGAAACTCCAGCAGTAATATCAACAGAAGAGTTTGACTCAATCTCTCCAAATTAAGACAATTCTATTAGTTCTTCAAGGATTATTCAAATACTGATATCTCAGGTTATCTCCTCAGAAAGCATGGTTACTAAGGTATTTAAGATGGACCCGTGCTTAGGAACATCTTCAGGCGAAATAAAAAGGCCACATCCTTTATTTAAGGATGCGGCCTATTACAAGACATGACATGATTTATTCTCTACCTTGAAGCAAGCCTGTCACGGTATGATGAATAACGGTTCATCGCGGTTTTAAATTCCTTTAAAGAACTTTGCAAAATTCTTGCGTCAGCCCGAAGGTCTTTAATGTAAAGTGCATGTCTGAGATTATCTACTAATGTAAAGAAAACTGCCTCTTTATTTTCATAATCTTCTTTTACAGAGAAGTGTTTTTTTACCACATCCATTGTCACGTCAGTATTCTTAAAGGATGCTTCCCGGGCAGCGAGCTCTTCCCGGATCTTGTTATCAACCTTAATTAATTCAAATATGCGATACATTAGATAGTCGTATACAAGAGATACATCTTCACTGACAGTAAAGTCTGTGTCAGTTGTGATCATATTACTCTTTATTTCTCTGTCAATTACGGAATCAAGCTCAGCAAGTGTAACTTCCAGGCCTTTCATTACCTGTTGTTGCTGTACCGAAATATTGGTTTGTTCCGGAAGTATAGAACTCCAGGTAATCTTTGCTAATTCTCCTGCATATACTGTTGATATGGGATGGGCTACAAACACAATACCCATTAGTGAGGCAGTTAAAAGTCTTTTCATATGGTGAGAGATAAACATTTTATGATTCCTCCTGATAATTTTATATTTTTGTACTAATCACCTCCCTTCAAGTTTTAGAGTCGTTTTATTGCATAAACTTTTTCGGATATGGGGGATGTAAACTTTAAGGAGGTATCTGCCGGATTACTACTTACTGACGAAATCTAAGAATCCTGAAAGGGTTGGGTGGTCATTAATATTTATGTCTTTGAATGCAATGCCAATAAGGAATCGGCTGCCGAATAGTTTTACCCACCGTACATGACCTTTTACTATTTCATCTTTCCCGGTCTTAGGGTCTGTTTCAAACGAAATATAAAGATCTACATTCTGCCCCTGCTCTAATCTGCTGTCAGAATAGACCTCGACACCACCGCCGCTTATATTAGTTATAAAGGCGCCGAAGGATTGTTCACTATCCGGCGCTACAACCTTAAGATGCGGTGATATAAGCTCGCGTCTATGTTTTCTTCTATCGTCCGTGCTCATGTAATATCAGCTAATGTACAAATAACATATATTTTGATTTTAGACAGTTTATGTATTAACATAAAAAATATGAAAATACAAGTAGCAACTTTAATGATCTCTTCCAGTGAGTCAGATTCAAACCTGTACTACGCAACGGAATTTCTTGCACCTGATCCGTTTATTTTTATTCAGATCGGCGATGAAAAGATAATCATCATGAGTGACCTTGAACTGGACAGGGCAAAGTCGCAGGCTAAAGTGAGTTCAGCGCTATCGTATTCAGGATATGAAGAGTCGGCAAAGAATTCAGGGACAGAGAGTCCCAACACTATAGATGTATTACATGAGTTTCTGAAAGAAAGAGGAATAAAGAGCCTTGTAGTACCGGCATATTTCGGGATTAGAAATGCGCTTCTTCTGCAGGATAAAGGTTATGACATAGAGGTTAAGCCGGATCCTTTTATTGAAGGAAGACTTATTAAAAGTAATGATGAAATAAGATATATAGAAGAAGCCTTGCGCCTTACAGAATGTGCAGTAGGCAGGGGTATGGATTTTATAAGACAAACGGAGATAAGGGATGGCTATCTGTATTCAGGGAACAAAAACATTACTTCTGAAGATGTTAAGAAAAAGATAGACATTTCTCTGCTGGAAAATTCTGTGATAGCACAGCATACCATTGTCGCATGTGGAGAGGATTCATCGTTTCCTCACAATGAAGGGAGCGGGGAACTCAGGGCTAATGTTCCTATTATTATAGATGTCTTTCCACGATCTGTAAAAAGCCGCTATTATGCCGATATAACACGTACGGTTGTCAGAGGCACTGCATCTGATGAGTTAAAGAAAATGTTTGAAGCGGTATCTGCCGCACAGGAGGTTGCGTTTTCAATGATTAAGGATGGAGTAAACGGCAAGGATGTCCACGAGTCAATCCTGCTGCATTTTAAAAACTCCGGATTTGAGAGTGGTGAGATTGATGGAAGGATGCAGGGATTTTTCCATGGTACTGGTCATGGTGTGGGACTGGAAGTGCATGAGCCGCCAAGGATTAGTAAGAAGACGGATATCCTTTGTACAGGTCATGTAGTTACAGTAGAACCAGGATTGTATTACAAAGGGATTGGTGGTGTCAGACTGGAAGATATGGTTGTTGTACAGCCAGACGGGGTGATAAATCTTACAAAATCTCCTAAAATTCTGGAGATATGAACTCACAACAAAATCTGCAAGGTGATATCTGATTGCGGGATTTATGATGAACTTATTAGTAAGTAAAGTACATAGCCTGCGACGCCGGATTGAAGTAGCAAGGGGAATGAGGCCGGCTGACCTCCTCCTGCGTGGAGGAAAGGTTGTAAATGTATTAACAGGAGAGGTATACAAGGCAAATATAGCAATATGTAATAATGTGATAGCAGGGGTTGGTGATTATTACCGCGATGGTATAGAGATTCATGATGCAGAAGGTCTGTATCTTCTACCTGGTTTTATTGACGCCCACGTCCATATAGAGAGCTCAATGCTCTCAGTCCCTGAGTATGCAAGGGCTGTCATCCCTCATGGTACTACCACAGTAATCTGTGATCCTCACGAAATAGCCAATGTAATGGGCCTGGAGGGTATAAAGTGCTTATTCAGATCATGCCGGGACATCCCCCTAAATCTATTTGTAATGGCCTCATCCTGTGTTCCTGCCACTCATCTTGAGACATCCGGTGCGGCATTCTCGTCAAAAGAGATTGAAGAGATGCTTCAGTGGGATGGTGTGATAGGTCTTGCAGAAGTAATGAACGTCCCTGGTGTGCTAAATGGAAATGAAACATCACTTGGGAAATTATTAGCTGCACAAAAAAGGGGTTATCCCATTGATGGACACTCCCCTCAGCTTTCAGGAAAAGATCTGAATGCATACATTGCATCCGGTGTCCGCAGCGATCATGAGGTTACATCTAAGGAAGAGGCTATAGAGAAGCTCAGGCTTGGTATGTATCTGATGATACGTGAGGGGTCTGTTGCAAGGAATATGGAGGATTTACTCCCGGTGGTTAATCAGTCTACATACCGGAGGTGTATGTTTGTTACTGATGACGAACATCCCCATGACCTTCTGAACAGAGGCCATATGGATCATATCCTGCGCAGGGCTGTTAGTCTTGGTCTGGATCCTGTTATGGCAATCAGCATGATTACGATAAATCCTGCCAGGATATTTATGAGAAATGATTCAGGCGCTATAGCACCTGGTTATCGTGCAGATATAGTTGCAGTGAATGATCTGAAAGATTTCAGGGTAAAAAGTGTAGTCAAAGATGGGAAATTGGTTGTTAGAGAAGGTAAGTTAGCTTGCGACATTCCTCATGTTGAAGATGACATGATGAAGAAGACGATGAGGGTAAAAGACTTCGCACCTGAACGGTTTAAGATCAGGATTAATGGCAGAAAGGTAAGGGTTATAGAACTTATTCGGAGCCAGATATATACAAGGCATGCTATTGAAGATGTGCAAGTGGATGATGACGGAGAGGTCAGTGCGGATCCATCACGGGATTTGCTGAAGATAGCAGTTATTGAGAGACACAATGCAACAGGTAATATCGGGATTGGGTTCGTCCGTGGATTCGGACTTAAGGAGGGCGCACTCGCATCATCAGTATCTCATGACTCACACAATATAATCGTTGCAGGGACCAATGACAGGGATATGTATAAAGCGGTTAAGGAGATTATTGAGATGGGAGGCGGTCATGTAATAGTTAAGGGAGGAGAGGTTTTAGGCAGACTTTCCTTGCCAATAGCAGGATTACTCTCAAACAAATCTCTTGAAGATGTTGTGAAAGAAGAGGAAAAGCTCTTAACTATTGCCAGGGGGCTTGGAGTAAAGCCATTATCCCCATTCATTAAACTATCTTTTCTTGCCCTCCCCGTAATACCTGAGCTAAAGATTACTGATAAAGGTCTTGTTGATGTGAAGAGGTTTGAGATCGTTGGAATAGAACCTTAACCCCTCTTCAAAAACTCTTCATACCTTAAAACTTCGCTCTTATTCCCCACAATAAGCGGAACCCGATGGTGGAGATGTTTCGGCTCTATGTCCAGTATCCTCTGAGTTCCTGTGGTTGCATATCCTCCTGCCTGTTCAGCAATAAATGCAATCGGCGATGCCTCAAATAGTAACCTGAGCTTCCCTTCCGGTTTCTTGGGATCCTTTTTGTAGTCCGCCGGATAGAGGAAGATTCCGCCATATAAGAGGTTTCTGTGGAAGTCTGACACGAGCGAGCCAATATACCGTGAAGTGTACGGCCGATTTGAGGTTTTATCCACCTCTTTCAGAGATTCTATATATTTTTTTGTCCCGTTATCCCAGTAATTATAATTTCCTTCATTTACACTATATATTTTGCACGGCTCCGGCATCTGTATATTCTCGTGCGAAAGTATAAATTCACCTACAGTCGGATCTAATGTAAATCCATGCACCCCTGTACCTGTTGTGTAGACAAGCATCGTAGATGACCCATAAATGACATAACCGGCACATGCCTGTTTAGTGCCCTTCTGAAGACAATCTTCTTCCGACCCCTTATGTCCCTTGCTGATCTTGCGGTGGATCGAGAATATTGTCCCGATACTCACATTAGCGCCGATATTAGATGAACCGTCCAGAGGGTCCATGTTTATTGCATATTTCCCAACGAGGAACTCATCATGAATCTCAACTATATTCTCATTCTCCTCTGAGGCAATGGCACAGACCTTACCACCGTTTGTAAGAATGTTGATCAGGAGATCATTGGCATATGTATCCATCTTCTGCACAACCTCACCCTGAATGTTTACATCCCCTGTTGCACCGATGACATTAACCAGACCTGCCATATTAACCTGTTTACCTATAATCTTTGCAGCCAGTGCTATGTCATAAAGAAGCCCGGAAAACCCACCTGATGCCCCTGGATATTTGCGCTGCTGATCGAGTATGTGCTGCTCTATAGTCTTGAGTTTCATGACATAACCTCCCTATGAAAGGATTTACTGGATGGTAACAAAGCGGGATGTGCTTGTCAAACAAAAGACATGGGTTGACAGCCATGTTACTATTCCATATAATTTTTCAAGGTATTAATATGAAGACAAAATTTATAAGTGAGATCGCCAATATAAAAGACGGTGAAGGGGTCGAAGACATCTTCTTAGTCAAGGGAAAGCAGCAACTTGTCAGAAAAGACGGGAAGCCTTACCTGATGCTGAGGCTCTGCGACAGAACCGGAACTATTGATTGTAAGGTATGGGATAATGTTGAAGAGTTTTCCGGCAGGTTCACTATAGATGATTTTGTAATGATCAAAGGGGCTGTTAACAGTTATCAGGGTACAAAGGAGATCAACATAAAGGCGATTGAGAAGATAGTGGACGATATAGTTGAACTAAAGGATTTTGTTGCTGTGTCAGAATATGACTTTGATGCGCTGGAGAAAAGACTTTATACTGTCATTACTGATCTCAGGAATCCCTATTTACAAAGATTGCTGATCCTATTCTATGAAGATAAAGAATTCATGGCGTTGTTTAAAATAGCACCGGCAGCCAAGGATATACATCATGCCTTTTTAGGAGGGTTACTTGAACACTCTCTTGAGATTGTTGATCTGTGTAAGGATATAAAGAATCGTTATGCTGAGATTGACTTAGACCTTCTTGTTACAGGGGCCATTTTGCATGACATTGGCAAGGTCCGGGAATTAAAATATAAGAGGAGTCTTGACTACACTGACGAAGGCAGACTGATCGGCCACATAGTGATAGGGGTAGAAATGGTGGATGAGAAGATCCGTCTAATCGGAGACTTTCCTGCGAAACTTGCCATGCTCGTGAGACACATAATATTAAGCCATCAGGGGACATATGAGTGGGGTTCACCCAAGATGCCACAGACTTTAGAGGCTATTATACTACATAATTTAGATGATTTGAGTGCCAAGGTAAATGTATTCCGGAAGGCTGTCCGGTCAGATTCCGGCGAAGGAGATTTCAGCAGTTTTAATAAGCCTCTTGGCAGGTATCTATACAAGGGCAGGTATACTGACTGAAGATTAGTTTAGTTGAAGAATCTACCCAATCTAATTACTGTAGTAAGGATATTCTTAATCCCGCTTTTTATTGTCTTACTCTTGCGTGGCCATGACATCTATGCCCTTGGAGTTCTCGTGGCTGCCGGAATCTCTGATGCGCTGGATGGATTTATTGCGCGTACGTGGGGATGTAAAACTAAAGTTGGGGCATATCTTGATCCGATTGCGGATAAACTCCTCTTCATATCCTCGTTTGTTACACTATCAGTTTTAAATATGATCCCCATGTGGGTTACGATATTTGTGGTGGGAAGGGATGTTCTTATCGGTATTGTTGCACTGGTGATGATAAGATTTATTGACCTGCATAACTATCAGATAAGACCCTCTACACTTGGTAAGATTACAACTGTCATGCAGGTTTTAACTATTCTGGTTGTCTTGTTAGGGTTAAAAGGATATTTCTTATACGCCTTTTTTGGGGTTACCGTTGCAACGACAGCAGCCTCCGGATTACACTATATTTTCAGGGAATTAAGGAGTCTGCAAGTTGTCAAGTGATGCGTATATTGTTTTCCGACTATTACATGATATAATATAACATGAAAATTACAGGGAAATCTAAGGTCTTTGGAATTATTGGATGGCCTGTAAGTCATAGTCTCTCACCGGTTTTTCATAATGCCGCTTTTGATTATCTTGGCCTTGATTGTTGTTATGTCCCGTTACCAGTGGAGGTGGGACGGCTTGATGTTGCAATAAAAGCGATATCTGCACTAAATATAGCAGGGCTTAATGTTACTGTCCCACATAAGGAGGGAGTTATACCGTATCTCTCGGAATTGTCGAAGGAGGCAATGATGATAGGGGCTGTCAATACCATAAAAGTTTCCGGAGAGAGGTTGTTGGGTTACAACACAGATGGTATTGGTTTTATAACTTCCCTGCATGAGGCAGGCCAATCAGTATCTGGTCGTTCAATACTTATACTTGGTGCAGGGGGGGCTGCCAGGGCTGTTGTTTTTGCTGCTGCAAATGGATCGGCCGAAAAGATTATTATCGCAAACAGGACAGCAGGCAAGGCCGAATCTCTAAAAGAACAGGTGCAGAAGCACTTTCCTTCAGTTAAGGTAGAAGCAACCGGTATGGGATATGATGATTTAAGAGAAGTTTCCAATAAAGTTGATATGATAATAAATACGACATCCTTAGGGTTAAAACAAGGAGATCCTTCTCCTGTGCCCAGGGAATTCCTGCATAGAGACCTTTTTGTCTGCGACCTAATTTATAACCCTCCTGAGACCGAATTAGTAAGATACGCTAAGGACTTGTGCAGGGGATATATGAATGGCTTGGGTATGTTACTTCATCAGGGAGCAGCCTCTTTTAAACTGTGGACTGATATAAAACCGCCTGTTCATATCATGAGACAAGCACTGCAGGACGCACTTCAGCAAAGACCATCTTCGGGCAGAATGTAATTGTAATTGCCTGGCAGACAGCAGATTATATTACCTGCTGCCTGCTTACGGCTGCCTTCTGCCCATAAAGAGGGAGTATTAATGATAATTAGCAAAATTGGCAGGATGCTTGTAGAAGCAAAGCTGCTGACTGAAGATCAGCTTGAGAAATCCCTTGCCTTGCAACAGAAGGAGGGGGGACGAATAGGCAGTATTTTAGTAAAGTTTGGCTATATTCAGGAACAAACACTCCTTCAGTTCTTAAGTAAGCAATATGGCGTGCAGTCTATTGACTTATCAAAGGTTGAAATAGATTCTTCAGTAATTAAACTTATCCATACAGAAGTTGTTCAAAAGTATAATGTTATTCCTGTTCGCCGGATTGGGGCTGTACTTACAATTGCAATGATGGACCCTACTAATATCTTTGCCATAGATGATATAAAATTTATGACCGGCTATGACATCGAGGTGGTTGTTGCCACTGAGAGCGCCATCATGGCCACAATGTCCAAATTGTATGATACGAGTTCTATGAACCTCCAGCAGGTTCTGAAAAGCATGGATGCAGGTGAAGAAAGTGTGGACATCGTAGAGGCGGATACTGAAGAACAGGTTGATTTAAGAGAGTTGAAGGAGGCTGTTGAAGAGGCGCCGGTAGTTAAGCTCGTTAACCTGATATTGTCAGACGCTATAAAAAAGGGAGCAAGTGACATACATATAGAGGCATATGAGAAAAAATTCCGTGTCCGTTACCGCATTGATGGTATTCTTTATGAAGTAATGAATCCACCCATGAAGCTCAGGGCCGCACTGACGTCAAGACTGAAAATTATGGCAGAGCTGGATATCGCTGAGCGCAGACTCCCGCAGGACGGGAGGATAAAACTGAAGATTAAAAACAGAGAGATAGACCTCCGTGTAAGCACCCTTCCATGTTTGTTTGGTGAGAAGGTAGTTATGAGGATACTGGACAAGGGAGCTCTCAGTCTTGATCTTAAGAAAATGGGCTGGGAGCAAAAGGCACTCGATGATCTGATGAAGGCTATTCGTTCCCCATTCGGTATGGTACTTGTTACAGGTCCGACGGGAAGCGGAAAGAGTACAACCTTGTATGCTGCCCTCCAGCAGATTAATGAAGTCGGCGTTAACATTATGACTGCAGAAGATCCGGTTGAATATAACCTCTTCGGGGTCAATCAGGTGCAGATGAAGGAGGAGATAGGACTAAATTTCGCAGCAGCCCTCAGGTCATTCTTGCGTCAGGACCCTGATGTAGTACTTGTAGGGGAAATAAGAGACTATGAGACTGCGGAAATAGCTGTAAAAGCTGCACTCACAGGCCACCTCGTTCTGAGTACACTCCATACCAATGATGCACCGAGTACAGTTACAAGGCTTCTTAATATGGGCATAGAACCATTTCTCGTAGCCTCATCAGTTATATTGATTATAGCCCAGAGACTTGTAAGGCGCATATGTCAGGATTGTAAAGAAGAGGAGAAAGTGTCTCCGGCAATCCTTGTTGATTTAGGAATTCCCACACAGGAAGCAGAATCCGTAGTCACATACAAGGGGAAAGGTTGTACTACCTGTAATAATACAGGTTATAAAGGACGGGTGGCATTGTATGAGGTTATGTTGGTTGACGATGATGTCAAGGCATTAATCCTGGAGGGGGCTTCAGCAACAGAGATCAAGAAAAAGGCTGTAGCTTCCGGTATGAAGACGCTTAGGATGAGCGGATTGACAAAACTTAAGGATGGGGTCACGACGATTGAAGAGATACTCAGGTCCACCTTTGGGTAGTTAAATTATGAGTTCAAGGGGTCATGGATTCATGTGTTAGATAAAAGATTAAAAGGAGGGAGAGTATGAGTACAAATTTATATGAGCTTCTTCAACTTTCAATACAGCGTGGGGCTTCCGATCTCCACATTACAACCGGTTCGCCGCCTCAGATGAGGATTAACGGGAAATTATCTCCTGTGGGCAGCAACCCGCTGACTGCAGCAGATACCAAGCAGATGTGCTACAGTATCCTTACGGAAACCCAGAAACACCGCTTTGAGGAAGAAAACGAACTTGATCTGTCATTTGGCATCAAGGGATTAAGCAGATTCAGGGCAAACATATTTATTCAGAGGGGTGCTGTAAGTGCAGCCATCCGTTCGATACCTTTTCAGATAAGATCATTTGAAGAGCTTGGTCTTCCAACTGTAGTTAGAGAACTTATAAAAAGACCACGCGGGCTGGTACTTGTTACAGGCCCTACCGGCAGTGGAAAATCCACTACACTTGCCACTATGATTGATATGATCAACAGCGAACGGGAAGAGCATATAGTTACTATAGAGGACCCTATTGAGTTTATTCATGGACACAAGAAGTGCATAGTAAATCAGAGAGAAGTTCATGCAGATACCAAGTCATTTAAGAATGCACTTAAATATATATTAAGGCAGGACCCTGATGTTGTATTGATAGGTGAGATGAGAGACCTTGAGACCATAGAAGCAGCGCTTACTATATCAGAGACAGGACATCTTACTTTTGCCACACTTCATACCAACTCCTGCGCACAAACCATGAACCGTATTATTGACGTATTCCCGCCTCATCAACAGCCACAGATAAGGGCACAGCTCTCCTTTGTCCTTGAGGGTGTAATATCACAGCAGTTGTTACCTCGCAAAGATGGGGTAGGGAGGGCATTGTGTCTTGAAATTATGGTGCCTACGCCGGCTATCAGAAACCTCATAAGAGAAGATAAGGTTCATCAACTATACTCACTAATGCAGACAGGTCAGAGCAAATATGGGATGCAAACAATGAACCAATCCCTTAATGAACTTTTTATACGCGGAGTCATAACTAAAGATGAGGCTTTATGCCGTTCAAGTCTACCGGATGAATTATCAGCTATGATTAACCGGGGAGGGATTGGCGCCGGAGGTGCAAGATAATGGAAACATACGTTTGGATTGGCAAGACAAGGGATGGCAAAAGGCAAAAAGGGGAATTAGCTGCAAAGAATAAAGATGAAGTAATCTCTATAATGCGCAAGCAGAATATAATGATTACTTCTGTTACAACGCGGTCTAAGAAACTCAGCATAAAATTACCATTTGGATCAAAGGTTGGTGATAAAGATATTGCAGTATTTACACGTCAGTTTGCCACGATGATAGATGCCGGATTACCGCTTGTGCAGTGTTTGGACATATTGTCCAAGCAGGCTGACAATAAGACATTTGCTTCAGCTATTAATGATATAAGGCAGGATGTAGAGGCCGGTTCTACCTACGCGGATGCACTGAAGAAACACCCTGCTGTATTTGGTGATCTGTATGTAAACATGGTTGCTGCCGGGGAACTGGGCGGCATACTCGATACGATATTAAACAGGCTGTCCAAATACATTGAAAAGAATATAAGGCTTAAACGTCAGGTAAAGGCAGCTCTCTTTTATCCGGCTACAATAGTAGCTGTTGCATTTATAGTCATTGTGGTATTACTTGTATATGTCATACCTATATTTGCAAAGATGTTCACCGACTTCGGGGGAACCCTTCCTGCGCCAACAAGGATGGTAATAGGGGCGAGTAATTTCATGCGGAGCAATATACTTATTATAATCGGGATACTTGCCGCTGCAATATTTGGTGCAAGAAAGTATTATAAGACACAAAACGGCAGGTTGGTGGTAGACAACATTGTATTGAAGATGCCTGTATTTGGCATGCTTGCAAGGAAGATCTCAGTTGCAAATTTTACACGCACCCTTGGTACACTGATAAGCAGCGGGGTGCCAATACTCGATGGCCTTGAGATTGTTGCAAAGACTTCCGGCAATAAGGTTGTCGAAAACGCGATCTATGCTACCAGACAGAGTATAAGCGAAGGCAAAACGCTTTCTGAACCACTTGAAACCACTAAAGTCTTTCCGCCTATGGTTGTGCAGATGATAGCAGTTGGAGAGACAACGGGAGCGCTGGATGCAATGTTATCCAAGATAGCAGATTTTTATGATGAAGAGGTTGACTCCACTGTAGGTATTCTCACGTCTCTCCTTGAACCTATACTGATGATTTTCCTTGGAATTGTAATAGGATTCATAGTTGTAGCAATGTATCTGCCAATCTTCAAGATGGCCGGAACAATAGGGTAATGGCCAGGAATAACCGGCCGGGTCAGATTTGGAAGAACTGAGAAAAAAGCTCATATGGTTTATGGTGATAAGGGTGGCTGTAGTCACCCTTTTCATGGGCTCTTTCCTGTTCCTCGGAATCAAGTTCAAGGAAGGTCCTTTATTAATTCCTACTTTTTACTTCCTCATTGCAACCACATATTTCTTTACTTTAATCTATTCAATCCTTTTTAAACTCGTTAGCCATAGTGTATCTGCGTATATCCAGATATTTGGCGACATTATCCTTATCACTACACTTGTTTCTGCTACAGACGGAGCTGAAAGCCCTTTTGTGTTTCTATATCTGTTCTCAATTATACCCGCCTCTATAATGCTTTACAGGACTGGTGCCCTTGCAGCCGCCGCAGCAGTAAGCATTTTTTATGGGGCTGTAGTAGATGTTCAATATTATAATTTATTGCCATTCATCGTAAGCACCACACTCCCTGTGAAGACATTATTCTATGTATTAACCCTCCACATTGCCGCATTTTTTGCTGTTGCGTATCTGGGCAGCAGTGCAGTTGAGACATTAAGGCGGATGAAAGAAGAACTAAGGGCTAAAGACAGTAACATAGAGGAACTTCAGGCATTTAATGTAAATGTTGCCCAGTGCATGAGTACCGGGCTGCTTACAACAGACGATCTGGGCAGGATTACAGCATTCAACCGGGCTGCAGAGGAGATAACGGGTTTCAAGTGGGAAGCTGTACGTGGGAAAAGATTCTTAGATATACTTCCGGTAAAGGAAATAGAAGATATCCTTAATAGTATAAAGCAGATCCTTCCGATTTACCGTTTTGAAAGCGAAGTTAATAAAAAGGATGAATCACGGATAATACTTGGGATGAATGTCTCTCACCTGCTGGATGAAGGGGGAAGGAGCCATGGACTGATTGTAATATTTCAGGACCTTACTAAGGTTAAGGAGATGGAGAGAGAAGTAAAGAAGAGGGAGAAGATGGCTATGATTGGAGAGGTTGCAGCAGGGATGGCACACGAGATAAGGAATCCACTTGCATCGCTCAGCGGTTCTATGCAAATTTTGAAGGAAGAATTATCCCTGCAGGGTGATAACGCTTACCTTATGGAGATTGCCCTGAGAGAAATGGACAGGCTTAATACTACTATTACAGAGTTTCTTACGTATGCCAGACCTAACCCTCCACAGAAGAAGCTAATGGATTTGAATGACCTGTTGATTGACACAATTAATTTATTAAAAAACAGCGATGTTTACAGGAATGCTGATATTCATGCACAGACTGAGTTTAAAGAAGAAACGCTTTTATTATCAGTTGATCCGCACCAGATATCTCAGGTGTTCTGGAATCTGTCTATGAATGCTGTTCAGGCTATGCCTGACGGAGGTGTATTAACCATAAGTTCGAGGATAAGTGGTGTGAAAAGTGGTAACGAGGTTTCGAAATCAAGGGAATGGGCAGAGATAATTTTCAAGGATACAGGGCAAGGTATAAATGAAGGTATCCTCGAGAAGATTTTTGTCCCATTTTTTACAACTAAGGAAGCTGGTTCAGGCCTTGGTTTATCCATAGTCCACAGGATAATTGAAGAGCACGACGGCAGGATATATGTGAAGAGTAAACCCGGCAAGGGGGCGCAGTTTACAATATACTTGCCAATGGAGTAAAATAAGCAGTTGACTTGGTCATTTTTGAGCATCAACTGAAGGCTATATGTAATTAGATTGGAGGTTATAGTTGGGTAAGATTCTTGTAGTTGATGATGAGCGGGGGATGCGGGAATTTCTTACCATTATGCTTCAGAAAGAGAGTCATGAAGTAACTTCAGCAGCTAATGGCAGGGAAGCGCTCGAGCAAATAGGACAGAAGACATTTGACATAGTTATTACAGACTTGAGGATGCCCCAGATTGACGGAATTGATGTATTAAAGACCGTTAAAGAAAGCGCTCCTGAGACAGTTGTTATTATGATTACAGCTTATGCTTCTACAGAGACGGCTGTTGAGGCCATGAAGCAGGGGGCATATGATTATTTAACAAAGCCGTTCAAGATCGAAGAGGTCAAACTAATTGTAAGAAATGCCCTCGAAAAGCGAAGATTGAGGGAAGAGAATCTGATCCTGAAAAGGAAGATTCAGGAGTGGACTACATCAGGGGTAATCGGTGGTATCGTAGGCAAAAGCCCTTCAATAGTAAATATAATAGAATTAATAATTAAGATTGCAGACAGTCCCAGTAATGTCCTGATAACAGGTGAGTCAGGGACAGGCAAGGAGTTGGTTGCAAGGGCGATACATAATTATGGTCACAGAAAGGACCGTCCATTTGTTGCAATAAATTGCAGCGCCATTCCGGAGGGACTTTTTGAAAGTGAATTATTCGGACATATTAAAGGTTCGTTTACAGGGGCAATTGCCAGTAAGGAAGGTATCTTTGAGTCAGCGAATGGCGGAACTGTATTTCTTGATGAGATTGGAGACATACCTCATAATTTCCAGGTAAAGCTGCTGCGTGTCCTTGAGGATAAATCCGTTAAACGGGTCGGTGGAAACCAGGAGATAAAGGTTGATGTAAGGATTATAGCAGCAACGAACAGAGACCTTAAAAAGGCTGTTGCAGAAGGGAATTTCAGGGAAGACCTCTTTTACAGGCTTGATGTAATCCCGGTTGAGATGCCTCCTCTGAGAGAGAGGAAAGATGATATACCGCTCCTCGTAGAGCATTTTCTTTCAAAATATAGCCGACTGATAGGTCGGGAAATTAAAGGTATGTCGCCGGAAGCCATGCAGAAAATGATTCATTTTCAGTGGAAGGGTAATGTCCGTGAACTTGAGAATGTAATAGAACGTGCAGCAACATTGGGGAGAGGCCCTGTTATGGAGGAGTATATCATAGATGAATGCCTTCAGAGAGGGATACCATATAAAGTGCCTATGTCAACAGAGATACCTGCCGGGGGTGTTGATATGGAGGGAATCCTTATGGAGATAGAGCGGAATTTCATTCTCAAGGCGCTTGATATGACTGGAGGGGTTAAAAAAGATGCAGCAGATCTCCTCAGGGTTGACTTAAGATCATTCCGCTACAGGCTTTCCAAATATAATCTGTCAAAGGATGAAGAGTGACAGTTTCACCGGCATCTGTTAGTATAAGAACTCCTGCCAAGATAAATCTACTATTACATATAAAAGGAAAGAGGTGGGATGGCTATCACGATATTATCACTATTATGCAGGCAGTAGACCTGTTTGATGAACTTCTTATTGAAAGGTCAGATAATCTTGAAATAATATGCTCCTCTCCTGATGTCCCTGCAGATGAGAATAACCTGGTTTATAAGGCAGCCTTAAGGTTGAGGGAATTTGCAAATATAAAAGCGGGGGCAAGGATAAATCTTAAAAAAAATATTCCTGTTGCCGCAGGGCTTGGAGGAGGAAGCAGTGACGCTGCGGCGGCATTAGCAGGGCTGAATGCTCTCTGGGGACTTGGTTTTTCGAATGACAAGCTTATCAATATTGGCAGGGAGGTTGGAAGCGATGTCCCATTTTTTATCGGTGGGCCCACTGCCGCCGGATTTGGCAGAGGTGATGAGCTACTCCAATTATCCAATGAAACAGATTACTGGTATTTACTTGTTAACCCGGGTATCCTTGTTTCAACTGCCTGGGTTTACAGTCAGGTTGATATTTCTGCTGTTAATGACAAGTGTAGTCGTATACACCAAAATGGTGATATATGGATAGGTCCATTGGTGCAGCCAAAATTGGAGTTGACAAACGGTGATGTAAATATTAAAATTTTTGTGCCTGACGGCTTTAGGCTTGAAGGCAATAAAATCTGGTTGTTGCCTGTTAACGATCTTGAGGGGGTGGTGATACAGAGATATCCTGTTATAACGAAGATCAAAGATGAGATGGTTGCCTGTGGGGCAATATGTGCATTGATGTCAGGGAGTGGTTCAACAGTTTTCGGTATTTTCAAGGATAGAGACAATGTAGAGAGGGCCTGGCGCAGTTTGCAGCATAGTGAATGGAGATCATGGATTGTTAAAGCCCTCCACAGTTCCCCGTATCAATCTGTTTCATAATTTATTTAGAGGAGGCGACCAACATGGAAGTTACAGAGGTTAAAATTTTCCCAGTTAATGAAGAAAGATTAAAGGCTTATGTGACTGTTACTTTTGATGATGCTTTTATTGTCAGGGACGTCAAGGTTATAAATGGGAATAGTGGTTTATTTGTAGCTATGCCAAGCCGCAAGAGGAAAGATGGTACTTTCCGGGATATCGCCCATCCGCTGAATAATGAAGCAAGGGAGAAGATCGAAGGGGTAATATTAAAGGAATATGAGAAAGAATTAGGTAAGAATATAATTCAGTAAGTTTACGTATTGGGGCGTCGACAAGCGGTAAGTCACGAGATTTTGGATCTCGCATCCGGAGGTTCGAATCCTCCCGCCCCAGCTAAAGATAAATGTCAAAGTATTTAGGCTGAAGACTGAAGACTGAAGGTCGTTTCTGCGCCCCTTGGTCAAAGCAGAGATAAATCCTCAAAAAATCTCCATTCTTCAGCCTTCAGCCTAAATACCTTAGCATTTACACTTTCAAGGGTATATATGATTGATCATGAAATGAAGATATTTACCGGAAATTCCAACAGGGACCTGGCGCAGGAGATATGCAAATATTTGCAGATCCCTTTAGGTAAAGCCTCAGTTGGCACCTTTAGCGACGGTGAGATAATGGTGCAGTTAAATGAAAATGTTCGCGGCAGGGATATTTTTATTATACAGACGTTTTCTAATCCTGTTAACAGGCATTTGATGGAGTTGTTGATAATGACAGATGCCCTTAAAAGGGCGTCAGCCCACAGGATTACTGCTGTTCTTCCATACTATGGATATGCAAGGCAGGACAGAAAGGCTGAGCCGAGAGTCCCGATTACAGCCAAGCTTGTTGCAGACCTTATTACTGTTGCCGGTGCTGACAGGGTTCTTACTTTAGACCTGCATGTCGGTCAGATACAGGGTTTTTTCAATATACCGGTTGACAATATATTTGCTACACCGGTAATCCTTGAGTATTTAAAGAAGTTGGATTTAAAAGATCTTGTGGTTGTATCACCTGACGCAGGTGGTGTGGAGAGGGCAAGGGCATTTGCAAAAAAACTGGATGCCTCTCTTGCAATTATAGATAAAAGGAGAGAAAAAGTTAATGTATCGGAGGTTATGCACATTATCGGTGATGTCAAAGACAGAGATGCCCTTTTGGTGGATGATATGATTGATACAGCCGGCACAATTACTCAGGGAGCTAAAGCCATAAAGAATGCCGGAGCAAGGCGGGTGCTTGCTTCCTGCACTCATCCTGTATTATCAGGTTCAGCAATAGAGCGGCTGAATGGATCGGTGATTGATGAAGTTATAGTAACGAATACTATTCCTCTCAACGGGAAAGAACAAGCCTGTAAAAAGATCACAAACTTATCAGTTGCACCTCTATTAGGAGAAGCTATAAGGAATACCCATAATGAGACATCGGTAAGCTCTCTCTTTGTATAATCAGACAACATGACATATAGGAATTGAAACGTAAATTATGGTGTGGGAAAGAATGCAAAAATCAATTTGCAATCAACAAGTCAAGTAAGGAGGAATTAGTATCATGGAGAAAATATCATTAAATGCAAATATCAGAGAAGAAGGGGGTAAGGGAGTTGCCAGAACCCTTAGAAGGAATGGGCGTATCCCTGCGGTACTATACGGTAAGGGTAAATCAACGAGCATAAGTCTTGACCCTTCCAGGGTAAGGAAGTTGATAATGCTGGGACATGCTGAAAGCACCCTGATTGATTTGAGGTTAGAAGGGGCCGTTGATAAACCTGAAAGGATTGCCATTTTACGTGATTACCAGACAGACCCTTTAACAGGTGAGCTTCTGCATGCAGATTTTTTTGAGGTATCAATGGATGAAAAGATAAAGGTTACAGTGCCAATCGAGCTGACAGGAAAGACCCCGGCAGGCGTTGTTGAAGGCGGTCTTCTCCAGTTAGTGATCAGGGAGGTTGAGATCGAGTGCCTTCCTTTAATGATACCGGACAATCTTCTTGCGGATGCCTCAGCTCTGAAAATTGGAGAAAGTCTTCACATAAGGGATATCAGTATTTCCGAAGGGATCAGGTTTGTTTCGGATCCGGATCAGGTAGTGCTTACTATAGCTTCACCTGTGTCGCAGGAGAAATTGCAGGAACTTCTGACAGCACCTGCTCCAGGTGAGGCAACAAAGGAACCTGAACTTATTAAGAAGCCTGTTAAAGAAGGGGAGAAGGTTGCAGAGAAGGAGGGTAAGGCCTGAAGTTGATTGTCGGACTTGGTAATCCGGGAGATGAATATAAGGATACGAGACACAATACAGGGTTTCTTGTTATAGAAAAACTTGCCTCATATTTTTCCATTAAACTGAAAGAAGAGAGCAGATTATATCTGGCAGGAAAGGGTAAGATAGCAGGTGAAGATGTAATGCTTGCAAAGCCTGTCACATATATGAACAGAAGTGGAGAGGGCGTAGGAGAATTAATGAGGTATTACAAATTGTCACCATCAGATCTTGTTTTGGTCTATGATGATCTGGATTTGGAGGCAGGGCAATTGAGGATAAAGACAACGGGGGGAAGTGGAGGTCACAGGGGGTGTGCATCTGTGGTCTCTTCTATTGGTACAGAAGATTTTATAAGGATCAGAGTAGGGATAGGCAGACCGGCAGGGAGTCCTGATGTAGTAGGATATGTCTTATCAAAATTCTCCCGTGCAGAGGTTCCCCTTATTGAAACGGCAGTGGAAAGTACGGTGGATGCAGTGAGGATGATTGTTGGAAACGATATTATTACAGCAATGAACAAGTATAACTAGTCCTATATTTTTTATCAAGAAAGGGGATGAGATGGAAAGATTAGTAGATTTTGCCTGGTTATTTGGAATAGGCGGTTTGATTATTGCTGGGTTTATATTCCTCTATATAAGCAGGCAGCCTGACGGGAATGATAAGATGAGGGATATTGCAAAAAAGATACATGAAGGGGCTATGGCATATCTGAGGAGGCAATATACAATATTAGCGGTATTTATCATTATAATGTTCTTTGCCCTTCTGTATGGTCTTGGAATCCAGACTGCAATAGCATTTATTGGCGGCGCTATATCTTCAATGCTTGCGGGCCTTTTTGGGATGCATGCTGCAACCCGTGCAAATGTCAGAACAGCTAATGCGGCCAATTTATATAAGCCAAATTCGTCAAAGGCGCTTTTCATTGCCTTTGCAGGTGGTTCTGTCATGGGGCTGTGTGTAGCGAGCATAGGAGTGCTTGGTGTCGGGGTATTCTTCTATTTCTATGGTCATGATCTGTCAACTGTATCTGCAGTCAGCGGTTATGCTATGGGTGCAAGCTCCATAGCCCTCTTTGCCCGTGTGGGAGGAGGGATTTATACAAAGACTGCTGACGTTGGAGCAGACCTTGTCGGTAAGGTAGAGGCAGGCATTCCTGAAGATGACCCGAGAAATCCTGCTGTTATTGCAGATAACGTTGGTGACAATGTAGGTGACGTAGCAGGTATGGGTGCTGACCTCTTTGAGTCCTATGTCGGTTCAGTTATTGCCACAATAGCCCTTGCAACAACATCTACTTACATACTTAGTACCGGTATGTTAACTACATACATGGCATTTCCAATTGCAGTAATTATAGTCGGGCTTATTTCATCCCTGCTTGGTATAGGCTCAATGCTGATACTGGAGAAGTTGAGTCCGGCTGCGGCACTGAGGTATGCAACGTTTATTGCCGCAGGGATTTTCCTGGTTCTGGCATATTTCATGACTCAGGCCAGTGGTGTTGATATGGGCGTCTTCTGGGCGATCGCAGTCGGGTGTATAGTAGGCATTGTAATAGGTCTTATAACTGAATGGTATACATCTGCATCACCGGTGGCAAAGACCGCAAATGCCTCGACTACAGGCGCTGCAACTAATATTATTACAGGACTTGCAGTGGGAATGCAGAGTGTAGTCCTTCCCATGATTGCTATTATATTAGGTATATATATATCCAATTATTTCGCCGGTCTGTACGGCATAAGTATAGCAGCGGTAGGCATGCTTGCAACGATAGGGATTACGATGTCAGTAGATGCCTACGGTCCGATAGCGGATAATGCAGGTGGTATATCCGAGATGAGCGGTCTGGGTAAAGACACGAGGGCGATAACAGACAGTCTGGATGCCCTGGGTAATACTACGGCAGCTATCGGCAAAGGCTTTGCAATAGGTTCTGCCGCACTTACTGCCCTTGCCCTCTTTGCAGCCTATTCGCAGGCAGCAAAAATAACAGTGATATCATTGACTGAAGCCAATGTAGTTATGGGAGTACTTCTTGGCGGGACCATACCGTTCCTTATCGTAGCACTTACAATGGCCTCTGTTGGTAAGGCCGCAGGCAAGATGGTAGATGAGGTGAGACGCCAGTTCCGTGAAATAAAAGGTCTTATGGAGGGGAAGGCAGAGCCTGATGTAGTCCGGTGTGTTGAGATTTGTACAACTGCAGCACTGAAGGAGATGATAATACCGGGTGTGCTGGCAGTTATTGCACCTATATTTGTAGGTTTTGTGATGGGGGCGCAGGCGCTCGGAGGGTTCCTTGCGGGCGCAACAGTCGTTGGTGTTCCTATGGCGCTCTTTCTGGCAAATGCCGGTGGTGTATGGGATAATGCAAAGAAATATATAGAACATGGAAACCTCGGTGGCAAAGGTTCTAATGCCCATAAGGCCGCAGTCGTTGGTGATACAGTGGGTGATCCGTGCAAAGACACATCAGGGCCGGCGATGAATATATTGATCAAGCTTATGTCTATAGTGTCGCTGGTTATTGCGCCGCTGTTGATAGGGTAGGCAATGGAGTTTTATGGGTTTTAATTGCGGCATAGTCGGACTCCCGAATGTCGGGAAGTCTACCATATTCAACGCACTTACCTCTGCAGGCGCACAGGTGGCTAACTATCCCTTCTGTACGATAGACCAGAACGTAGGTGTAGTCTCTGTTCCCGATATCCGCCTGAAGAGACTGACTGAGATTTTCAGACCTAAGGTTGTTACTCCTACTACAATGGAGTTTGTAGACATTGCCGGCCTTGTGAAGGGTGCTTCAGCAGGTGAGGGGCTTGGCAATAAGTTCCTCGGCCACATAAGGGGAGTTGATGCTATCGTACATGTTGTGCGATGTTTTGAAGACCCCGATGTTGTACACGTTCATGGAAATGTTGACCCTCAGCGTGACATAGAAATTATTGAGACAGAGCTTGCCCTTTCTGACATAGATACAGTAAATAAAAGGATTCAGAGGGCTGAGAAACAGATAAGATCAGGTGATAAAGCCGCCAAACTTGAAGGAGAGTTCCTTCTCCTGCTCAACGATCATCTTTCAAAGGGAAGGCCTCTGAGGCAGTTGAACTATTCTGATGTAGAGAGAAATATCCTTGAGGAGCTTCATCTGCTGACAGCCAAGCCTGTTCTCTACGTTGCTAACTTGAGTGAAGATGAGATGTTGGAAGGGAATGCTTATGTGCGGTTGATCGAAGATATTGCAGCAAAAGAGGGCGCCACGGTAGTTACGATTTGTGGTAAAATTGAGGATGAACTATCAACTATGCCCATTGAGGAGCACGAGTCCTTCTTAAAAGAGATGGGATTGTCCGAACCTGGTTTGTACAAATTAATACGTGCAGGATACGATTTGTTAAACCTCCTGACCTTTTTTACCGCAGGCGAGAAGGAGGCAAGGGCATGGACAATACTCAAGGGTACAAAGGCCCCGCAGGCAGCAGGCAAGATACACTCAGATATTGAGCGTGGCTTCATACGGGCAGAAATTATGTCATATACTGATATTGATTCCCTTGGTTCATCTAATGCTGTTAAGGAGAAAGGGTTGCTCCGTCTTGAAGGGAAGGATTATGTTATGAAGGAAGGGGATGTAGTATATTTTAGGTTCCACGTATAGTTGAGGGGGGGAAGGAACTATGTATAAGACTGCATTATTGATAATCATAACAACGGTTTTCCTGGCTGACACGGCTTTTGCCGGCCTTTCATTCGTAAAGAAGACCAGATTGATAACTAAGGAGAGTGATAATGTGGTACTTCAGCAGAAGTACTTTTCAGAAGGGGATATGTTGAGAGTCGAAGAGGAGTCATCCGGAATAGAAGGAAATCCCGGAATAAAGATTTACGACTTCAAGAAGAAAAAATTATACACTATTATGTTAAATGTAAAGTTATACTTAGAGCAGGATTTTATGGCTGAAAAGGATGTTGTCATGTTTGAACCATCGCCTGAGAAAAAATATGTAATTGGGAAAGAAATTAAAGTTGAGAAGACGAAGAAAGGTGAAAATACGATTGAAGGTCGTATCACTACTGTATCTGAAGTAAAGGTCGTGAGGAAGGCAGAGAAGGGGAAGGAAAAAGGGGAACAGGTGCTGGAGAAATATCTCATGTGGGAGGCCGGTGAACTTGATGGAATGCCCGTCAAATATGAGTTTGAACTCTCCGGTGAGAGTAAGAAAATAATTGAATATGTAGATATTAAAACAGATCCGATAGATCCAGCGCTATTTTCTATTCCTGAAGGTTACAAGGCGATAAGTCCGTTTTAACAGAAGAGGTGATATGTCAACGGTAGTAATCACAGGCGCCCAGTGGGGCGATGAAGGAAAAGGAAAGATGGTAGATATCCTGACTGAAGACGCTGACTATATTGTCCGTTATCAGGGCGGACATAATGCAGGCCATACTGTAGTTATTGGCGACAGTAAATTTATCCTCCATCTCATACCTTCAGGAATACTCCGTCCGGGGAAAAAGTGTGTCATCGGGAACGGTGTAGTGATAGACCCGCAAGCCCTTTTGGCAGAGATTGACGGATTGCTGGAAAAAGGGATAGAGGTAAGAGAAAATCTCTTAATCAGCGGAAGGGCGCATATAATCATGCCTTATCACCGCGCTATCGAGAAAGAGAGTGAGAAGCAGAAAGGTTCATTGAAGATAGGAACGACGGGCCGTGGAATAGGTCCGACCTATGCCGATAAGGTGGCGAGGGTAGGGATCAGGGTTGCAGATATCCTTGATAAAGAGGTTTTCAGAGATAAGCTGAAAACAAATATTCAGGAAATGAACTACTTTCTTGAAAGACTGTACGGCGCAAAAGGTTTTATACTCGAAGATATTTATGATGAATATACCGGGTATGCAGAGAGGTTGCGTGATTTTATCACCGACACTGCGGTGCTTTTAAACAGGGCATTGAGAGAAGGTAAGAATATCCTCTTTGAGGGTGCGCAGGGGACCCATCTCGATGTAGACCATGGTACATACCCGTA
>Ga0209619_10000636_pt1 | contig 25072 bp, 21 predicted proteins | sample Rifsed16ft3_FD_184011 | JGI IMG/M metagenome (GOLD analysis project Ga0209619, IMG submission 184011) | Soil microbial communities from Rifle, Colorado, USA - sediment 16ft 3 (version 2) | ecosystem: Environmental > Terrestrial > Deep subsurface > Rock core/Sediment | place: Rifle, Colorado... | reverse complement strand
CTGGCAAAGAAGAAAAGGATTTTTCGATAGCGCTGTCGGAGCATTGTAATAGGATTATAAGCCGAATGAACCATACAGGGGCATCCGGTTGGACGCCCCTGTATTCTCAGGAGGAGAAATGTTACAAAATAGGGTCAAATTACTTGCGCAACAGCCGCATGCCGTTGGCGATGACCACCAGCACCGACAACTGGTGAATAAGCATCCCGCCTGCCATGTGCACACTGCCGAGCAGCACACCTGCCAGTAGTCCGCTGACGGTCAGTAACGCAACAACCACGTTTTGACGGATGTTTTGCAGCGTAGCGCGGGAGAGGCGTATGGCTTCCGGCACCTTGAGCAAATCATCCGCCATCAGGGCAATGTCCGCAGTCTCGATTGCCAGGCCAGCTCCGGCTGCACCCATGGCTATGCCGATATCAGCCGCTGCCAGCGCCGGCGTGTCATTGATCCCGTCGCCGATCATCGCCACGATGTGTCCTTCAACCTGCAGTTGGCGAATGGCTGCCAATTTATCCTCGGGCAGCAACCCGGCGCGCACGTCGCTGATTCCTGCCCTCCGGGCAATCGCCTGCGCGGTTGCCAGATCGTCGCCGGTGAGCATAATAACCTGCTTGATTCCATCCGCCCGCAACCGGCGCACCATTTCAGCGGCGTCTTCGCGCATCGGATCCGATATCGCCAGAATGCCCCATAATCGACCGTCACGGGCAGCCAACACCGCGGTTTTACCTTCGCTGCGCAACAAATCCATTTGGTGGGTCAGATCCTCAGGTAATGGAATGGATCGTTCTGCCAGCCACTTAGGCGCACCAACCAGGATCTCGCGTCCTTCGTAAGTGGCTCGAACACCCTTGCCTGGCAGCATCTCGAATTCGTCCGGCATGGGCAGATGGCCCAATTTGAGCGCTTCCTGATAAATGGCACGCGCCAACGGGTGTTCCGAGCCTGACTCAGCCATGCCCGCCCACCACATGAGATCAGCCTGTCCGGCGTCCCAATGCGTGGATGTGCTGGACAACCCTGGTAGTGCCATTCCTGCGATCTCGAGCGCGGGCTGCAGCACCACAATATCCGTCAGGTGCGGCTTGCCGAGGGTCAGCGTGCCGGTTTTATCCAATGCTACCGCTGAAATCTTGCCGGCATTCTCCAGGTATTCACCGCCCTTGATCAGAATGCCGCGGCGGGCAGCGCTGCCGATACCGGCGATAATCGACACCGGCGTGGATATGACCAGCGCACCCGGGCAGCCAATCACCAAAAGGGTCAGCGCCAGTTCGATCTCGCGGCTGATGATAAAAACTGCCGCGCTTAATATGATGATAGCCGGTGTGTACCATTGTGAGAACTTTTCGATGAAGCGTTGAGTAGGCGCTTTTTGCTCCTGCGCCTCTTCCACCCGGGCGATGATGCGCGCCAGCATGGTGTCTGCCCCGACGCCGGTGGCGCGCAATTGCAGCATACCGTCCAGATTGACCGTCCCGGCAAAAACGCGATCCCCCAGGGTTTTTTCCTCCGGCATCGACTCGCCGGTGATCGAACTCTCGTCTACTGCTGACGCACCCGTCAGCACCTCACCGTCCACCGGCACTCTGGCGCCGGGTTTGATCAGCACGGTTTCACCAACCTGCACTTCATGCGGCGCCACCTCGATCTGAACGCCGCCGCGCAGCACGATCGCCGTCACCGGCGCCAGATCGATCAATTCACCCAGTACCTGACGGGTTTTGCTCAGCGTTCGGGCTTCGAGGTAAGCGCCGAATACGAACAGGAATGTGACCGCAGCGGCTTCCCAAACCTCGCCAATTGCCAGCGCACCGATGGTGGCGATGGTTACCAGTAGTTCAATGCTGATATGGCGGTTGCGCAGGCTGTTCCATGCGCGCGAGGCGATTCCCAACCCCGCGACGATTGCTGCGATGCTCATCAGGATGTTGTGTAACGGCAAGGTGTTGAAAAAATAGCGGGCAGCCAGCCCGGCCAGGATCAACGCACCCGAGGTTATTGTGGTGATCTGGGCGCGCGACCTTGGATCACGCAGACTGGTTCTAATTTTTTCGATCATGTTGACTCGCTTTGGGTCCGGTTAGATGGCTGAAACGCGGGCCTGGTAGCCAACGGATTGCACCGTCTCGACCAGTTTGGCGGGGCTGGCGACGGCAGGATCATGCTGCACTTCGATACGCCCGGTATTGAAGAAGACTTTGGCATCTTCCACGCCGGGAACACCTTTCAAGGCTTTTTCGATTTTAGCCACGCACGACGGGCAGGTGAGTTCTTGAGAGCGCAATAGGGTTTTCATGTTTTCCTCCACAAAGATTAGTTGTATATGGAGGATAACGTTTCCAACCCTTTCATTCCATGATCTGCATCAGTTTAGTACATGAAAACAGGGTTTAGGTTGGGATTTCAGCGGTCTCGAGCAGCGCGGCTGGATCCGTCAGCGCAATCCACTCGCGCCCGGTATTAATCCAGCCATCGCGTTGAAACTGGCTGATGACTCGGCTGGTGGTCTCAGGCGTGGTGGCTGTCATTTCGGCCAACTCGTCGCGTGAAAGCGGCGTCTGAATCAAAAGACCGACTTCGTGCGCCTCGCCCAGCTTGTCTGCAAGCTTGAGCAGCGTAAAGGCAATCCGCTGTTCCGCGGACTGCGAAGATAACTGGTGAATAGTGGCATGGGCAGCCTCGAGCCGGCCTGTGACCAGATCCAGCACCCGCATTCCCACGTCCGGATAGCGGGTGAGGATGGTACGAAAAGCTTCGCGGCTGACGGTCAGTGCACAAACCGAGGTGATCGCCTGGGCAGTCTCAAAATAGCTGCTGTCGCTGGCAGTGGACAATCCGCCAAAAAACTCGCCAGGAACGAGCAAATCGAGCATCACATCTTTGCCGCTGGTGGCATGCCGCAGCAGTTTGACCCGTCCCTCGGCAATGATGAACAGCGACTCGGCTGGATCACCGGAAAAATATAGATAATCTCCGGACTGAAAACCTTTCTCATGAAATTGCTGGTTGATTTCGGCGATCTGGTCATGCCCGAGCGCGCTAAAAAAAGGCACCTCGTGCAGAATATGCAGCCGCAGGTCCATGCTGCATAAATGCGGCTCAGTAAGTTCGATTTCCACTGGGGTTTTTCTACGTCTCATCGGGTTCCATCCCAAAAGCTAAATCGTAATCTTCATTGTACCTTCGATCGGCAGACACCGGATTGCTGAAGGTCAATTTGCGTAGCCCGGTACCTCAAACGCGTAATTGGCTATAATGAACGCGGAGATCCGAACAATGCTGACTTTCTATGCCGTTCTCACCGTTTTAACCTTCATGATTTGGGGAATCGATAAATACCGCGCCAGCGTGAAGCTGTGGCGCGTTCCTGAACGGGTGTTATTTACGTTAACGTTCGCCGGCGGCGCATTTGGCGCCCTGGCAGGCATGACGCTTTTGCGACACAAGACGCGTAAAGCTCAATTCTGGTTTCTTGTGCTGCTGGCGTGTGTAGTCCACGCCGCGATCATCATCTGGTGGCAGTTTTTGTAGGGGCACAGGGATCCAAGAGGATATCCAATCGGATAGCACACCCTGTGCCCTTATTCCTGAATTGCGTATTTACCTGAGTGGGGACAGGTTGCACGATAGACCGAAAATCATTTTTACTATGCCAGCGGCTCCAGATGCCGCTTAAAATGTTTGACCAGACCCTGGTCGTAAGCCTCGGAATGTGATTTCAACATCCGCAGAATTTCACCGCGGTAGAGCGTCAACGCCGAACCAAATGTGACATGCAGCGCCTGCCGCACATGGAAATCGTCGAGCAAGGAAGGGAAGGCATCATCTGTCAGGGTCAGCGGGTCCGGCAGACGGGTTTCATCGGCTGAGACGTGGTACGACACGCGGTCGGTGGTATAACGCTCGCGCGCCAGCGTCAGCACCTGGCGGAATAATGCCGGTTCTACCACTGCTGCCACCCGCAGTGCTTCCAAAAAGGTGGTGCCGGCAGTTTTGACATGCACCGAATGCCCGGCATGTTTGACCAGCAGCGGGTACACGCTAAATTTATCCGAGCCGGAATGCAGACTCAAGCGGTAGCCGCCAAACTGGCGCATGATGGCAGCATGGCGTCCCAGTTCGGGCTCTAAAGCAGTCAGGTCGCCAATATAATCGACCCCTTTTTCAAAACGCCCGGGAAAGCGCGGCGCCAGGCTGTTGAATTTCACTCCCAGCCGCCGTAATTCGCTGACGATGTAGAAATGCTCGAGCAGCGATGTCGGGGTTTCAGTCTCATCCACTGAGACTTCGAAATCAAAGCCATCGGGTTTGAGTTCCTTCAAAGCCCGGAACATTTTGGTAATGTGAATCACTGCCCGACCGTATTTGGCAAAAGCCCGCAGCGCGCCAAGCTCGATTTCCGCTGTATCACAACGCCAGCCGGCCTGTTCGCAAAATGCTTGAAAGCTGTAAACCAGTTCTTTTTGACTGAGTGGCGCTGTCCCGAGCTCGCCCCAGGTCTGAGCCGCAATTTTCTCGCTTAAAACCGGCAGGCTGGCAGTGTCGGCTTCAGCGTCGACATATTCACCCGGGTCCACCGTAAAGAAGGTGTAGCCGGCTGTCACGAATGCCGGCAAGTCGCTGACCTGTTTCAAATGGTCGGCGTCAGCGCCCCAAGGCATCTGCCAGCCCTCCTGGAACACGCCCCACATGGCGTCATCCATCACTTGCTGCGGGGTACGTCCGGTGCGGGCATTCTCACGCACCGATTGCTGCCCCAAAATGGGATAGATTTCCCCATCACTTGTCACCGCCCGCAATGCTTGAATATGCCCGGGCGTAGCCAGGCCCAGTCGGTCGCCGAAGCCAAAGGACGGTATAACCGTACCGCCGTCATCCGTCTGCATGGGAACCGCGGTCAGCCAGGGGAACATATGGCGCATTAAGGTAGCATTTTCCGGCGTAAGGGCATAAAACTGGTCACCGAACAAGGTGTGCAGCCGGCCTGTAAAAGGCAGATCCGGGTTTGGGCTGCGCACCACCAGCACCCGTTCCCCGCTGCGTTCATCGCATGCCAGGAAACAGGTCAGTAAACCGTCAAACCCATCGAGAGAACCGGTTTGAAGAGAATTGGAGATGATTTTGTAGGTTGGGTTCACTTTGATTTTCCTTATCCCAGGTTGTATGCTTTTTTGGCCAGTCCAGCTGCCAGATCATTCATCATTTCAAAAGCTTCATCTTCGCTAATAATTCCCTGCACCAGTAACCCGGCCAGCCAATTGGCGCTGACCCGCCGCCAGACGTCGTGGCGGGCCGGAATGGACGGGAAGGCACGCGTGTCATCGTTGAATCCGGCAGTGTTGTATAACCCGGCGGTCTCGATCACCTGATCAAAATAGCGCCGCATGCCGTTGGGGCTGTCATAGAACCACCACGGCGGACCTAATTTGACCGTTGGGTAATGCCCTGCCAGCGGCGCCAATTCGCGGGAGTAGGTGGTCTCATCCAATGTAAACAAAATCATCCGCAGACGCGGATCGGCACCAAAGCGCTGCAACAGCGGCAGCAAGTTGCGGGTGTATTCGGTTGTAATCGGAATATCGGTGCCCTTGTCGGGTCCAAAGCCAAGCCCCACCGCCGGGTTATGATTGCGCAGCGAACCTGGGTGCAGCTGCATGACCAGACCGTCCTCGGCGCTCATGCGTGCCATTTCCATCAACATGTGAGCGGTGAAACGCGTCGCGTCTTCTGGACGCAGCTGGTTTTTCAATGCGCGCTGAAAAACAGACCCAGCTTCACTTATGCTGAGCGGCTGAGTATTCGGCACCAGGGCGGCATGATCGGTGGCAACCGCTCCCATTGACTTAAAGTAATCCCGCTGATGTTCAAGGGCTCGAATGAATGCACCATAGCCGGTAATTTCAACTCCGCTGGCGCTGCCCAATTTCCTAATATTCTCGTGCCAGCCAACCGTATCCAGGTTGACCACACCATCCGGCCGGAAGGTCGGACGGATATTGCCTTTCCAACCTGAGGCACGGATTGCCTGGTGCGCTTCCAGCCGGTCCCAGGCCGGATCGGTGGTGCACATGACCTCAATATTAAATCTTTCGAATAGACGGCGCGGTGAAAATTCCGATCTGGCCAGGGAGTCCTCCAGCTGGTCATAAACAGCCTGGGCATTGGCGCTGGTTAACGGCTGCTGCACACCAAATACATCCCTCAGTTCCTGGCTGAGCCAGACTCCCGACGGCGTTCCACGGAACAGGTAGAAGTGATCGGCGAACAACTGCCAGATTTTTCGCCCATCCTGCTCCACCGGACCGCCATCCAGGCGAGGCACACCCAGAGATTCGAGCGGCACCCCTTGCGAATACAGCATGCGGGTCAGATAATGGTCGGGGATGATCAGCAACTCGGCTGGTGTGCCAAAACTACCGCCCTCCGTTACAAACAGGTTCGGATCAACATGACCATGCGGGCATACCAGCGGTAAATCCGCGGCGGCAGCATAGATTCGGCGCGCCAGTTCGCGTTGCGTGGGTTCAGCGTCGAAGAAAAGGTTTTCATTGCGATGTTGTTCGATGGTCATGCGTTTCCCTTCCAATCTTTTGCTGCCCGTACCAGTGCGTCGATGTTTTCCGGCAAAGCTCCGGGGCTGATTCCGCCGCCGAAGGATAAAATCATCCCGCCGCCAGGCGCGCCTTTGTCCAGGCATTCGGTGGCAGCCAAATAATTTTGCTCCGGTGTGCCGCGAACGCCCAGACCAAGCGGCGCCACGTTGCCCATAAGCGCCACCCGGTGACCCATCTTCTGTTTGACCAACGTAACATCGGTCTCATGGCTAAAGTTAAAAACGTCAAAGCCAGCCTGCGACAGCGGCTCCAGCAAGTGCTGACAGGGTGTGTCATTGTGGTAGATGCGCAGCAAACCGGAAAAATGGTCAAATATACGTTTGAGGTGCGGCTCAACCATGGCCAAATACGTTCGTTTCGATACCATTCCCACCAGATCGTCCAACAGCAGAATGCCCTGCGGTGTGCGCAGCGTTCCCAATTGAGCTTCGAGCCAGCGAATCAGCGATGTAGTGACTGTCTCCAACAGGTTGGTGACCTGGTCAGGGTTGGTAATCATACCTTCCATCAGCGGGGTGATGCCGGTCAGCCAGGAGGCGGTAGTCAGCGGACCGCGGGCAGCTACCATGCCAATGCCCAAACCCTCGGCTTGCAGGCGCTGATCCATTTGCCCGTACAGGCGCAGCGCCAGCGGCATCAGGCCGTCTTCCTGCGGATTGACCGCTTCCATATCTTGCCAGAAAGCCAAATCTTTGACCAATGGCTCGATGGACGGCGGGCGGTCGGGGTAAAAGCGCATCCGGCAGCCAAAAGCGGACGGCTCTGCCGCCATGCCAAACTCCACCCAGAACCCGGGAATCCACACGACGTCCGGGAAACGCTTGAGTAAATCCAGGTTGATCTGCAGCCATTTATCCGGGTAAAGGAAATAATCGCGCGTGTCGATGCCGACATAACCTGGCAGCCATGGGCTGTCAACGATCAATGCAACGGGCACCTGGTCTGGCGTGCCGAGGCGGGCTGCCGTTAAAAAGCGTTCCCAGTTTTGATTCATACAAAATGCCTTTATTAAATGGAATGAATTAGAGTTTGCGTCCCAGCAGGGTCTCGTATAGAGCGATCATGTTTTCGACCGGTACGTCAGCCTGAATGTTATGGACCGTGTTGAAAACATATCCCCCGCCCGGCGCCAGCGCGTCGATATTACGGCGTACATCATCGCGTACCTCTTGGGGCGTGCCGTACGGTAGTACACCCTGCGTATCCACTGCCCCGCCCCAGAAGCTCAACACAGCGCCAAAATCGCGTTTTAACGCCGCCGGTTCCATACCCGTCGCGCGAATATGCACCGGATTGAGGATTTCCACCCCAATTTCAACAAAATCAGGGATCAACGGACGAACATTACCGCAGGAATGGAAAAAGCGGCGTGCCTGCGGCGCCAGGTTGGCTACCCGGTCAAGAACTGCCTTCCAGTGCGGCTTGATCTGCTGGCGGAACATGCGCGGCGAGATGATCTGCGAGACTTGCGTGCCATAGTCGTCCGCATGGCTGATGACATCCACCACATCCGCCAGCTTTGGCAGCGCCATCTCCCAAAACGCCAGCTTGAGCTCGGTCAAGCGCTCGAATAACACCCCGGCCAATTCCGGCTCGCTGGCCATCATCATCAATAAATTTTCCATGCCAACAATGCGCTGTGCCATCTCGAAGATTCCGGCAAACGGGTCTTTGAGCACTACCGCGTAACCAGCAGCATGGAAAGCTTCGGCTTTTTCCCGCAAGCCGGCGATGCGCATTGGATCGGCCAGATTTGGCCACGGATGGTTGCGAATTTCTTCGGCAGTCAGTTCAGGTTTATCCAGCGGCGCCTGGTACAAACTGTAATACAGGCCGTCTGGTCGAGGTTTATGGTGCGTAATGCCCCACTCGTCGTGATAACTCCAATACAACTCACCGGAATTCTCATCCTGCACTTCGGTTTCAAGCACCTGCCAGTTGTGACTGTTGCGCGGGTTCATGCCGCGCACATCCACGCCCAGCCGCTCTAATAGGTCGGGGTCGGGAACCGCCAGGCCTTGAATGGTGTCATAGACCTGTGAATCCACCGTCGGCAGCCCTAAAGCCGTGCGCAGCTTTTTGTAGGCTACCATATGGATGCCAGTCACCTGCGTACTGCCAAGGTCGAGCGGGATGCGGTCGGGTTCCTGATGCGCCAAGGCCGTGAGCAGGCGCTGCCTGCCGGTCAAAACATGTGCTTGAGTTGGTTCCATGACTCGTTAGGCTCCAATAATTTCGTTATTTGCGATAATAATCCGAAAGAAGCGTTTCCATCACGCGCGTCGTGCGCAGCCCGTTTTCCCCGGTGCTGACGCAGCATCCGCGCCCAAGGAGTTCATCCACCACCTGCTGGATCAAATGCTGCTGCACGTGCGGCGGCTGTGGGATGTCAAAGGACTGGCTGCCTTTTTCCGTCTCGAGCACTACCGGCTCATTTTCAAAGGTGGCGAAGCTCAATTTGCCCCGGTCGCCGCTGATGACCACCTGGTCGGTGGACGCGAAACTGTTGAAAGACCACAGCCCGTTACCAACCACACCGCTGGCGAATTCAAATGACCCGCTGACGATATCCTCAGCCGGGTACGCTCCGCCCTGATTGCGGGCGATTCCCTGCGCATTGGTAATCGGCCCCAGCACATAATCCAGAAAATCCAGCGTGTGAGAGGCCAAATCCACAAACAGGCCGCCGCCGGCGGTCTCGGGCTGAACTCGCCAGGGCAGATTCCCGGCAGAAACTGGTTTGGCCGGCTGGGTGAGGGTGATTTGAACGTAACGTATTTCGCCTAACCCAACGCTGTCCAAAATTTCCTTGATTTTCACAAAACGCGGCAAGGCGCGCCGGTAGTACGCCACGAAGAGCGGCACCCCGGCGGAGCGGCAGGCATCGATCATTTGCTGGCATTCGGCTGTATCGAGCGCCATCGGTTTCTCGACATACGCCGGTTTGCCAGCTCGGGCAACCGCCAGGGTATATTCCTTATGCATATGCGGCGGGGTGGCGATATAAACCGCATCCACCTCAGGATCATCGATCAATTGTTGAGCGTCGTCGTACCACCGCGGCACCCCGTGACGCCGGGCGTAATCCTGCGCCAGCGCCCCATTACGCCGCATGACCGCTACCAGCTGCGAACCGTCCGCTTTTTGCAGCGCCGGCCCGCTTTTGACCTCGGTAACGTCACCGCAGCCAATGATGCCCCAACGAACCACGTTCACGCAGCTAACCCTGGTGGATCCACGATGCGGGCTTTCATCCAATCGTTGCTGTTGTGGAAATCCGCCACCGCGTTGCCCGGGTGCACCAGTGCGTCGAACAGCGACCGGTCCTCGTCAGCCAAAGTCATATCCATCACCGGCAAGAAGTCTTCCAGCTGCTGCAGGGTGCGCGGCCCAATGATGGGGGCGGTCACGCCGGCCTGATCCTTGATCCACAACAATGCCAGGCGCGCTGCGGTCATGCCGCGTTCGGTTGCCAGTTCAGCCAGCTTGCGTCCGACCTCGATGCCGGTCTGAGTGATGCGCTCATCCAGTGCGGGGCTTTTCCAGTTGTCACGCCGCGAGCCAGCGGGAACCTCGGAAGAGTTGTTGTAACGGCCTGCCAACATGCCCATCGCCAACGGCGACCAGGGCAAAACCGCCAGGCCATACTTCTGGCACAGCGGGATCAATTCGTTTTCGGCGCGGCGGTCAAGCAGGTTGTACGGCGGTTGCTCGCTGACATACCTTGTCCAGCCGTACCGCTCGCTCAGCGCCAACCCCTCCATCAGCATCCAGGCCGCGAACGTCGAAGACCCGGCATACAGAACCTTGCCGGAGCGCACCAGATCATCCATGGCGCGCAGAGCCTCGTCCTGCGGCAAATGAGCCGGCGGCGGGCGGTGCAGTTGGTACAAGTCAATATGATCGGTCTGCAGGCGGCGCAGCGAATCCTCGCAGCCTTTGATGATGTGATAACGGCTGGCGCCGGCGTCATTAGGACCTTCCCCGGTGCGGTTAAAGACTTTGGTCGCCAGGAAAACCTGATCGCGCTTTCCGGAGTCCTTCAACGTCTGGCCGACGATGCGTTCGCTCTCGCCGCCGTTGTACACATCCGCGGTGTCGATCATATTGATGCCGGCATCCAGTGCCCGTAAAATAATCGCAGACGATTCTGCGGCATCGGTCGGACTGCCAAAATTCATGGTGCCAAGGCACAACGGTGAAACCCATACTCCGGTGCGGCCAAATAATCGGTGATTCATTTCAATTCTCCTTCGAACTTACCAGGCTAAACGGATATCCGGCTGCGGTAGTTTTCCACCACCTGGTACATGGCCATTATATTTTCATCCGGCGTGCCGTAGTCCATATTGATGCAGCATACGCCAATTTTCTCCAGCGGACCAGCGGCGCTCAGCAGCAACTCGGTGTCAGCCGAGATTTCTGCGGCAGTACAGTTCAGCATGCGTACCGGGCTGAGGCGCAGGTTGAGGAAGGCGTCGGGCAGCGCCATTCGGCAGGCTGCCACGTCTGAACCCCAGCCAACATCCACAAAACGCAGCGGGAGTTCAGCATACGCGCTGGAATAACGCTGCAGATTATCGCCACAGTGATGAATGCCAAAAGGCTGCAGGCGTTCCGCCATGCGCTGTTCAATCGGCAGTTGCAGGCTGCGGTAGCTTTTCGGCGAGATCATCGGCACCGAGCAGTTGGCATGCAGAAACAGATCAGGTTGTACCTGCTCGACCATGCGGTTGACGGATATAGAGCAGCTGCCGGTGCGCTGGCGTACATACTCAGCCACATCGCCGATTAAATCAGCAATCAAATTCAACAGCCGTTCAATGCGCTGCGGTGCGGTGTAGAAATCGGTAAATAGGTCAACGCCGTACAGGTGATAGGCCGCGTTGAGCAGTCCGTCGGTGTTGACGTCGCCTACCAGGTAACCCCACTCAGCCTCCAGGCTGTCCATTTGCGCGATCAATTCATTCATCGGCCAGGTATGGCGGAAATCTGGTTTTTCCAGGCGATCAATCTGATCGGGGGTCAGTTGCACCGGATGCGGCTGCGGTGCAGCATCCTTTGAGAACAGGATTTCCGCGCCAAGCAAAGCCGGGACGACAAACCCGCCAGCCACATACGGCGATCCGATCACCGGGCGCGGTTGCGGATTCGCTTCGCCCAGACCAAGGGCGCCGTAACGCTGGTACAGCATCCGGCGCATGATCACGTCATTGGCGATGCGCTGCTGCGGATCCAGATAAAATCCCTGATCAAAGCAGATACCGGCGGTTTTGTGCCACCAATTGGGGTTAAAAACCAGTTCAAGCGGAATCTGCGTGTGAGCAGGCATAGACACTCGTTTCCGGATCAGCTTTGCAGGTCGTAGGTCAACGCAGCTGATTCCCGATCCAGGTACAGATGAACGTGCGCGTTTCGGCGCAGGATACTGGCCGGGCAGTTGAGGTCCACCGGCCCTTTCAGCGAACGCTGAACTGCCTCCGCTTTACGCTGCTCGGGCACAATCGCCAGCACTTTGCGAGCTGCCAGCAGCGCCGGTATGGTCAACGTGATGGCGTGGGTGGGAACCGATTCAAGGTTGGGGAAATGCCCCTCACCCAGCTGCTGCCTGCGAGATTTTTCGTCCAACTGGATGGTCTTGACCCACAGCGGATCGTTAAAGTCCGCGAATGGCGGGTCATTGAACGCCAGATGTCCATTCTCGCCGATTCCCAGCGCGCACAGGTCAGCCGGGAAGGCTCGCAGCAGTTTTTCATATTCCTTCAGCTCCGGAGCGTTCGCAGGGTTTTCACCAGATTTCGTGTGCAGGCCAGGAACCGGGTAAAAAGCCCCGGCAGCGGGATGCAGGTGATCTAAAAAGTGGCGCTGCAGGAAAAGCGGGAAAGAGGCCGGGTGGCCTTCCGGCAGGTTGATATATTCATCCATGTGGAAAAAATTGACCTTGCTCCAATCGATGCTCGGCGTAGCGCGAAGCGTTTGCAGGAAAGTCAGCTGGGAATTGCCGGTGGCCAGAATCACATTGGCGTGCCCGCGTTCTGCCAGCACTTGCTTCAGATATTCAGCGGCATCTGCCGCGGCTGCCAGCCCGACTTCAGTGTTGTTGTTGTACACCGTAACCGGCATAGACTCTACTTTGGTGGAAAAAATGGGGGTGGTTGTCATGGTTTCTCCTTATTGAACCCATTGCCCGGCGATCATCACGCGCCAGGCGCTGAAATCGGGATTGAAAATAGCCAGATCGGCATCCTTGCCGGCTTCAATACTGCCCTTATGCGCATCCATTCCGAGCAGGCGGGCCGGATTCAAGCTGACCATGCGGATCGCCTCCCACAGGGGAATGCCAACAACATCGGTCAACACCGGGATCATTTGGTTGAGCAGCGTGGTGCTGCCGGCGAAAGCGCTGCGATCAAACATTTGCCCCACGCCGTCCGCCACTTCGTATTCCATCGATCCCATGCGGAAATGCGCGCCTTCCGGTAATCCAGCGCCGCTCAAAGCATCCGAAACCGCCATCAAACGGTCTGGCCCAATGGCTTTATAAGCCAATTTCATCAGCGTGGGCGGCAGGTGGCGGTTATCCGCGATCATTTCGACGGTCAAGCCCGAATTGACCAGCGCAGTTTCCAAAAGACCGGGTTTGCGCCATGGACCTTCTCTCACGGTGGTGGACATGGCGCTGAACAGGTGGGTCACATGCCTTAAGCCAGCCTGCATAGCCGCCAAAATATCCTGCTCCTTCGCCATGCTGTGACCGGCTGCCACAATCACACCGCGCTCGGTCAATTGGGTTGTTAATTCCGCCGCGCCAGGCAGCTCCGGCGCCAAAACACAGACGCGCAGCACGTCAGCATTTTCCAGCAGCAACTCGGCGCTGCCATCCGACGGCAATCGTAAGCTGGCGCGGTCGAGCGCGCCGGCTTGCACTGGATTAATATACGGACTCTCCAAATGCACACCCAGCAGCGGGGTGCCGGAGTGGGGATCAGCCATCCACTGGCGCGCAAAGTTGAAAATTTCCTTCATCTCGGCGAATGGCGCGGCTCCCACGGTGGCAACCAGACCGGTTACGCCGCGCCGCAGGTTTTCTGCCAGAATTGTGCTGAACGCCTCTTCCGTCGGTTCATTGAAGGTATGCCCCAATGCGCCGTGAGTATGCACGTCGATCAGCCCGGGGGTAATCCAGCGGCCTGCCGCATCCACCTGAGTTATTCCTGTTGACAGCTGCTGCATTGGCACCAGGGATTCGATCTTTCCGTGGCTCATCACAACCGCCAGACCCTCGGCGATCCGGTCTGCCAGGATCACCCGTCCATTGATTAAAGCAAAAGGTTGTTTCAATTCAGTGTTCATGTCCACCATCGGGGGTTAGACAGGCTAAGAAATGCCTGTGATTTCAGGCATAGTCAGAGAGCAACCGGATGGTCACCCTCCTTTGGTCTCTTGAATGCCAGCCAGTTGCAATTCTTCGGCGCGGTGACAGCTGACAAAGTGATCCGGCGTGATTTCCCGCAGCTCCGGTGATTTCGTCTGGCAAATCTCGGTGGCATACTGGCAGCGCGGGTGGAAATAACAGCCTGTTGGCGGGTTAGCCGGGCTGGCAACCTCGCCAGGCAAATCCTGGATGATATTGCGACTGGACGGATCAGGTACCGGCACCGCCATCATCAACGCAGCGGTGTACGGGTGGCGCGGCGTCTGAAATAATTCGGCTGTACTCGCCATTTCGACAATTTTACCGACGTACATCACGCATACCCGGTCGCTGATGTGTTTGACCACACTCAGATCGTGCGCCACGAAAAGGTAAGTCAGGTTGAGCTTCTGCTGCAGGTCCAGCATCAAATTTAGCACCTGCGCCTGAACCGATACATCCAGCGCGGAAACCGGCTCATCAGCCACCACCAGGCGCGGGTTGAGCGCCAGTGCGCGCGCGATACCGATGCGCTGCCGCTGCCCGCCGCTGAAAGCATGGGGGTAACGCGCCATATATTCCGCGCGCAGCCCCACCAAGCGCAGCAGTTCAGTCACATGGTCTTCCCGCTCCGTCTTCGACTTCATGCCATTGACGAATAACGGCTCGCTGATGATCTCGAAAATGGTCATGCGCGGATTCAAAGAACCAAATGGGTCCTGGAAGATCATTTGCATTTGCGGACGGAAGCGGCGCAGCCCGGCGCGATCAAGCTTCGCCAGGTCTGTCACCTGGTCGGTATTCTCGCGAAACAGGATTTCACCGCTGGAGGGGTCAATGGCGCGCAGAATGCAGCGTGAAACCGTAGTTTTGCCGCAGCCGCTCTCGCCAACCAGCCCCAACGTTTCGCCTTCGCGCACATTGAAACTGACGTCGTCAACCGCGCGCACTTGATTGACCAGTTTGCGCAGCACCCCTTTGTAAATGGGAAAGTATTTCTTCAGATGCCGGACTTCCAGCAATGGTGGTTTAGCAGGCGTGCCTGCCTTCATCTCGAGGGTTTGAAATCCTTCGCTCATCGGTTATTCTCCATGACAGGGGCTGTCTTTCCTGCCTCGTCATACAGGAAACAGCTGACGAAATGGTCTTCGTCCACCTGGATCAAATGCGGCTGGTTGACTTCGCAAATCCCGCGCATGAAGTGCGTGCAGCGCGGGTGGAACGGACAGCCTTTCGGGCGGTTGAATGGGTGGGCAATGGAGCCGGCGATGGTCGGCAGTTTAACCCGCGATTGCATTTGTACGCTCGGGATAGAACGCAGCAGTGCCTGAGTATAGGGATGTTTGGCGTCTTTGAAGATTTTTTGCACCGACCCTTTTTCCATCACCATCCCGAGGTACATCACTACCACCTCATCGGCCATTTGAGCGATCACGCCCAGGTCGTGGGTGATGAAAATAATCGAGGTCTGGCGTTCCTCCTGCAATTTGCGCAGCAACTTGAGGATTTGCGCCTGAGTGGTGACGTCGATGGCGGTGGTAGGCTCGTCCGCGATCAACAGACGCGGATTGCAGCTCAAAGCCATGGCGATGATTGCCCGCTGGCGCAGGCCGCCGGAAAGCTCCCAGGAATAAGAGTCAATTCGCTGCTCGGGCATGGAAATGCCCACTGCGCGGAACACGTCAATGGCGATCTGACGGGCTTCTTTTTTACTGACGTCCTGATGCAGCAGAATGGTTTCCATGATCTGGTTGCCGACGGTGTGCACCGGACTGAAAGCTGCCATCGGTTCCTGCGGGATAAGCGCAATTTCTGCCCCCCGGATGCGCCGCATGGCACGGCTGTTGCGTCCCAACCGGGTCAGTTCAATCAACTCTTCCGGGCTGTGGGGATCTCCATGGTGTACCCGGCTGCGCAGGGTCACTTTGCCGTTGACAATTTTAGCGCCTGGTTCCAGGATTTGCAGGATGGCTTTCATGGTGACGCTTTTGCCGCATCCGCTTTCGCCAACAATGCCAACCACCTTGCCGGGCTGCACATTAAAGCTGACGCCGTCGACGGCGCGCACCGTGCCTTCATCCATGAAAAAATACGCCTTTAAGTCTTCAACCCGCAACAGCGGTTCATTCGCCAGGTTGCCAACAGCGGTTGTGATTGTTTGGGTTTGAGTAACCATTAATATTCCTTTCCCGCTAGTGGCTGTAGGGATCGGCAGCGTCGCGCAAGCCGTCGCCTACCAGGTTGAATGCCAACACTGCCACGATCACGATCAAGCCTGGAATGAGCAGCCAGGGTGCCAAAGCCAGGGTTTGAATATTCTGGGCTTCTTGCAGCATCACGCCCCAACTAATGGCTGGCGGGCGCATGCCCAATCCAAGGAAGCTGAGCGAGGTCTCGGTGACAATCATGACCGGGATCGCCAGCGTGCTGGTGGCGATGATGTGACTGGTGAAGGTCGGTATCATGTGCTTGAGAATGATGCGGGCCTGGCTGGCGCCCGACAGTTCGGCTGCCAGCACAAAATCCTCTTCGCGCAGCGACAGGAAACGACCGCGCACCTCGCGCCCAAGCGTGGTCCAGCCGCGCAGCGCCAGAATGATAGTGATGGCAAAGAATACTTTTTCTGGCGACCAGGTGCGCGGCAGTGCCGCGGTCAATGCCAGCCAGATAGGAATAGTCGGCAGCGATTGCAGTAGTTCGATCAATCGCTGGATGATGTTATCAATCCAGCCGCCAAAATAACCGGAAATGCCGCCAAGCAGCAAGCCCAGCACCACGCTGACAATTACCGAAATCATGCCAATCGTCATGGAGATCTGGGTGGCAAAAGACAGGCGTGACCATTGGTCTCGTCCCAGGCGGTCGGTGCCAAGCAGATACACCTGACCTTCCTTTTCCGGATCAACGCTGCTGACCAGATGAAACTTACTTTCGAACAAGCCAAGTACGGAATAAGAAAACCCTTTGCCAAAGAATTTGACGTAGGTTTTTTGGGTTTCATCCGTGGTCCACAGCATTTTGAGCGTGACCGGATCGCGTTTACCTTCCACGCCAGGTACCCAGGGTTTGATTTTGCCCTCGTCCAGCCAGTGGATGCGCTGCACGGGAATAAAAGCCAGCCGGGCGTTGGTAGCTTCCGGATCCATGGTGGCAAAAAAGTCTGGAACCAGTACGACCAGCAGCAGAACCAGTAAAACCACGGTGCTAAATACCGCCAGAACGTTTTTGCGGAAGCGCCACCACACCAGCGTCCAGTTGGAGGCAATCGAAATGCGTTCCTCTTCCTGGGTGGTGATCAGCGGCTCGTCAGGGATCGGAACGGGTGAGGCCGGGGAAGCAATTTCGGACTCGATTGTTTTCACTGGCTGGAAGCCTTCTGAAGGCAAGGAATTGGGTTCTATGATGGTCATGGTTAGACCTTCTCCATCCGGATGCGCGGATCCAGCCATGCCAGGAGGATGTCAGAAATCAGCGTACCTATGATAGCCAGGAAGCAGTAAATCATTAAGATAGCTCCAGCCAGGTACATATCCTGGTTAATCAAGGATCGCAGCAGTAACGGCCCAATATTTTGCAGGTTCATCACCGTTGCCACGATCAAGCTGCCGGAAAAGAGTTCCGGCAGGTACCATCCGATGGTGCTGACCAGTGGGTTAATCGACAGGCGAACAGGGTATTTCATCACCAGCTGCCATTCGGAAAGGCCGCGGGCGCGCCCCGAGACCATGTAGGGCTTGTTGAGTTCATCTAAAAGGTTGGCGCGCATGACACGCGTCAGACGGGCAGTGCCGGCCAATCCGATGACGATCATCGGCAGCCAGATGTGTTTAAGCAAGTCAACTACTTTTAAAAAGCTCCAGGGCGCCTGTTCGAATTCGCGCGAGAACAGGCCGGTGATACTCACATCAAATTGCGAGTACGCCCACCACATTAAAATCAATGCCAGCATAAAGTTGGGGATGGCAACGCCGGTGTAATTGACCACCGTCACCAGGTAGTCCAGGATGGTATTGCGGTGCGTGGCTGAGTAGATGCCAATCGGTATGGCCATTACCCAGGTAAAAACAAAGGCAAATAGTGCCAGTACAATGGTTAAACCAATGCGGTCACTGATTAATTTTGCATTTGGAAGCTGATATTCCAACGAGAGGCCCAGGTCGCCGCGCAATAGATTTTCCATCCAGCGCAGATATTGAATATGCACTGGCTGATCCAGACCAAATTGGTGTTCAAGCGCAACAATTTCTGCCTGATCCAGCGACGAACCGGAAGACGATAAGGTGGCGATATAACTGGTTAAAAAATCTCCGGGAGGAGCCTGGACCAGGGCGAAGACCATTACCGAGAAAATAATCAACAGGACTGGTATCAAAATTATTCGTTGCAGGATATAGCGCAACATATTTGCTTATCCTTTCTTCCATCCCTGGCCGCGAAATCTTACGGACGCTGATTACTTCTGCGGGCGGCTCCGCGCCGCCCGCAGAAGTTCGTTACAGTAGAAAACTTTCAGTTGGACCTATGGTTGATAGTAGAACTGTTCTGGATTGGCGTTGCCGGGTGTGCGCAGCGGCCAGTCGTTACCCAGGGTGGTGGGGACGTTCATCATTTTGTTGTTCATGACAACCACACCCTGCACCAGCGGGGTCAGGCCAACTGTTCCCAGTTCATAAGCCTGGTCCACCCACAGGGTGAAGAGTTCCTGTGCCAGAGCAATTTGCTGCTCGGTGCCGACGGTCTTGCCTTCGTCAATGATTTCGACGATGCGGGCCATCTCAGCAGTCGGTTCAACACCTTCGGCGCCGTTGGTCTGGAGCCATTGGCGCATCAAAGGCGCAATAGCCAAACCAGGCTGGCTGCGCGGATCAAACTTAGGCGCGCCGGTGAAGGGGAAGCCGGTGGTATCTTCGTTCCACAGCTCGGTGACGATTTCATTGGCATCGCGCATTTCGAAGTGCACAGCACGTTCGCGAACCTGAACAATCGTCCGAACGCCAACTTCCTGCCAGTCGGCAGCCACCATCTGGGCCACATCCGGCCAGTTGGCGAAGTTGGGGACAACCGAGATTTCGATACTGAATTGTTTGCCGTCTTTGTTGGTGCGGAAGCCGTCTTTATCGCGGCCGGTCAGACCGATGGCATCCAGCATCTGGTTAGCCAGATCCTGGTTGTACTCGGTGTACTTGAAGGCTACATCGTCACCCGGGTAGTAGGGGTGCCAGGGAGCAGGAACCGGTTGGCGGGCTTCGCCCAGTCCAAGGAACACAGCTTCTTTAATTTCTTCGCGGTCCATGGCATAAGACAACGCCACGCGGAAGTCCTTGGTTTGCAGCAGTTCTGCAACCACGGGATCCTTGTCATACGTCTGGTTAAAGGTGATGGCTGCATCCGAGCCGCCAAAGGTCGCCCAGGTGATGACTTTGTATTTACCGGCGGCTTCATTTTCCTTGAAGACCGGATAGTTACCCATGATGATGTGACGTTCCTGCAGGTCCAGGTCGCCAGCGATGGCGGCCAGGTTCAAAGCCTGACTGTCCTGGAAGAACTTGAACTCAACAGCGTCAATATAGGGTAGCTGGTTGCCATTTGAGTCAACACCAACGAAGTAGGGATTGCGCTCCAGGCGCAGAACTTCATCCGAAACACGGGTCACGGGTTTCCAGGCAGCCATTACCGGGCGGTCAGGATTCTCGGCTGGATTCTTGCGAGTAGCGAACAGTTCGGGCCAGGTCTTGAAGCTGTTATCGGTGACCATTTTAGCCAGTTCATCCGCATTGGCGTATTTGGCATGGAACTGTTCCAGATAATGGCGGGGCAGGAACACAGCGTAGGATTTATCTCCGCCATCCTGATTGGCCAATTCCATCATCAAGGTGGTGTTGGGGTTGGTATAAGTCCAGGTTACGGTGTACTCATCCACAGCAGCGACCACAGCGGTAGTGCCGTCTGAGTTCTGCATCCACTTGGCCACTTTGGGCGTCAGGTCGGTATTCAACAGCACATCTTCGTACCAGAACATGATGTCATCCGAGGTGAAGGGTTCGCCATCGGACCATTTTGCGCCTTTGCGCATGTGAATCGTCCAGGTGGTGAAGTCTTCCGAGGATTCCCAGGATTCGATCAGACGCGGTTCGATTTTGCTGCCATCTGGTGAAAAGCGCACCAGGGCATCATAAACCACGCGTGTGTAGTTGTTGTAATCCGATGGGCCAAGGAAACCGCGGTGCCAGGTTCCGCCGTAGACGCCTATGCTCTCGGTTACGGGCACAAGTAGCGGGATCTCGGGCAGACGTTCTTCCACGGGAGGAAGCTCGCCCTTGGCAACTAGATCAGCCAGAATGGGGGCTTCTTGATAAGCAGGGCCAGTTACTTCCGGTGCGGTAGTGGCTTCGGGAGCAGCGGTCGCTTCGACAACCGCAGTGGGTTCAGCTGGCGCGGTGGTAGGGGTTGCGGCAGCCTGGCATCCGGCGAGCAGTACGGCCAAAATGATGAGGACGCTCAGCAGAGGCTGGACACGCAATAATTTTGTTGATGACATGATTCTCCTTCTCCAGGACGGTCTTGCACGTTTTTCGCAGCAAGCCGTCAATTCACGAACTTGGATGGACAATGGGTACTACTGGGTACGTTTTCTGGATTGAATTTGCTCCCCTTTCCTCCTTTCCTTAATTAAACCTATGGTGCACTTTGACGGATAATCAACTCGGGGTGCAGGCTAATCGGATCGCACCCAACGGGACAATTTTTCATGCGTTCCAGCAGCGCCTCAACCGCCCGCGTGCCCAACTCATGGCGCGAAACACGACAGGTGGTCAACGCCGGGGAGACCAGCGCTGCCAACGGGATATCATCATGACCGACGATTGCAATATCCTGGGGGACGCCGCGGTCGAGTTCGGTGCAGGCTTGCAAGGCACCCACTGCGACAAGATCATTGTAGCAAAATACGGCGGTCAATTCATTAGAGCGCTTCAGCAGCTGGATGGCTCCCTGATGTCCGCCATCGACAGTGGGCTGACAATGGAAGATCCAATCTGGGTTAAGGGGCAAGCCGGCCTTTTTCATGGTTGACTGATAGCCTTTTTTCCGTCCCTGCCCGCTGAATGAGGATGCCGGACCAGCCAGATATCCAATTTTGCTGTGACCGCTTTGAATCAGATGCCGGGTAGCGATTTCGCCGCTAATTTCGTCATCCAGATAAACGCTCTGATAATCTTCCCCGCCCTTTCCATTCAGACGACGGTTAATCAGCACCGCTGCCGGCAAACGGCTCAAAAGATCGATCAGGGTCGGCGAATCGATGCGCGAGCTGCACAAAATTAATCCATCTACCCGTTTTTCTTCCAGCGACTGGATAATAGCCAACTCCCGCACCGGGTCTTCGCCGGTGTTGCACAGGAAAACCTGGTAACCCTGCGCGTATGCCAACGTCTCGATACCGCGGGTGATGTCGGCAAAGAATGGATTCGAAACATCCGGGATGACCAGACCGATGGTGCGCGTCTGTTTCGTTGCCAGGCTGCGCGCAATGGCACTCGGATGGTAATCCAGTTCTTTGATGATCTGCAGGATGCGTTTCCGCGTCTCCGAGTTGACGTCTCCTTTTTGGTTAATGACTCTTGAAACCGTCATTAACGAAACGCCAGCTGTCCGGGCGACATCGGACATGGACACTCTATTCGACATGTGTTAACCCGAGGGAAATTGTTAGCGGTATCGTTAGCGCTAACATAATTATAACAAGCTCTGTGGGAAGATTCAATACTTTTTAATTAAGATTTTTGTCACGTAATCAGGATGAATTCTCAATATTGCACAAGATCTTTATTGTCAGCCCGCAGCTTCTTACGCTCACCCAAACTGATGGTCCAGCCAGGCCAGGCACAGGTCCAGCCATTTGGCTGCATCGGCATCCACGTGATGCGCCTGCCCTGCCGAGGTCACATGGGTAGCCAGGGCCAAACCGTGGGCTCCATTTTGAAAGACATGAATCTCACACGGCACCCTGGCATGGTTCAGGGCAGCCGCAAATTCCAGTGAGTTTTCCACCGGCACCCGTTCATCGGCAGCAGTGGCCCAGATGAAGGTCGGCGGGGTCTGGCTGGTGACCTCTCGCTCGAGCGACGGAATCGGTTTCGATAGACTGGCTGACATGCTGTCCAAAATGCACGGGTAAGCCAAAATCAGAGCATTTGGCCGGACCCGTCCCATGGTTCCCAGCGCTGCCGCCAGATGACCGCCTGCCGAGAACCCGCAGGCAGCGATTTTGCCAGGGTCCACCTGCCACTCCTCAGCCCGGGCTCGAATTAATTCCAGCGCGTTCTCCGCGTCCATTAATGGCCGGGGAAAAGCCGCGAACTCGCCCACCGAATAGCGCAATACGAAGGCCTGGTAGCCCGCAGCCATGAAAGCCAGAGCAATGGGCTCACCTTCACGATCGGAACAGTACAGATAGCTTCCGCCCGGGCAAATGAGAACCGCCCGGCGGGCTGCCATATTTGGCAAAGCTTCCGATGGCTGGTGCAGGTAAGTCATCAGCGTGACGTTGGGATCAGCGGTGAGTTGGATGGTTTCGGTTTTCATTGGATTCTGCTCGATGGGTGGTTCTGGTAGTTTTTACTCGCGCAGCTCTTTGTAGGCGTTGATCAGGCCGATGGTGGATGCATCATGGCCAGACACAGGTTCTTTTCCGGCCAATTCCGGCAGGATTTTTTTGGCCAGCTGCTTGCCGAGCTCTACCCCCATCTGGTCAAAGGAGTTGATCTCCCAGATCACGCCCTGGGTGAAGATTTTATGCTCGTACAATGCGATTAACGCGCCCAAAACTCGCGGCGTCAATTTGGGATAGAAGAACGAGTTGGTCGGGCGGTTGCCGCTGAATGTCTTTGCCGCTGCTAATTCATCCAGCGCGTCGCCGGAATACCCGGCGGCTTCCAATTCTGATCGAGCTTCATCGACGGTTTTGCCCTTCATCAACGCTTCGGTTTGTGCCAGAAAGTTGGATATCAGAATTGGGTGGTGCTCGCCCAGCGGGTTGTAACTGTTGGCAGCCGCCAAAAAGTCGCATGGGATCAGCTGGGTGCCCTGATGGATCAGCTGATAAAAGGCGTGCTGCCCGTTGGTCCCTGGCTGGCCCCAGATCACCGGCCCGGTAGCGTAATCCAGCCATTTCCCGTCACGCGAGACACTTTTTCCATTGCTTTCCATGTCGCCTTGTTGAAAATAGGCCGGAAAGTGCATCAGATATTGGTCATACGGCAGAATGGCATGCGAGTGAGCCCCGTAAAAATTGTTGTACCAAATGCCTAACAGCGCCATCACGACGGGAATATTTTGCTCGAAAGGCGTGCTTCGGAAGTGCAGGTCTACGCTGTGGGCGCCTTCCAGCAGTTCCTCGAAGCGTTCCATGCCAACATATAGCGCAATCGACAACCCGATCGCTGACCACAGCGAGTAACGCCCGCCGACCCAATCCCAAAATTCGAACATGTTGCGGGTATCAATGCCAAACTGGCTGACAGCCTGCGCATTGGTGGACATGGCAACAAAGTGTTTTGCCACCGCGGTCTCGTCGCCAGCCGTTTCCAGGAACCAGTTGCGGGCTGAATGCGCATTGACCATGGTCTCCTGGGTGGTGAACGTCTTGGAAGCCACCAGAAACAGAACGGTCTCCGGGTTGACCAGCTTTAGGATCTCCACCAGGTCGCTGCTGTCCACGTTCGACACGAAATGCACTCGCAGCTCCGGGCGGGCATATGGTTTCAAGGCTTCGCACACCATTTTTGGACCCAGGTCCGAGCCTCCAATGCCGATGTTGACAATATCACTTATGGGCTTGCCGGTGTAGCCGCGCCATTCGCCGGACCGGACCGACTGGCTGAAGGCGCGCATTTTCTCCAACACCCGGTTGACTTCGGGCATCACATCCTGCCCTTCGACGTACACCGGTGTGTTCGAGCGGTTGCGTAAAGCTGTGTGCAGCACTGCCCGCCCCTCGGTGGTGTTGATCTTGTCGCCGTTGAACATGGCTTCGATTCGCTGCCCCAGGTCGGACTGGCGGGCCAGGTCCATCAGCAGTCCCATCGTCCGCTCGGTAATCCGGTTTTTGGAATAATCGAAGAGAATTTCGCCTATGCGCAACGAAAACCGGTCAAAGCGTCCGGAGTCCGCCGCAAACAGGTCGCGCATATGCAATGCGGCGGTCTCGTGCTGGTGACTTTGCAGCGCTTGCCAGGCTGCCGATTCGGTCAGTTTTGTCATGATCGTTCTCCTCGGAAGCGATGAGGTTTTCTTAGGCGGTATTCAGGACGCTATCCACAATTTCTTGTGCTTCAGTCTGGATGCGGCTCAGGTGCTCAGCACTGATAAAGCTCTCGGCGTAGATTTTATACACGTTTTCGGTTCCGGAAGGCCGCGCCGCAAACCAGCCATTTTCAGTCGTCACTTTCAACCCGCCGATGACTGCCTGATTAAATGGCGCCCGCGTCAACCTGGCGATGATCGGCTCGCCGGCCAACTGGTCAGCTTTGACCTGTTCCGGGGAAAGGTTGGCCAGCACAGTTTTTCCGGCTGGCGTGACTGGCGCGTCTTTGCGTGCGTAATAACTTGTGCCGTGCTGCTTTTCCAGCGCCTGATAATGCAGCCCCGGATCGCGCCCGGTCACTGCCAGAATTTCGGCTGCCAGCAAGTCCATAATAAAGCCGTCTTTATCGGTCGTCCAAACGGTGCCATCCTGCCGTAAGAAGGACGCGCCGGCGCTCTCCTCGCCGCCGAAGCCGAGTGAGCCGTCCAACAGGCCGTCCACGAACCACTTAAACCCCACCGGCACCTCGCACAACTTCCGGTCAATTTGAGCTGCCACCCGGTCGATCATCGAGCTGGAAACCAGCGTTTTTCCGATGACGACATTCTTGCTCCAGGCCGGCCGATTCTGGAACAGGTAGTGGGTGGCGACTGCAAGATAATGATTGGGCGGCAGCAAACCGGCGTGCCCGGTGACGATCCCATGCCGGTCATGGTCGCTGTCGCAGGCGAAGGC
>Ga0209619_10000635_pt1 | contig 25079 bp, 23 predicted proteins | sample Rifsed16ft3_FD_184011 | JGI IMG/M metagenome (GOLD analysis project Ga0209619, IMG submission 184011) | Soil microbial communities from Rifle, Colorado, USA - sediment 16ft 3 (version 2) | ecosystem: Environmental > Terrestrial > Deep subsurface > Rock core/Sediment | place: Rifle, Colorado... | reverse complement strand
GCTCTTGCGAGGATGTGGGTTGCCTCGAGGGTGCACTTTGCCGCGCGCGGGTGAGGGCTTGCCACAAATCCGTTGCGTCCCTTGACCGAGATGATCGCCTTGAACATGACTGTGGAGGTCGGATTGGTCGAAGGAATGAGGGCTGCTACGACCCCCATCGGCTCGGCGATCTCGATGATACGTCGTTCATGATCTTCACGGATAACGCCAACTGTCTTGAGATCGCGTATCGACTCCCAGACGCGGCGGGTGGCAAATTCATTTTTTAGCTTCTTATCAGCCGGTTTCCCGAATCCCGTCTCCTCGTGGGCCATACGGCCCAGGCTTTCTGCAGCAGCAAAGCCGGCGTCGGCCATCGCCTTGACGACTGCGTCGACTTTCTCCTGTGAGAAGGCCCGAAAAGCGAGCTTTGCTTCATGCGCTTTGGCGAGAAGGTCTCGTACCTCCTGAACAGATTGCAGATCGTTGTCGAGTGGCATGTGACGAATGTAAATGAATTTCGACTGACTTTCAATCTTGGAAGAATTATTACACAGAGATCACGGAGAAGTCACGGAGAGCACAGAGGAAAACTCCTCTGTGATCTCGGTGGTCCTCTGTGTTCTCTGTGTAATTGCTTTTTCCCAATAGGATTCCCTTGTTTCTGCGGTTCCTCTCAGCTAATTTGACTTCAATGAAGAACCCTCTTCGCGAAATCGAGATTCTGTATGAAGATGAACATGTTATCGCGGTCAATAAGGCCGCAGGCCTCCTTGTCCTCCCTGACCGCTACAATCCTTCACTTCCGTTTCTATCAGGAATTCTGAAAACCGCCAAAGGGAGAATCTTCGTTGTCCATAGAATCGACAAGGAGACGAGCGGAATTATCCTTTTCGCCCGTACCCCGGAGGCTCACGCCGCCCTCAATCACGATTTCCGAAAACATCTGGTCCGCAAGACCTATCTTGCCCTGTGTAGGGGGGGCACCTCGCAGAAAGAGGGGGAGGTTAACTTGCCGATTGTTGCCAGCAGGAGAGAGCGGGGAAGAATGATCGTCGATGAGGACTCCGGCAAGGAATCACGCACGCACTATGCAATCCTTGAGGAGTTTAGCGGATTCTCTTTGGTGGAAGCGAAGCCCGAGAGCGGAAGGACACATCAGATTCGGATTCACATGAGTTCCATCGGATTGCCGATTGTGGCCGATCCGGTATACGGTGACGGCCGGCCGCTGTTCCTATCATCGTTCAAGCCGAGATACAAGTCGGGCGGAGACGAGAGGCCTCTCATTGACCGGCTCGCCCTGCATGCTTCGTCGATTGTGGTGAAACACCCGGCGATGAGAAAACGGCTCGAACTGTCGGCTGAAATGCCGAAGGATATGCGGGCTGCGCTGCAGGCGTTGAGGAAATATGCGGGGGGAAAAGAGTTTATCACAAAGACACTAAGGACACCAAGGTCTTTGTGATCTTCGTGCCCGCCTGCCTCTTTGGTTCTTTCTTGGCGGGCAGGTCTTGGTGGTTTGTTCCTAGAAGAGGGTTTCTTGGCCGCCGGTGCGCTTCTTGATACCGAAGTGATTGTAGGCCAAAGCAGATGCTTCTCTTCCACGGGGCGTGCGCTTGATGAATCCTTCCTGAATCAGATACGGCTCATAGACCTCTTCAATCGTTCCCGGCTCCTCGCCCACTGCAACAGCAAGCGTTCCCACCCCGACCGGCCCGCCGCCGTACTTCTCAATGATCGTCCGAAGAATCCGCTTATCCATTTCATCAAGCCCGTGGTCGTCCACTTCCAATGCTTTCAGTGAATATTCCGCCACTTCTTTGGTGATCACACCGCCATGCCGGGCGAGATTCTTGTCGGCCTGGGCAAAGTCCCTGCACCGCTTAAGAAGCCTGTTAGCGATCCTTGGAGTTCCCCTTGACCGTTTCGCTATTTCTTCCCCACCCTTGTCATCAATCTTCACCCCGAGAATTTCTGCAGATCGCTTTGTGATCTGAAAAAGATCGTCAGATGAGTAATAATCAAGCCGATTGGCAATGCCGAAGCGCGCGCGGAGGGGAGCGGTGAGCAGTCCTGCACGCGTCGTTGCTCCCACCAGCGTGTATCGGGGGAGAGAAAGCTGGATCGAGCGGGCATTGGGGCCGGCATCGATGATGATGTCCAGCCGATATTCCTCCATTGCTGAATACAAATACTCTTCAACGACCGGATTCAGGCGATGGATTTCGTCGATAAAAAGTACATCTCCTTCGTTGAGATTCGTCAGAATTCCGGCGAGATCACCGGGCTTATCAAGCACTGGGCCGGATGAGATCTTGATGTTCGATCCCATCTCATTGGCGATGATATAGGCAAGAGTGGTCTTGCCGAGCCCGGGAGGGCCGGTAAGGAGGACATGATCGAGGGGCTCATTTCGCTGCCGGGCGGCGGAGATGAAAACCTTCAGGTTCTCGGTCAGTTTCTCCTGGCCGACGAAGTCACCGAATCGGGACGGCCGAAGGGTCTGATCGAGCTCGATCTCGTTTTCAAGCCGTTCCGGCGTGGTATAGTCTGAGCGCATGGTCAGGTTGAAGATACCCAGAAGGGGACTGAAAAACAACGGATTACGGAGTGGCGGTGTGCCGGAGGGCGCGCTTGATGATTTCTTCGAGTGTGAGGTTTGTCGACGACGATTCTGAAAGAACTCTCTGGACAGCTTTTTCGGCAATGAGCTTTGAATAACCGAGAGAGGTGAGAGCCATGAGAGCCTGAGTCCGCAAGTCGTCTGACGGAAGCGAGGTCGTTCCTGCGGCGCCGTTGGTTCTCGATACTTTCTCCCTCAACTCAAGGATGAGTCTGTCCGCGGTCTTCTTTCCGATGCCCGGTATCGCCGTGAGGGCACCTGCGTTTCCTCTGATAATGTGGTCTTTCAACTCCTTGACAGAAATGCCGGAGAGAATCCCCTGCGCGATCTTCGGTCCGATTCCCGAAACAGAAATGAGCAGCCTGAAGAAGAACCGTTCGTTTTCAGTGACAAATCCGAAGAGCTGAAGGGCATCTTCCCTTACCTGCAGATGGGTGAGCAGGGTTACGGTGGAATTGGGCTCACCCAGCTTTTCGAAGGTCGAAAAGGGGATGTGAACGCTGTAACCAACCCCATGGACGTCGATGACCACCTCCGTCGGGGTCTTTGACTTCAGGGTGCCTGTAAGGGATGAAATCATGAGTTCACGACTCTCTCCGGATGTGCCGCAACGAATTCGGCCCAGCCATTGCCACCCTTTTTTGGCTTGGATCGTTTGGACTTCACGGGAATCTTTCTTGCCCCCCGGTGAAAGTGACAGAGAGCCACCGCCAGCGCGTCCGTAGCGTCGAAGAATTTTGGAGTCGTTTTGAGGCTCAACAGGTTCTTGACCATCGCCTGTACCTGCTCTTTCGACGCAGCGCCGTTACCTACCACGGCTTTCTTCACCTCGCGGGGCGAATACTCTGTTGTCGGAATCTCGTAATTCACGGCCGCGAGGATTGCAACTCCGCGTGCGTGCCCGATCTTCAGGGCTGACTGTGCATTCTTGCCGTAAAACGCGGTTTCGATTGCGAATTCATCGGGATGATAACGTTCGATGACCTGACAGAGGGCTTCGTAGATCGATTTGAGGCGCAGGGGCATCGAGCGACTAGACCGATTGCGGACAATGTCATAATGAAGGACATCGACCTTTCTTCCCTGGAATTCAATGACTCCGAAACCGGTTATCAGTGTTCCTGGGTCAACTCCGAGGACGATCATGGGTCTTCTGGGAGAATTCCTTACGAAGCATTGATCGAAGCCATGGCGGCTTCGTCGAGTTCGAGATTCGTGTAGACATGCTGCACATCATCGTGTTCTTCGAGGAGCTCGATCAACCGCACGACCAGGGGGGCGTCCTTTCCCTCAACCTTGTGGGTATTCTCGGGGATAAGCTGGAGTTCCGCGTGCTCCATCGGAATGCTCTTTTCATTGAGCGCCCGGCACACCGCTTCATAATTCTCGGGCGAGGCCACAATGGTATAGTGCTCTTCTTCGGTCCTGAGGTCATCGGCTCCGGCTTCGAGAGAAACCGCCATGAGATCATCTTCGCTGATAACGGAACGTCGGACGAGGATGATTCCCTTCCTGTGAAACTGATAGGAGACAGCGCCGGTCGCGGCATGTTTCCCGTGATTTCGATCCAGGATGTGCCTGATTTCGTTGACAGTGCGGGTCTTGTTGTCCGTAACACATTCGATGATGAATGCGACGCCTCCGGGGCCGTAGGCCTCATAGACGGCGTCTTCGTAAGCCATGCCGGGGAGCTCCCCCGTCCCTTTCATGATTGCCCGTTTGACGTTGTCCGCGGGCATGTTGGTTGCTTTGGCCTTTTCGATGGCAAGACGAAGTCGGGGATTGTCATCGGGATTGCCCCCGCCGAGCCGGGTAGCAATGGTGATTTCTTTGATGATTTGCGTGAATGCCTTACCTCGGCTGGCGTCGGTAATAGCCTTCTTGCGTCGGATTTTAGCCCACTTCGAATGACCTGACATAGAACTGATCTTCTCAGGAAGGATTCTGCCGAATATTAATTAATTCCGATATAAAAAGCATTACACAGAGGAGTCACAGAGAGCACAGAGAATAACCCCTCAGTGTTTTCTGTGCTTCTCCATGCTCTTTGTGTAATCTTACCGAGGGACTTAAGCAACACTTGTCTTCAGGTCTTTGATCTTCAGTTGGGGAACGGATTCGCCGGCGAAGTCTCCCTCGTCGAGCGAAAAAGCCAGGTCGATGCGCTTGCCGTTCAGGCGGTCAACCAGACTTCCCAGATTGAATCCGATGGCGTCGAAGATCCTGTTCTGCTGTCTGACTTTGAACCGCAGATGATTGTTCCCAACGATCCGGGGCGTTCCGTACACCTCAAGATTGCGGGCGGCGAAGACCGGACGCATGTTCTGAGGGCCGAATGGAGCAAACTGACTGAGGATTCGGACGAATTTGGGTGTGAGCTCCGAAAGCTGTATTTCGGCCTCGATATGAACCACAGGCGTCAAAATCTCGTCCGTCAGGAGCTCCTTTGCCACGACAGAAAAAGCCTCTTTGAATTCGGCGATTCTGTCCGGCGCCACGGCGAGCCCCGCGGCATACTTGTGTCCTCCAAACTGCAGCAGCTTGTCTTCGCACTTCTTGAGTGCCTGATAAATGTCGAATCCCGAAACGCTCCTGGCCGATCCCTTCACAACTCCGTCGATCGTCGTCATCATGATTGTCGGCCTGTAATAACGTTCCACCAATCTTGACGCTACGATTCCGATGACTCCCGGATGCCATGTCTCCTGATGGAGGATAATTGCGCTGTCGTTCTTCATGTCGAGATTCCGCTCAACAAGATCCTGAGCCTGCATGAACGTCTCTTCATCGATCTTTCGGCGATTGCGGTTTTCTTCTTCGAAAACCTGCGCCCGCTGGAGTGCCTCTTCGTACGAGGTGCACGTAAGCAGGCCAACTGCCCGTCCCGCATCACCCAATCTTCCCACCGCATTGATCCGCGGGGCAAGGACGAAGACGATCTGGCCCGCGGTAATGCGTCCCGGCTTGAGGCCCGATGTCTCGATCAAGGCCCGAATTCCCGGACGGGGGCTCGTATTCATGAGCTCGAGCCCGAGTTTCACGAGTGTCCTGTTCTCGCCGACGAGGGGAACGATGTCCGCTGTCGTTGCCAGCGTCACAAAGTCAAGGGCAGACGCCAATTGTTCCTCAGCGCCCCCGCCGAACTTCGACTGCACGAATTCGTCGCCGCCCAGTGCCTGGATCAGTTTGAAACCGACGCCGCAGCCGCAGAGGTATTTGAACGGATACTTGCATGACGGTTTCAGCGGATTGAGAATGGCGAGTGCGGGGGGAAGGACTTCGCCCGGCTCGTGGTGGTCGCAAATAATGACATCCATGCCGAGGGAATTCGCGTGCTCAACCTGGTTGACCGCTGTGATGCCACAGTCGATGGAAACGAGCAGAGAGACACCGGCCGCTTTTGCCTTGTCAATGCCGCCGTTGGAGATGCCGTATCCTTCGGTGAGCCGGTCGGGGATGTAGTATCGGACGTTCGCACCGATGCTTGAGAGAAAAGTCCAAAGAAGCGAAACCCCGTTCGTTCCGTCGACGTCGTAGTCTCCGTACACCATGAGCTGTTCGCCGGATTTCACCGCCTTGATGATACGGTTGACGGCAATGTCCATTCCGTCCATGAGATAAGGATCATGGAGGTCGTCCAGCACGGGCCGAAAGTAGAGACGGGCTTCGTCCTTGGAGTGAATCTTGCGGCGGACGAGGATTTCGGCGAGGACCGGCGAGATGCCGAGTTCATCGACGAGTCGTTTGCTGTGAGCAAGCCTGTCGGGGTCGTTTACAGCGGAACCGTTGTCATGGAGGAGGGTCCAACGGTACTCTCGTATGGGTGACACGAGAATAACTCCTTCTTTGGGGGGAAGCCACCCCGCAAGGGGGGCTCGGGTTCGATAAGTGTTACCAGAGGCAGTAGGCGGGCGTCGATAAGCCGAATTCTGTCTTTTCCCGGCCCGAAGGCAAAGAAGAGGCAGCCATTTCTCTAAGCGACCTACCCATCCCGTCATTCGAAAGAATATTGAGCGGGCAGCTCTTTTCTCCACCGAGGCGGAGAAGCGGGATTTACATGGTCTTGCACCGAGCGGGGTTTGTCGTGCCTCCGTCATTACTGACGGAGCGGTGGTCTCTTACACCACCGTTTCACCGTTTCTCTTCTGCCGAAGCAGAAGGGATGTTTGTTTTCTGTGACACTGTCCGTTCCCGAGAGATGTGGCTCTCAAGACCCCCGCTTGTCGCGGGGCGCTCTGCCCTTTGGTGTTCGGACTTTCCTCCCCGATGTTTGACGATCGGAGCGGCTGCCTGACGCGCCACCCCTGCCTTTGGTAACGTTAATTAAACTCTGTTCACCCCTCATACCATGAGGGTTACGCCTCACCATCATGAGAGGCGAATCGTTGAGACTCACGTCTTGAGGTTGATCCCTTTGTTGGCAAGCTCATCGGCCTGCCTGTTTTCTTCCCTGGCGACGTGTCGAATTTCGAATTCAAATGGAGCTGATGCGAGCATTTGCCGGGCTTCATCAAAAAACCGGCGCAATTCCTTGTCTTTGACCTTGTAGACCCCCTGCAGTTGTCGCACCATCAGCTCGCTGTCTGAATGAACAATCAAATGTGTGCATTTTGTTTCCCGGGCCATTTTCAGGCAATGAACAAGGGCCTTATATTCGGCGACATTGTTCGTCGTGGTCCCTATGAAATCAAAATGGGTTGCGAGCGTGTTCCCTTTCTCGTCTTTCAGGATTACTCCGATTCCGCTGTCTCCGGGGTTTCCTCGCGAGGCTCCGTCCGTATACGCCAGAACCCTCATGCCACGACTGAATTGTTCGCGATTTCGTCCGAGACCAGAATTCTGCCGCAGTGTTCGCAGGTCATGACCTTTGAGTTCTTCCTCAGTTCGAGGATCGTTTGAGGGGGAACTTTTTTGTAGCATCCGCCGCATGCATTCCTGCGCACGGGGACGACGGCCTTGCCGTTCTTCGCCTTACGGATCCGCTCATAGGAGCGAATGTCGGCCTTGTCGATGCGGACAACGAGCTTTTCCCGTTCATGGTTGAGCTTCAACTCTTCCTCCTCATGCTCCTTGTTCACCCGCTCCAATTCGGTCTTCTTCTCTCCCAACTCTGCCTGAAGCTGTTCCAGCTCCGGACCAAGAGACTTGACATCCTCTTTGGCTCCCGAAACCTTCCCCTCGAGGGTCTCCATTTCCTTCTCAAGCTTGGTGATCTTCGCCTGAGCAGTATCGATCTCTCTCGAGAGAGCGTCATACTGTTTGTTCGTCTTCACCTGAAACTGCTGGGTCTTGTACTTCTCGATGTTTTCCTTTAGAGTAAGGATCTCCACATCGACGGAGTCACGGCGAACAATGGATTCCTGAATGAGGCTTTCCAGTTTCTTCCGGGATGTTTCCTTTTCCTTGATGTCACTGTTGAGATTTGCTACCACACGGGGAAGGTCTCCCTTCATTTCCTGCAGGTCATCCAGTCCCAAATCAACCTGCTGCAAAGCGTACAACAACCGTAACCGATTTTCCAATGCGTCTCCTCTTTTACTGGTAATGAATTGGATTGGTACGTTGATTCGTGATGAGAACAGAAATTCCTTCTTTGCCCTTCGGGGCGTTCCTTCGAAGACGCTCCGCTATTGCCGGGAGAACCACCTGCTCCGTTTCCCAGTGACCCGCGTCGACAAGAGCCATCCGTCCGTCTGCTTCCTGAAATGCATGGTACTTGATATCGGCGGTTACAAAAACATCGACCCGTGCGCCCAGGGCGTGCTGAATCAGCTGCGATCCGCTTCCGCCGCAGACCGCCACAGTGCGAACGATCTTCCTGGGATTTCCGGCGTAACGGAGTCCCTCACATCCCAGCGCCTTCTTCACGCTTCTGAGAAATGATTCCAGGGTGAGGGGAGCAGCAAGTTCGCCGGTGGCACCCATCCCGTATCGCGGGCTTTCATTATTCAGCGGATAGAGGTCGTATGCAACCTCTTCATACGGATGGGCCTCTTGCATCGCTTCGATGACGGAAGGGGCTTGAAAGCGCGGGAGGATCATTTCCAACCTGACTTCCTCGACTTCTTCCAGCGTTCCCGGACGTCCTGCGTAGGGATTCGTTGTCTCAGCTCCCTGGAACGTACCCCGCCCGTTGATTTGGAACGAACACATGGAGTAGTCTCCGATCTCACCCGCGCCTGCCTGAGCCATGGCATTCATCACGGCTGCAACATGCGCAGAAGGAACGAAGACCGCTATTTTGGTATAGAGATCTTTCAATGGGGCGAGGAGGCGCACGTTGGTGAGCTTCAATGATTCCGCCAGTGCAAAACTGACCCCTCCCGGAGCTGCATCGAGATTCGTATGGGCGGCATACACGGCGATATCATTTTTGGCCAACGCAAGGATCATTGATCCGGTGAAATCAGACGAGAGAACGGCCGACAGAGGCCGGAAAAGGATCGGGTGGTGAGCTACGATCATCTCCGCCTTTCTGCGAATGGCCTCATCGACGACTTCCGGGGTCACGTCAAGAGAGACGAGGACTCGCTTGATCCTCCGCGTCCGGTCTCCGATCTGGAGCCCGACGTTGTCGCGTTCCCATGCGGTCCACCGCGGGGCCCATTGTTCCATGATTTGTTCGACGTCGACGACCTTCATAGGCTGCCATAAAAAAAGTGTCCCGCCTCTTGGGCGGGACTCTTTGGGGAAACTCTGGTTGTCTGGATTCTGACTAAGATGCGCTTCTTGGGCCTTTTCGTACGGAACATCACCGGTTCTTATTCCGCTCCAACTGTTAGGAGCTAAAAAGCTAGCAAAAATTCACCAAACATGCAAGAAGAGCGAGCTCCATTTTTTCTCTGTGAACTGTGTGGCTCCTCTGTGTTCTTTAGCGGCTAAAGCATTACCACAGACCTGCCTGCTCTACGAGTCTTCGACTCGTAAGAGTCGTGGACCGAAGTGCCTCACGAGGGAGTCCCTCACATCGGAATGGTCGGCACCTGCCCGCCGACTTGCTTGCCCCGAGATTCTTGCGGGGTCCGCCGTGCTTTTTGGCGGAACTTCGTTCTCAAAGGCAGGGAGGAGAGATCCCGAAGGGACCCCCTTCCCGAAGGGATCACTTCGTGACGGGGGAAGGAACAAAGAACACAGAGGAACGAAAAACTGCTAGGACGTCGGTTTGGCCGGATCGTCACGAAAATTCACACGCTCAAAATTGATGTCCCGCAGCCGTTTGATCTCCCGTTCGATCTTAAGAAAATTCTTCTCGAAGTCCCGCATGAGTTCTTTTTCGTTCTCCGTGAACTGCCGTGCCAGCAGGTCGGCGCTGATCTTGATGGCGGCCAGCGGGTTGTTGAACTCGTGGCAGACGGTGACGACAAGCTCCCGAATGGCTTCGGCCCTCTTTTCCGCAATCAGCATCCGCTTTTCAACCGCCTGAATCTGCTTGCGGGTGCGGGCTTTGTCAATGACGTTGATGATCGTCTTCGGCAGGAGGAGTTCCGACAGGTCTTCCTTTACGACAAAATCCTCAACGCCAAGCTTCATGGCGTCGATCGCCAGCTTGAAATTTCGGGATGAAGTGACAAACACAATGGGGATTTCACTGTTCATCGCGTTGAGTTGCAGGCAAAATTCAAGGCCCGTGCCGCCGGGGAGGTTGTAGTCGGTGAGGATAATGTCGATACCCTTGTTTGCCTGTACCTCGGCCAGGGCGTCTTCCAGCCGTTCCTTCCAGATCAGCTTAAAATCTCTTCCCTGGAATTTCTGGAGGTGATGCTGCACCACCTTGACGAAGGCGATATCGTCGTCGACAAGGAGGACTGAAATCAGCTTCTGCGGTGTCTGAGGGCCAGGTCCCATCGTAACCACAAAGGTACTGGTTGGTTGCAAGAGTTGCAATGGGCCGGGATATGCCGCTCCAGGCGATCCCGCTTTCAATCAGGAGAATCATCGATTTGAAACGGCTCCGCGGCACATCATCCGAAATTGGAATGAAATCGAATACATGTCCTCTCGAAACCGTCACAATCTTGAAGGTTGCATTTAAAAGGGATTTTCTCTATGATATTGTCCGATGTAAATCCTTTCTACAAGCAGGAGCAATCCTCGCGAGACACTGATTCGGTCGATGATTGGGAGCACCGCCCATGCCGGTAAAAAACAAGATTCTGGTCGTGGATGATGAGGAGGCTCTTCGTACTGTCCTGAGCTCAGAACTCGAAGGTGAGGGATATCAGGTCAGTACAGCCGGTGATGGTGAAGAAGCGATCAAAATACTGGGGTCACAGCAGTTTCATCTCATTCTGCTTGACATCAAGATGCCGAATGTTGACGGCTTTGAAGTGTTGAAGTTCATCAAACAGAAACAACCCTCCACAAAAGTCATCATGCTGACGGGTTTTGCCGATCTAAAGAACGCGATCGAGTCGAAGAAGCTGGGGGCAGAGGACTTTGTCAGCAAGCCGTATGATCTTGTTGATCTCCTCACAACGGTAGAGCGCGTGCTGGGCACGAGCTGAGCGGGCGGAGGAGATCCATGAAGAAGTACGAGCTTCTCATCGTTGATGACGAAGAATCCATCACGTTCCTTCTTCGAACCGAGTTTGAAGATCTCCGCGATTTCCTCGTTGACACGGCCTCCAACGGCACCGAGGCCATCAATCTTGTCCAATCCAAGCTTTACGACATCGTCCTCCTCGATATCAAGATGCCCCGCGTCGGCGGCATCGAAGTCCTGAAGTTCATCAAAGAACACTCCCCGACCACCCAGGTGATCATGCTCACCAATGTCGTCGATATGCAGACGGCATTTGAGACGGTCAAGCTGGGGGCTTATGACTTTATCGCCAAACCGTACGAGCGTGAGCAGCTTCTGGCCACCGTGCGGAGGGCGCTTGAGCGGCGCCAGCTCGTGATCGCAAAAGAGATCATGCAGAACGAGCTCAATCGGGTCGGCGGTGGAATGGACCTCGTTGGGAATAGCGCTCCCATGCGGGAGGTGATAGAGAATATCAGGAAAGTTGCGGCCAGCGACGCGTTCGTGCTTGTGCAGGGTGCGAGCGGGACAGGCAAGGAACTCATCGCTCACATGATCCATCAGATGAGCGAGAGGAAAGAGCGGCCGTTCGTTGCGGTGAATTGCGCATCAATCCCGGATCAACTCCTGGAAAGCGAGCTGTTCGGACACGAAAAGGGCTCCTTTACGAGCGCCTACGCAACAAAGCAGGGCCTCGTGGAAGTGGCAAACGGTGGAACCCTCTTTCTGGATGAGGTGGGGGACATAAGCCCGTCAACTCAGCCAAAACTCCTGCGCTTTCTTGAGACCGGTGAATTCAGGCGCGTCGGGGGAACATCCTCCATGAAAGTTGAAGTGCGCGTGGTCTCCGCCACAAACAAGAACCTTAAGGATGAGGTTGCCGGCGGAAAGTTCCGTGATGACCTTTTATACAGACTCAATATCGTCACGATCCGCGTTCCGTCCCTCAGGGAACACAAAGAAGATATTCCCATGCTGGTTCAGCACTTCTTGAGCAGGAAGTCGAAGACCAGGACGAAGCAAATCAGCGAAGCGGCGCTGCAAGTACTGATGAACTATGACTGGCCAGGAAACGTCCGCGAGCTCGAGCATGTGATTGAAGGGGCGACGGTTCTCTCGCAGGGGGATATCATCGAACCGCGGGACCTTTGGGTGAATGCGGCCCTTACTGCCTCTGCGGCCCAGCATGCGGGGTCGGTCCTGCCGGCTGCAGGCAACAACGGCGGCCAGGGTCTCCTTTCTCTCGAAGATGTCGAACGGGCCCACATTGAGAAAGTCCTCCGTCAGAACGGTTTTAATCGCATGAAATCAGCCCAGATTCTGGGCATCACGTCAAAGACCCTCTACCTGAAAATCAAGAAATACGGCATCAAAATAGAGTCGTAACCCGGCATCTTCGCTCCCTCCTTTTCTTAAAATCTCTTCATCCGCGAAACTCACAGTAACTTTTTGCACTTTCATCCGTATTTAAAGTGTAGGTAAGCAAAACTACCTCCTTCATGATGAGCCAGTCATCGGGAACCTGCAATATGGATTCTCGAGAAACTGGCTCACCGTTTTTCTCCCCTCTTATATCTTTCTCTGTGACCTCTGTGCCTTCTCAGTGTCCCCTGTGGTTAAAGCTCTACCACAGAGATCACAGAGGAGGCACTGAGGACACGGAGAAGAAACAAGATACGCGACTATCGAATCCTTCCGTTGTTGACTTTCCATCGATTAATGGCTATTTTTGCTGAACTTTCTAGGGTTTTTCGCCCTTCTGTTTTCAAAAAGAGACACTGGCTCCCACCCAAAGGATCCGCATGCCGAAGTTTCAAGGCGTTGACTATTATCTCCTCGATTCACTCCTCTCCGAAGAAGAAATTCTTGTCCGAAATACAGTCCGCGAATTCGTTGAAGAAAAGGTCATCCCCGTCATCGAGAAGCACTATCGCGCCGGCACATTCCCGATGGACCTGTTACCGGCCATGGCGGAGATGGGGCTTTTCGGATCGACACTTCCCGCAAAGTACGGCTGTGCCGAGATGAACAACGTCGCGTACGGATTGGTCATGCAGGAACTCGAACGGGGCGACAGCGGAGTCAGAAGTTTTGCATCAGTCCAGAGCGGCCTCGTCATGTATCCGATCTTCACGTTCGGATCTGAAGAACAGAAGGACCATTGGCTTCCGAAGCTGGCATCGGGCAAGGCGATCGGATGTTTTGGATTGACTGAACCTGACTATGGTTCGAATCCCGGAGGGATGATCACGAGAGCTGAAAAGACAAAAGGGGGCTTTCGGCTCAACGGCGCAAAGATGTGGATAACCAACGGGACAATAGCAGACGTAGCGGTGGTCTGGGCGAAGCTGGATGGCGAAATCAAAGGTTTTCTTGTGGAAAAAGGGACAAAGGGATTCTCGGCGCCCGAAATGACGGGGAAACACTCGCTGAGAGCCTCCGTGACGTCAGAGCTTGTGTTTCAGGATTGCGTTATCCCAGAAGCGAATTTGCTTCCGAAATCCGGCGGACTGAAGTCGCCGCTCATGTGCCTGAGCCAGGCCCGGTACGGAATCGCCTGGGGTGCCATTGGCTCGGCCATGGCCTGCTACGATGCCGCCCTCAGCTACGCCAAGTCACGGATCCAGTTTGACAAACCGATCGCGGCCTTCCAGATGACCCAGGAAAAACTCGTGCATATGCTGACGGAGATCACCAAGGCACAGTTGATGTGTCACCAACTGGGCAGGCTGAAGGACAAAGGGACTGCAAAGTTCACCCAGATTTCTATGGCGAAGAGAAACAATGTCTACCATGCGTTGGAGATTGCCCGGGCGGCACGCGAGATCCTTGGCGCAAACGGCATATTGGACGAGTATCCTGTCATGCGTCACGCCGCCAATCTCGAATCCGTGAAGACTTATGAAGGGACGCACGAAATGCATACGCTGATCCTCGGCGAAGATATAACGGGATTTTCGGCTTTTACTTGAGATTGTTCCGACCGTTTTCACACGTAAGGAGTTCCATGGCGCAGAAGAAAATTATCGGTGAAGCACTCACGTACGACGATGTGCTGCTGGTTCCGGCGAAATCATCTGTACTGCCGCGAGAGACAGACGTTCGGACAAAGCTGTCGCGGCATATCGATCTGAATATTCCCCTCATCAGCGCGGCGATGGATACCGTGACAGAGTCGGAAATGGCCGTTGCTCTTGCCCGTGAAGGGGGGATCGGTATTCTCCATAAGAACATGACAATCGGCCGGCAGGCCGAAGAAGTCGACAAGGTGAAGAGGTCGGAAAGCGGAATGATCCAGCAACCGGTTACGATGGATCAGCATGCCACGGTTCGGGAAGCCATGGAGACCATGAGGAAATACAGCATCTCCGGAATACCGATCGTGGAAGACGACAAGCTCGTGGGAATTCTCACAAATCGTGATCTTCGTTTTGAACCTAATATGGATCTTCAGGTTTCGAAAATCATGACATCCGAAAACCTGATCACTGCCCACACGGGAACCACTCTTGAAGAGGCGGAGGTAATTCTGCAGAAACACAGAATCGAGAAACTTCCGATTGTCGACAAGGCGGGCAAACTCAAAGGATTGATCACCTTTAAGGACATACAAAAGAAGAAGCGGTATCCGTATGCGTGCAAGGATAAGATGGGGCGGTTGCGTGTGGGTGCTGCGGTTGGCGTTACGTTTGACACCTTGGACCGCGTCCAGGCGCTGATCGATGCGGGTGTTGACGTCATCATCGTGGATACGGCCCATGGCCATTCGGCGGGCGTTCTTGCCATGGTGAAGAGAATCAAATCAAAGTTCAACGTCGAGTTGATTGCCGGGAATGTCGGCACGGCAGAGGCGACGCGGGACCTGATTCGTGCGGGCGCGGACGCCGTGAAGGTGGGGATCGGGCCCGGATCGATCTGCACGACACGGGTGGTTGCGGGGATCGGTATTCCTCAGGTCACGGCGATCATGGATTGCAGCCGCGTGGCGCAGAAAAGCAAAGTGCCGGTCATTGCCGACGGGGGCATCAAGCAGACCGGAGACATTGCCAAGGCTATCGGTGCGGGGGCGGATTCCGTGATGATCGGGGGACTCTTCGCGGGAGTTGATGAGAGTCCGGGGGAGAAGGTTCTCTTTGAAGGACGCAGCTACAAGATCTATCGAGGCATGGGGTCCCTGGAGGCGATGCGCGCGGGGAGCAAGGACCGCTATTTTCAGGACGTCGAAGATGATCTTCAGAAGCTTGTCCCCGAGGGGATCGAAGGGCGAACCCCGTACAAAGGAAACCTCAGCGAGACGGTTCACCAGATGGTCGGCGGCCTGCGGGCCGCCATGGGATATTGCGGCTGCCGAACAGTCGTTGAGCTGAAAAAGAACTCGCAGTTTATTCGCATGACGGACGCGGGGTTGCGCGAAAGCCATCCACACGATATCAATATTACCAAAGAAGCTCCCAACTACCATTTGTGATCCCTCCTGAATGAACGCACGACGGCTTGAGGCAGTACGGCAAAAACTGAAAGCACTGCAGCTCGACGGTCTTCTCGTAGCGTTCATTCCTCATGTCCGCTACCTGACGAACTTCTCCGGCTCGAACGGGCTCGTGCTTATCACATCACGCCAACAGTTGTTTCTGACCGACGGCCGCTATACCGCCCAATCCCGGGATGAGGTGAAGGGATATCGCAGGGTCATTACCGGCCGAAACCTTTTTCAGGAACTGAAGCAGCGAATCCGGATTCCCTCCGGATTTCGATTCGGAATTGACCAGATGCATATCACTGTGGCCGAAATGGAGTCCCTCAGGCATCTCTTCCCAAAAGCGAAATTTGTTCCGGCCGATACACTGGTCGATTCTTTCGCATCGGTGAAGCTGGAATCCGAAATCGATCGGATCTGCAAGGCAATCTCGATCAGCGAAAGGGTCTTTTACGGCCTGCTGAGCGTCATTAAGGAGGGGGTGAGCGAATTGGATGTTGCGGCCGAAATCGTCTATCAGCACCGCAAGCACGGCGCCGAGGCGGAGGCCTTTGAGCCGATCGTAGCGAGCGGCGAGAGGGGAGCGCTCCCCCATGCACGCGCCTCGTCAAAGAAAATCAGAAAAGGAGAGCTTGTCACCATCGATTTCGGATGCCGCGTGAACGGCTATCACAGCGATCTGACCCGGACGGTTGCCGTGGGACGAATCAGCACGGAACGACGGAGGATCTACAACGTCGTTCGTGACGCTCAACAACGTGCTCTTGACGAGTCGCGGGATCGCATGAAAGGAAAAGAGCTCGACGCAATTGCACGCCGCCATATCAGAGATCACAAACTTGGCAAGTTCTTCACACATTCGTTGGGGCACGGGCTCGGCTTGCAGGTACACGAGAGCCCAAGAATCTCCGCCATCAGCGAAGATATTCTTGTTCCGGGGAACGTCATTACGATCGAGCCGGGGGTCTATGTGGCCGGCATCGGCGGAGTCCGGATTGAGGACGATGTCGCCATTCTCAAAGGGGGGCACGAGCTCTTGAGTACAATCCCAAAAGACCTTATCACTCTCTAGAACGGTATTCCACTCCCGATGACGGATCGAACAAGAAGGGCAATGTTTATTGCATACTACTTTCCGCCGATGGGACTGAGCGGAGTCCAGCGCACGCTGAAGTTCGCAAGGTATCTTTCGCACTACGGATGGAGTCCCACCGTCCTCACCGTGGGCCCGACCGGTTACTTCGCATTCGATCCGACCCTTCTGAAGGAAGTGGAAGAGGCGGAAATCAAAGTCATCAGGACCGGTTCGTTCGACCCCAACAGGATGTTCAAGGGGAAGGGGCCCGTGAGGATGCCTTCGGAGCGGATGAGGAAGTTTCTCCAGTTCCTGGGGGATTTGTTTTTCATTCCCGATACGAAGATCGGCTGGAAAAGAAAGGCCGTCAAAGCGGGATCCGAATTCCTGAAGAATAATCCCTGCGACGCGATCATTGCAACCGCGCCCCCGCAGACGGATTTCCTGATCGGTCTTGCCCTCAAGAAGAAGTTCAAAATTCCACTCGTCCTCGATTATCGCGACGCGTGGCTGGATTATCCCTTCAAGTATTTCCCGACTCCTTACCACCGCTGGCGTCACCAACGACTGGAGAAAAAGCTTGTTCGCGGGTGCGATCGGATTATTGTGACACACCGCCGTGTGAAAGAAACCCTGGTAAAACGGTACCCGTTTCTGACCTATCATGATGTGACCATCGTTTCCCAGGGATACGACCGGAGTGATTTCGATTTTCCCCCTGCCGAATCTGTATCATCGGTCAGAAAACTCAAGATTACGCACTCAGGCACCTTCTACGGCGGCCGCAGTCCGGCCGTCCTTATTCAGGCAGTGCACCGTGTTCTGAAGGACTCACCGCAACTGAGGGGAAGAATCGAGGTAAATTTCGTCGGGAACACGCGCAGAGAAGATCAGAATCTCGTGCGCAGACTCGGGCTGCAGAACGAAATCAATTTTCTGGGCTACCTGGAGCATCATGTGAGCTCAAAGCACCTCGTCGAGGCCGACGTACTGTGGTTTGTCCTTGATAACGATTTTCAGTCGCCGGGGAAACTCTATGAATACTTTGGCGCAAAGAAACCGATTCTTGCCTCCGTCGTGGATGGATACATGAAGCAGCTGCTGATTGAAAGCAAGGCGGCGTTCTGTGTTCCTTTGAACGACCGTGCCGCTCATGAACAGGCCCTCCTGGATCTTCTGAAGCTTTTTGAAGAACGAAGACTGCCCAAGCCGTCTGACGAATTTGTCGATCGGTTTGACCGCCGGATGCTGACAGGAGAGCTTGCGAAGGTTCTTGAAACGCTGATGGATATCGATCACCAGGCGTTTGTCAGGGTCGGAGAGGGAAGCGCGAGATGAAGATTCTGGTCATCGGCTCAGGCGGCCGGGAACACGCGCTCGTGTGGAAGCTGCGCCAGAGCCCGCGTGTCAAGGAGATCTACTGCGCCCCCGGGAATGCCGGTATCGCCGACCAGGCGACGTGCGCCACTGCGAAAGCTGCTGACGTTCGCGCCCTGCTCAAGTTTGCGCAGGAAAAGAAGGTTGACCTCACGGTGGTGGGCCCCGAACAACCGCTCGTTCTGGGAATCGTGGACCTCTTCCGCGAAAACGGGATGACGATTTTCGGGCCCACAAAGATGGCCGCCCAACTCGAAGGAAGCAAAGCGTTTGCCAAGGATTTCATGAAGCGCCACAGGATTCCCACGGCCGCGTACGGGATCTTTTCGGCCGGTGAGAAGGAAGATGCTGAGCGCTTCATCAAGAACATGAAGGGGCCCCTCGTCGTGAAGGCCGATGGCCTGGCGGCGGGGAAAGGGGTGATCATGTGCGAAACCAGGGAGATTGCTCTCCTCGCGTTGCGTCAGATCCTTGAAGACAAGATGTTCGGCCAGGCAGGGGAAAAAGTAGTGATCGAAGAGTGTCTTGCCGGAGAAGAAGTTTCGATGTTTGCGCTGAGTGACGGGGAAAACTTCGTCATACTCTCATCGGCTCAGGATCACAAGCGAATTCTGGACGGCGACCTCGGAAAGAATACCGGCGGCATGGGTGCATATTCACCTGCGCCTGTCATGACCCCTGAGCTCCAAAAACGAGTCGTCGATAAGGTTGTTCGCCCGACATTAGACGGAATGCGCTCCGAGGGAACGCCCTATACGGGCTGTCTCTACGTCGGGCTGATGGTCACCAAGAGGGGGCCGATGGTGCTTGAATACAATTGCCGATTCGGCGATCCGGAGACTCAGGTTGTTGTTCCAATAATCGACGGCGACTTCGCCGAGCTGCTTCTTTCAGCCTCGACCGGTTCGCTTCAGCCCGACCAGGTGCGTCAGCATCCGGCAGCTGCCGTCTGCATTGTCATGGCCTCAAGAGGCTATCCTGATGATTACGAGACCGGAAAGGAGATTCGCGGGCTTGACCTGGTGAAGGCAGATGAGGGTGAAGTGGTCTTTCATGCCGGTACCAAAAAAGAGAACGACCGTATTGTCACGTCGGGCGGCAGAGTGTTGGGAGTTACAGCCGTGGGATACGACCACGATCTCGCGGGAACTATCCATGCTGCGTATCGCATTGTCGATCGGATTACCTTCGACGGGGCGTACTACCGCAGTGATATTGGCCGAAAGGGCTTGGCGCATCTGAAAAAAGGACCGAAGAAATGAAGATTCTCGTCACAGGCGGCGCAGGGTTCATCGGGTCGCATATCGTCGACGCCTATGTTCAGGAAGGGCACGACGTATTCGTTGTCGATGACCTGTCGAGCGGAACGAAAAAGAACGTCCACCCGAAAGCCCGATTTCATAAGTTAGATATCCGGAACAAATCGATTGATCGGCTCTTCAAGAAAGTGCGATTCGATGTCGTGAACCATCACGCTGCCCAAATGGACGTGCGGAGGTCGGTGGCAGATCCGTCGTTTGACGCATCGGTGAATGTGCTGGGGGGCCTCAATGTCTTTGAGAACGCCCGTCGATACGGAGTCAAGAGGCTCATTTTTGCATCAACAGGGGGAGCGATCTATGGCGAGCAGGATGTCTTTCCGGCCGATGAGAACCATCCGCTGCGGCCTTTGTCTCCGTACGGAATCACGAAACTGACAACGGAAAAATATCTCTTCTACTATAAGATGGTGCACGGCCTCGATTCGGTCATTCTGCGTTATGCCAATATCTACGGGCCGAGGCAGAATCCTCACGGCGAGGCCGGTGTGGTAGCGATCTTTGCCGACAAGATGATCGCGGGAAAACAACCTCTTATTAATGGGGACGGAAAACAGACGCGGGATTACACGTTTGTCGGAGATGTCGCGAAGGCAAACATTCTTGCGCTGAGGTACAATGGGTCGGAGATATTCAACATCGGGACCGGAAAGGAGACCGATGTCATTACCCTGTTCCGCAGGCTTAAGGGGATCCTCAATCCTTCGTGCCTCGAACAACACGGGCCGGCGAAAGAAGGCGAACAGCGGAGGAGTGTGATAAGCTATGGCAAGATCAACAAGGCCCTTGGGTGGTCTCCCATGGTGTCGGTTGACGATGGCCTCGCAATGACAGCACACTATTTCCTCGAGAAAGGGTCAAAGAAGAAGTGAAGGGCGGCGTCAACACAATTGCCGAGGGGATTCTTCGGGGTGACCGGCGTTCCGTTGCCCGGGGAATTTCGCTTGTTGAAAACGGTGCGCCGGAGTCGCTTGAACTTCTTAAGGGGATATTTCCCAAAACCGGCATCGCATACAGGATTGGTATTACCGGGCCACCCGGTGCGGGGAAAAGCACGATTACGAACAAGCTGGCAGGGCATTTTCGGCGCATGAAACAGCGGGTGGGAATCATTGCCGTCGATCCTACAAGTCCGTTCACCGGCGGCGCGCTTCTTGGAGACCGTGTGAGGATGACCGATGTCGAGCTCGACGGTGATGTCTTTATTCGCAGCATGGCCTCACGCGGAAGCCTCGGCGGCCTGAGCAAGAAAGCAAAAGAGGCAGCCGATATTCTCGATGCATCAGGCCACCACGTGGTTCTGATGGAGACTGTCGGTGTGGGGCAATCGGAGCTCGATGTAGCCGGGGCTGCAGACACGACAATCGTCGTGCTGGTCCCCGAATCGGGTGACGGAATTCAGGCGATGAAAGCGGGATTGATGGAGATCGCGGATTTCTTTGTGATGAACAAATCCGACCGGCCCGGGGCGGACCAGGCGGTCATGTCGATCAAGATGATCTTGGGATTCCGTTCTTCATCCGAGGGTTGGGCTCCGGACGTGGTGAAAACCGTCGGTAACGAGGGGAAAGGGATCGAAGAAGTGGCAGTGCTGATCGCAGGGCATCGGGCCTATCAGGAAAAGAGCGGTCTTCTGGAGCAGAAACGGCGCACCCGTTTGAAGCGAAGGATCCGCGAGCTTGTCGAAGAGCAGCTGACCGAGAACTTCTGGAGTGAAGAGCGCACCGGAGTCCTCGAGAGGGAGCTCGGGGGTGTCATCGGGCGGCAATTAACCCCGTACGACCTTGCATCGAAGTTGATTGAGGATTTTCGTCGCAACACAAACTGAATGCCCTTCGTGCTCTTTGTGTCTTCGTGGTAGGATTAATAAACACCAAGACACAAAGAACACGAAGAACTACTTGAATGAAAAACCATATGCCCAAGGACATGGAACATGACCGAAACGACCGTTGAAACCGGAATAGAACCAACAGAAACGATGAAGATGCTGAAGCAATCCGCCAGGGAGTTTGCGGAGGCGGAAATCCTCCCCAACGTCATGAAGTATGACGAAGCTCAGGAATTTCCGATGGATGTTTACCGCAAGATGGCGGAGCTGGGATTCCTTGGCGTTGTCACTCCTTCCGAGCTGGGAGGCGCAGGAATGACCGCGTTGGAGTTCGTTGTTATCATGGAGGAAATTGCCCGTGTTGACCCCTCCGTTGCCTTGACATTTGCCGCACACAGCGGACTCTGTCTTGAGCACATTCTTCAGTTCGCGAACGACGAACAGAAAAAGAAATACGTCCCGGATCTTGCCACAGGCGCGAAGATCGGCTCATGGTGTCTTACCGAGCCGGGCTCAGGAAGCGACGCAAGCGGAATGCTGACGAGCGCTCGCCTCGAAGGTGACTCCTACATCCTGAACGGCGCCAAGACATTCATTACAAACGGGTCGTATGCCTCAACGTTTGTCGTGACCGCAAAGACCGACACTACCAAAGGAAACAAGGGGATCTCGGCATTTATCGTGGAAAAGGGGATGGGTGTTACAGTTGGGAAGAAGGAAAACAAACTCGGGTTCCGCGCGAGTGATACGGTACAGTTGATCTTCGACAACGTGAAGATCCCGAAGAGCAATCTTCTCGGGAAAGAAGAACAGGGATTCAAACAGGCCCTTTCGGTTCTCGACAGCGGACGAATTGGAATTGCAGCGCTCTCCGTTGGACTGGCACAGGGTGCGATGGAGGCAGCGATAAAATATTCAAAAGAGCGGAAGGCATTTGGTGCCACGCTGAGCGAGTTTCAGGGGATTCAGTTCAAGATTGCAGACATGGCAACAGAGATCGAGGCCGCGCGGCTGCTGACATACAAAGCTGCGACAGCGAAGTCAAAAGGTGAGCCGATCAATCTCGCGGCAGCCCAGGCAAAATTCTTTGCCAGTGAAGTCGCCCAGCGCGTTGCCACAGAAGCGGTCCAGATTCACGGCGGGTACGGTTTCATCAAAGAGTTTCCGGTTGAGAAATTCTACCGCGATGTGAAACTCCTGACCATCGGAGAGGGAACATCTGAAGTACAACGAATGGTTATTGCCAAGAACCTTCTACAGTAAGGGAAGCTCCATGGCGAAGATCGGAAAATCTGTCCAGCACGATGATGCGTTCAAGGCGAATATTGCCGCGATGCAGTCGCAGTTTCGGCGCCTGAGCCGCGAGCGCGAGATGGTGGAGATGGGGGGCGGCAAGGAGGCCCTCGAAAAGCATCGACAGAAAGGAAAGCTTCCTGCCCGTGAGCGGATCAAGAGACTGATCGACCCGGGCTCATACTTCCTCGAGGTGGGCCTCTTCGCGGCATACGGAATGTACGAGGAGTACGGGGGAGCGCCTTCGTCGGGGACCATTTTTGGTATAGGAAAGATTCACGGGCGCGATGCCGTCATTGTAGCAAATGACGCTACCGTCAAAGCCGGCGCCTGGTTCCCGATCACCTGCAAGAAGAATCTCCGGGCCCAGGAGATCTCAATCGAAAATCGCCTCCCCATCATCTATCTGGTCGACTCTGCCGGTGTCTTCCTTCCTCTTCAGTCTGAAATCTTTCCCGACAAAGAACACTTTGGCCGAATTTTCCGGAACAACGCAGTGATGTCCTCCATGGGGATCACCCAGATCGCCGCTATCATGGGGCCCTGTGTCGCGGGTGGCGCGTATCTGCCTATCATGAGCGATGAGGCGATGATTGTCGACAAGACAGGAAGCGTCTTTCTTGCCGGCTCACATCTCGTCAAAGCTGCAATAGGCGAAGAGATCGACAATGAGGCGCTTGGAGGCGCTGAGGTCCATTGTGAGATCAGCGGCGTGACCGATCACCGGATGAAGAATGATGAGGCGTGCATCGAGAAGATCCGCTCGATTATGAGCAAGCTGGGCCGCACGCCGACCGCCGGGTTCGACCGCATTGAACCAAAGGATCCGAAATTCCCGGCCATCGATCTCCACGGTCTCATGCCCGCCGACCGATCGAAACCCTATGACATGTATCAGGTGCTGGCCCGGATTCTCGACAACAGCGAGCTTGATGAATACAAAGAAGGATTCGGCAAAACAGTCATCACCGGATACGGCCGGGTTGACGGCTGGGCGGTTGGGATTGTGGCGAATCAACGTTCAGTGGTGAAGACGAAGAGGGGAGAGATGCAGGTTGGCGGCGTCATCTACAGCGACAGTGCCGACAAGGCAACCCGATTCATCATGAACTGCAATCAGAAACGAATCCCGCTTGTCTTCTTTCAGGATGTGACCGGGTTTATGGTGGGAAGCCGAGCTGAGCAGGGCGGAATCATCAAAGACGGCGCCAAGATGGTCAACGCGGTCGCCAACAGCGTCGTTCCAAAGATCACTTTCATTGTAGGAAACAGCTACGGCGCCGGAAACTACGCCATGTGCGGCAAGGCCTATGACCCGAGATTGATCTACGCCTGGCCCTCAGCCCAAATCGCCGTCATGGGGGGAAAGCAATCGAGCGAAACTCTTCTTGCCATCAAAGTGCAACAAATGAAAAAGGGGGGGAAGGAGATCACGGGCGAACAGCAGCAGAAGCTCCTTTCGGAAATTCAGAATCGCTACGAATCCGAGCTGGATCCGTTCTTTGCGGCCGCACGGCTGTGGGTCGACGGAATCATAGATCCCGTTGAAACTCGCGCCGTCATTTCACGTGGAATAGAAGTAGCCAATCAGAATCCGGAGGTTCCCCGGTTCAATCCGGGCGTCCTGCAGACCTAGACGACGTCATGAAGAAACGAGAATCATATCTCCTTGCCCCCTTGATTCTCGGAATTGTTTGGATTCTGGTTCTGCCTCCCAACGCCGCTGCACAATGTGACGAAACGGTCCCCGGCGGACTCACATGGGATTTCGACGAAGGAGATGACGGATTCTCGCTGGGAGATTTTGTCGGAGGGCTCTTCACGCCACAACTGGTGAAGGATACAAGAAGGATCCGCGAGTACGTCCGCGACCTTCGATTCGGGGAGCTCTTGAAAAGATGCGGCGACCTGCGGGCGGTGGACGGGATATTCCAGAAGGCCCTGAAGATAGCTGAATTCAACATCGGGCGGGCCCTGTTCCTTGCGATGGTGGGATCTCTTGAACATCAGAATATCGAGGTCGACATGCCTCTGGTCGGCGCCGTCGGACTTCCACTGACATTCGAAGTCGACAGTCTCTTCAGTGCAAGGCTGAAGAATCTTCCCCGCCGACTCTATCCCGATTCCCCTTCGACGGGGGCAGGTGATATGGACAAGCTCCAGCATTTCTTTGGATCAGCGTATATTTCGTACATCTCCGGCTCGCCGGAACTTGCCCGAACCATCGGGAATGCGGTGGAATGGGGCGAAGCGAAAATGATCGTGGGCGGTGCGGATGACCCGAGAGACAAGAGGGCGAACAGTCAGGGCGAGGCGTTCGGGCACGATCTGATCTATGTCAACACTTTGCTTCCTTCCGACTATCTGACCTTGCCTGCACAGGACGAATAAAGGATCTCTATGGAAACCATTCTGGTCGTTGATGACGAGAAAAGCGTTCGCGACTCGATCAAGATGATCCTGGAGTATGAGAAGTATGTGGTCGCCTTTGCCGAGAATGGCCAGCAGGCTCTTCAGAAGATGAGCGGAACCGATCTTGTGCTACTGGATGTCAAGATGGCGGGGATGGACGGGATCGAGG
>Ga0209619_10000632_pt1 | contig 25116 bp, 23 predicted proteins | sample Rifsed16ft3_FD_184011 | JGI IMG/M metagenome (GOLD analysis project Ga0209619, IMG submission 184011) | Soil microbial communities from Rifle, Colorado, USA - sediment 16ft 3 (version 2) | ecosystem: Environmental > Terrestrial > Deep subsurface > Rock core/Sediment | place: Rifle, Colorado... | reverse complement strand
GGCCTCCTGCCCCGGCCCTCCGGGGTGCGGCAGCCGGTCGCCTAGCTCCCGGGAACCTTCTTCGGCCAGTCGGCGAACGTCCGGATGGAGCGTGTCGAACGGTCGCCGAACCCGACAGACTGGAGTCGCCGATATGAAGCTCACCCTGATCCCCATCGTCCTGCTCCTCGCGCTCGGGACCACCGCATGCACGGCGGGTTCGACCGAGACCGAGGCCGAGCCGCGCGTAGCCTTCCCTTCGAGCGTGCCGACGTACGCCTCGGGACCCGATGCCGTGGTCGAGGTCGTCGAGGGCGTCCTCCCCGCCGTGGTCAACGTCGTCGCGTCCTCCGAGCTTGGCGAAGGCGAGGGCACCGGATTCATCGTCCGCTCGGACGGGATCGTGGTCACGAACTTCCACGTGGTGGAGGGCGCGAGCGAGGTCACGGTGCTGACCTCGGACGAGGATCCCGTTCGATACGACGCGCGGGTGATAGGTGGTGACATCGAGGCAGACCTCGCGATCTTGGACATCGAGGCCACCGATCTTCCTACCGTCCCGCTCGGCAACTCGTCCGCGCTCCAACTCGGCGAGCAGGTCGTGGCGATCGGCTACGCCCTTGGCCTGGAGGGCGGCCCGTCGGTCACGACCGGCGTCGTGTCCTCACTCACCCGGCGGATCGTGGTGCCCGACGAGAACTGCCTCGAATGTGAGCAGGGACGACGGGTATACGCCGACGTCATCCAGACCGACGCCGCGATCAACCGGGGGAACTCCGGCGGCCCGCTCCTGAACCTCGCGGGCGAGGTCGTCGGGATCAACACGGCCGGGGCCGGGAGCGCCGAGAACGTGGGGTTCGCGATCCAGATCGACTCGGCGAAGGACGTGATCTTCCAAGCCGCCGATGACCCCTCCGCGCCGGTCGCGTTCATGGGGATCAGCTCCGGCGACGCGGACGACCCGCAGATCCAGTTCGAGTTCGATCCGGGTGTGGACCAGGGTGCGCTGATCGTGAGCCTGGTCGAAGGAGGTCCTGCCGAGACCGCCGGTGTGCAGGTCGGCGACGTCATCGTGGTCTTCGACGGCGAGCCGGTGACCGGCGCGGAACAGCTCGGCGATCTGATCCGCAGCCACGACCCGGGCGACCGCGTCGAGGTGGGCGTGGTGCACGCCGACGGTACCCAGGGCGTGCTCACGGTCGAGCTAGGCGTGAACCCGGTCGCGACCACCTGACCTCGCAGCTCGGCGGGGGTAGCCTCTCCGGCATGAAGGTCAAGCTCCGCAACCCCGACCGGGAGGTCGAGGTCCCCGGCGGGCGGAAGGTCCACGACCTCCTGGGCGAGCTCGGGATCAGCCCGGACACCGTGCTCGTGATCCGTGAGCGAGAGCTCCTCACGCGCGAGGACCGGGTCGCCGAGGCGGACCAGTTAGAGATCCGGCCGGTCATCAGCGGCGGCTCCGGCGACAACCGGATGAAGTGCCGTCGCTGCAAGGCGCCAGCCATCGTAGAGATCCGGCGTCACAACACCGCGTTCTGCCGCGACTGCTTCCTGCGGCACGTGCACGAGCAGGTCAAGCGCGCGATCGAGCACTACCACATGCTCGGACCTGAGGACCGGGTCCTCGTCGCGGTCTCCGGCGGGAAGGACTCGTTGGCGCTCTGGGACGTGCTCCTGCAGCTCGGGTACCGGACCGACGGCCTGTACCTGGGCCTGGGGATCGGGGAGTACTCGACGCGGTCGGGCGAGGTGGTCCGCACCTTCGCGCGCGAGCGCGGTGCCCACCTGATCGAGGTAGACCTAGAGCGCGACTACGGGTTCGACGTGCCTACCGCGGGTAAGAAGGGCTCGCGCTCGACCTGTGCCGTGTGCGGCCTGTCGAAGCGCTACGTGTTCAACAAGGCGGCGCGAGATCACGGGTACGACGTCGTCGCTACCGGCCACAACCTGGATGACGAGGCGGCCACGTTGCTCGGCAACACGCTCCGGTGGCAGACCGACTACATAGCTCGCCAGTTCCCGGTCCTGCCGGCCGAGGAGGGGTTGGCGCGCAAGGTGAAGCCGCTGTACCGGCTCTCGGAGCTCGAGACGGCCGCGTACGCCTTCCTGAGGGGGATCGACTACGTGGTCGAGGAGTGCCCGCTGGTGGCCGGGAACACGCAGCTGCGTTACAAGCAGGCGATGAACCAGCTCGAGGCGACCTCTCCGGGCACGAAGGCGCAGTTCTTCCTCGCGTACCTGGATCGGGCGGCGCCGCTCTTCGCGTCGCAGGACGACGCGACGCTCAGCCCTTGCGAACGGTGCGCGCAGCCCACCACGGGCCGGTTCTGCGCCTTCTGCCGAGCGCGGGCCCAGATCCTGGGCGAGCGCCTCGGCGAGCCGCCGGCCGGCAGGAACGAGATCGGCGAGCGCCAGCTCGTCGCCGAGACCGCGGACGAGGTCATGCCGGCCGAGATCTACGCGGCCGGGCGGCCCTCGTGAGCCGGCCTTTCGAGCCGGGGGAGCGGATCCTTCTGGTCGACCAGCGCGGCAGGCGCTACTTCGTCACCCTCCAGGCGGGGCAGACCTGGCACTCACACGGCGGGGGGGTCCCGCACGACCTGCTGATCGGCTCGCCCGAGGGCACACAGGTTCACTCGGCCACCGGGATGTCTTTCCGGGCGTTCCGACCCCGGATGGCGGACTTCGTGCTCAAGATGCCGCGGGGCGCTCAGGTCGTGTACCCCAAGGACGTGGGCGCGATCCTGGTAGAGGCCGACGTCTTCCCGGGCTCGCGCGTCCTGGAGGCCGGGACCGGCTCCGGCTCCCTGACGCTTGCGCTCTGCCGGGCGGCCGGGCCGGATGGTCGAGTCGTCTCCTACGACCTGCGCCCCGAGTTCCAGGCTCAGGCCGCCAGGAACATCGAGGCCTTCTTCGGCAAGCTCCCGGACTGGCTCGAGCTGCGCCAGGGCGACCTCGCGGGCGTCGCGGAGGCGGGCGAGAGCTTCGACCGCGCGATCTTGGACCTGCCCGAGCCCTGGGCGGCCCTCCCGGCGCTCAGCCGGGTCCTGGTCGCCGGAGGGATCGTCTGTGGCTACCTGCCGACCACGATCCAGGTCCAGCAGCTCGTGCTCGCGCTCGAGGGGTGTGGGTATGACCACCTGGAGACCTTCGAGGTTCTCCACCGGTCCTGGCACGTCACCTCACGCAGCGTCCGGCCCGACCACCGGATGGTCGCGCACACGGGCTTCCTCACGGTCGCTCGCAAGATCGGTCCTTAGGTCGGGCCCCAAGCCTGCCGAAAACCGTATCCATAGGCCGGAAGACCTCACCTGGAGTCCTCGGCCGGGAGAGGGACCGGAGGTATGATTCCCGCCCACGCGGGAGGTGACGGATGCCCGAGCCCGATCCACGCGAAGAGCAGGAACGCCACGAGAAGCAGATCCACGAGCTCACGACCCAGGTCCGCTTCCTCGAGGACGAGATCTCCCTGCTCCGCCGCCGCCTCACGAACGCTCCTCGCCAGGTCAAGCTCCTCGAGGAGAAGCTGCTCGAGACGCGCTCGGACCTCGCGCGAGCCCTGAACCAGAACGAGAAGCTCGCCGGCACCCTGGAGGCCGAGAAGGAGCGGATCGAGGGCCTTCGCGAGGAGGTCGAGAAGCTCAGCCAGCCCCCAGCCTCCTTCGGGGTCTACCTGGCATCCAACGACGACGGTTCCGTGGACGTGTTCACCTCGGGCCGCAAGATGCGCGTGAACGTCTCGCCGGACCTCGCGCCCGATCGGCTGCGCAAGGGCGTCGAGGTGATCTTGAACGAGGCCCTCAACGTCGTCGAGGTGCTCGAGCCCGACCGCGCCGGCGAGGTCATGAAGGTCAAGGACCGGCTGGGGTCGGACAGGGTGGTCGTCGTCGGCCGCGGCGACGAGGAGCTCGTTGCCACGCTCTCGGCCGGCCTGCTGGACGAGCAGATCCGCGCGGGTGATCCCCTGATGATCGACCCACGCTCCAACGTCGCGCTCGAGAAGCTGCCCAAGGAGGAGGTCGAGGAGCTCGTCCTGGAGGAGATCCCGGACGTGTCCTACGAGGACATCGGCGGGCTCGAGGGGCAGATCGAGGCGATCCGCGATGCGGTCGAGCTCCCGTTCCTGTACGCGGAGCTGTTCGCGGAGCACCAGCTAGAGGCGCCCAAGGGCGTCCTTCTCTACGGGCCGCCCGGGTGCGGCAAGACCCTGATCGCTAAGGCCGTCGCGAGATCGCTCGCCGACAAGGTGAGGGAGCGCACCGGACGCCAGGACGCCCACTCGTACTTCCTGAACATCAAGGGCCCCGAGCTGCTGAACAAGTACGTGGGCGAGACTGAGCGCCAGATCCGGCAGATCTTCCAGCGCGCGAAGGAGCGCAGCGAGGAAGGCCTGCCGGTCATCGTGTTCTTCGACGAGATGGACTCGATCTTCCGCACGCGCGGCACCGGGATCTCGAGCGACGTTGAGTCCACGATCGTGCCGCAGCTACTTTCGGAGCTCGACGGCGTGGAGACGCTGAAGAACGTGATCGTCATCGGTGCCTCCAACCGCGAGGACCTGATCGACCCCGCGATCCTACGTCCGGGTCGCCTCGACGTGAAGATCAAGATCGAGCGTCCCGACGCGGGGCAGGCCGGCGACATCATGAGCAAGTACCTGAACCCCGCCGTGCCGATCCACCCCGAGGACGTCGCGAGGGCCGGGGGTGACGTGAAGGCCGCCACGTCTCGCATGATCCAGCAGACCGTGGACAGGATGTATTCGGCCACGGAGGAGAACCGCTTCCTCGAGGTCACCTACGCGAGCGGCGACAAGGAGATCCTGTACTTCAAGGACTTCAACTCGGGCGCGATGATCGAGAACATCGTCCGCCGAGCGAAGAAGGAGGCCATCAAGCGCTTCCTTTCCATGGGCGAGAAGGGCATCAAGATCGAGGATCTCGCACTCGCGATCCGCGACGAGTTCAAGGAGAACGAGGATCTGCCGAACACGACGAACCCCGACGACTGGGCCCGGATCTCGGGCAAGAAGGGCGAGCGGATCGTGTACGTGCGCACGCTCCTGGGTGACGGGGACGGCGAGGGTCGGCAGGTCGAACGGGTCAGCGCCGGCCAGTACCTGTAGGGTGCCCGGATGGCCATCCCCAAGGTCATCGGGACCGAGACCGAGTACGGGATCTCGGCCGTCGGCTCGCCGGAGTTCAACCCGGTCATCGCCTCCTCGCTGCTGATCAGCACGTACGCGGGCGCGCTGCGGCGGATCCGCTGGGACTACGAGCAGGAGTCGCCGCTCCGCGACGCCCGGGGGTTCGAGCCCGTCCAGATGCGCGAGCCGTCCGAAGAGGATCTCGGGCTCGCGAACGTGATCCTGCCCAATGGGGCGCGTTACTACGTGGACCACGCTCACCCGGAGTACTCGACGCCCGAGTGCGCGAGCCCTCGGGAGCTGGTGATCCACGACAAAGCAGGAGAGCGGGTGCTCGAGCGGTCGCTCCTGGAGGTCGAGCGCACGATGCCCGGCGGGCAGCGCCTGGCCGTGTACAAGAACAACAGCGACGGCAAGGGCAATTCGTACGGGACGCACGAGAACTACCTCGTCGACCGCGCAGTCCCCTTCGCGAGTCTCGTGATCGGGATCACACCGTTCTTCGTGAGCCGCCAGGTGTTCACGGGCGCCGGCAAGCTCGGTGCCGAAGCATCGTGGGACGACCGGACGAAGGACCGCTACCAGTTGACGCAGCGGGCAGACTTCTTCGAGGCCGAGGTGGGGCTCGAGACCACCCTGAAGCGCCCGATCGTGAACACGCGGGATGAGCCGCACGCCGATCCCGAGAAGTACCGCCGCCTACATGTGATCGTCGGCGACGCCAACCTGTGCGAGGTCGCGACGTTCCTGAAGCTCGGAACGACCGCCCTGGTGCTCAAGATGATCGAGGACGATGAGGTGCCCGACGTTACCCTGGCCTCGCCCGTCCCGGCCCTTCACGAGGTCTCGCGCGACATGACGTGCTCGGTGCCGCTCCGCCTGGCCGACGGTAGGTCGCTCACGGCGGTGCAGATCCAGTGGGAGTACCTGGAGCGCGCCAAGAAGTACGTCGAGCAGGACGCCACCACCGCTGAGCACCTCGAGGTCCTCGAACGCTGGGAGGCGGTCCTGACCGCCCTGGAGGACGATCCGATGCAGCTGCACCGCGAGGTCGACTGGGTTGCGAAGTACCGGGTGCTAGAGGCCTACCGGGAGCGCGACGGCCTGGACTGGTCGGACCACAAGCTCCGCGCTATCGACCTGCAGTACCACGACGTCCGCCGGGACAAGGGCCTGTACCACCGGCTGGCCGCCACGGGGAAGGTCGAGCGCCTGGTGACGGACGAGGAGATCGAGCGCGCCGTGATGGAGCCTCCCGAGGACACCCGGGCGTACTTCAGGGGTCGGAGCATCTCGCGCTTCCCGGACGCGATCGCGGCGGCATCGTGGGATTCAGTGATCTTCGACACCGGGGAAGATGCGCTCCAGAGGGTGCCCACGCGGGAGCCGCTCCGTGGGACGCGGGAGCACGTCGAGGAGCTGTTCGAGCGCGCCGAGGACGCGGCGGCGCTCGTCGAGATGCTCCGATCCTAGAGGAACCACGCGGTAGGATGCCGCTCACCGAGCGAACAGGAGCGGTTGCCGTGCCCCAGGAGCAGGAACAGAAGAAGGTCCAGAAGCGAGCCGGCGGCGGCGGTGCCGGCGAGGACGCCGGACAGGTCTCGGCCACCTCCAAGGGCGAGAAGCTCAAGGAGGAGATGGACGACATCCTCGACGAGATCGACTCGGTGCTCGAGGAGAACGCCGAGGAGTTCGTGAAGTCGTACGTCCAGAAGGGCGGGGAGTGACCGAGTCGCTGCCGCCCGGCGGCGCGATAGGTGCGAACCCCAGCTTCGTCGACCTCGTCCGCCAGGCCCGGCCCGAGGCCCTCCCGATGGCCGAGTCGACCGCGGGGGAGCTGCGGCTTCCGCACGGGACGACGGTTCTGGGGCTGAAGTTCGCGGACGGCGTGATCATGGCGGGGGACCGGCGGGCGACCTCGGGCAACCTGGTCGCCGACACGAAGATCCGCAAGGTCTTCCCGGCAGACGAGCGCTCGGCGATCGCGATCGCCGGAGCCGCGGGCCAAGCCCTCGAGATCGTGAAGCTGTTCCAGCTCGAGCTCGAGCACTACGAGAAGATCACCGGCGACCGGCTATCACTGGAGGGGAAGGCGAACCGCCTGGCGCAGATGATCCGGCAGAACCTACCCGCGGCGATGCAGGGGCTCGTCGTGGTCCCGCTCTTCGGCGGGTTCGACGACCGGCGGGGCGAGGGTCGGATCTTCTACTACGACGCCACCGGGGGGCGGTGGGAGGAAGACGACTACCAGACGACCGGCTCGGGCGGGCTGCCGGCGAAGAACTCCCTCAAGAAGCGCTGGCGCCCCGGGCTGGACCGGACGGCGGCGATCAGGATCGCCGTGGAGGCACTGATCGACGCCTCCGAGGACGACACCGCCACCGGCGGGCCCGACTCGATCCGCGGCATCTTCCCCAACGTCGTCGCTATCACGACCGATGGTGCAGAGGACGTGCCGGAGGCTGAGGTGGCCACCGCGGTCGAGGCCGTGCTGCAGGAGCGCTCCGCATGAGCTTCATGCCGTACGTGCCACCCGAGCAGCTGATGAAGGATCGATCGGAGTTCGCGCACAAGGGCATCGCGCGCGGCAAGTCGGTGATAGGGCTCGAGTACGCGGACGGGATCATGTTCATAGCCGAGAACCCGAGCGCGACGCTGCACAAGATCAGCGAGATCTACGACCGGATCGCGTTCGCTGGGGTGGGCAAGTACAGCGAGTTCGAGGACCTGCGGATCAGCGGGGTGCGCCTCGCGGACCTGCGCGGCTACTCGTACGGCCGGGAGGACGTGCGTGCGCGGGACCTCGCGAACGCGTACTCGCAAGCGCTGTCGACGATCTTCACGCAGCAGATGAAGCCCTACGAGGTGGAGATCCTCGTCGGCGAGGTCGCGGAGGACGGCGGCCACGACGAGATCTATCACGTGCTGTTCGATGGGACCGTGACCGATGAGCACGGCTTCGTCGCGATAGGCGGCCACGCAGAGGACCTCACTAACGCCGTCAAGGCCGCCTACCAGCCCGGCTGGGACCTGCCCACCGCCGTCCGCGAGGCGGTGAAGGCGCTGTCCACGGCAGAGGGGCGCGACGTGGAGGCCGGCTCCATCGAGACCGGTGTCCTCGACCGCACCCGTGCGGCCCGGCGCAAGTTCCGCCGCCTGTCCGAGGCCGAGGTCGCCGCGACCCTGGCCGACTGAGCTCGGAAAGCCCCCGCGCGGGAGCGTTGACCCCAGCCTCATGGGCGACAACCTCCAGGCTTCCGGCCGGACCGGCCCTACACTCGTCGGATGGACCGGCGCATCTTCGGGCTCGAGAACGAGTACGGCGTCACGTGCACGTTCCGCGGCCAGCGTCGCCTCAGCCCCGACGAGGTTGCGCGATACCTGTTCCGGCGGGTGGTGCACTGGGGACGCTCGTCCAACGTGTTCCTGGAGAACGGAGCGCGCCTGTACCTGGACGTCGGATCTCACCCCGAGTACGCGACTCCCGAATGCGACGCGATCGTGGACGTGGTGGCCCACGACAAGGCCGGGGAGCGGATCCTCGAGGCCCTTCTGGCCGCCGCCGAGGTCCGCCTGCACGAGGAGGGCATCAGCGGGCAGGTCTACCTATTCAAGAACAACACGGACTCGGCGGGCAACTCCTATGGGTGTCACGAGAACTACCTCGTCGCGCGCCAGGGCGAGTTCGCGCGGATGGCCGACCTGCTGATCCCGTTCTTCGTCACGCGACAGATCTGGTGCGGGGCCGGGAAGGTGCTGCACGGGCCGCGAGGCGCCGTGTACTGCATCGCGCAGCGGGCCGAGCACATCTGGGAGGGCGTCTCCAGCGCCACCACGCGCTCGCGGCCGATCATCAACACGCGTGACGAACCGCACGCCGACGCCGAGCGTTTCCGTAGGCTCCACGTGATCGTGGGCGACTCGAACATGTCCGAGTTCACGACGTGGCTGAAGGTCGGTGTGACCGACCTCGTGCTGCGGATGGTCGAGGCGAACACCGTTATGCGCGACCTATCGCTGGAGAATCCGATCCGCGCGATCCGCGAGGTCAGCCACGACGTGTCGTGTCGCAAGAAGGTCCGCCTCGCGAACGGCCGGGAGCTATCGGCGATCGAGATCCAGGAGGAGTACTACGAACGCACGGAGCGTTTCCTGGAGCGACGCGGCGCCGACCCGCAGGCCAAGCAGCTTCTGGAGGAGTGGCGCGACGCGCTCGACGCCCTGGTCCTGCAGGAGCCCGAGCGGCTGCTCAGGAAGGTGGACTGGGTCGCCAAGCAGGCCCTGATCGAGCGCTACCGCGAGAAGCACCAGCTGCCCCTGTCCCACCCGCGCGTGGCGCTACTGGACCTCGCTTACCACGACGTCAACCGGACGCGGGGCCTCTACTACGTGCTCGAGCGCGCGGGCATGATGGAGCGCTCGGTCACCGAGAAGGACATCCAGCGTGCGATGCGCGAGCCCCCTCAGACCACCCGCGCGAAGCTGCGTGGAGACTTCATCCGCATGGCGAAGCAGAAGAGGCGCGACTACACGGTCGACTGGGTGCACCTGAAGCTGAACGACCAGGCTCAGCGCACGGTGCTCTGCAAGGACCCGTTCCGCAGCGTCGACGAGCGCGTGGAGCAGCTGATAGCCCACATGTGAGCCCCGTTCGGGGAGGCGGCCCGACCGATGACGCCTCAGGCGTCGTCGTGCCGCCAAGCCTTGGAGCCGGCAGCCATCCGCGCCGCCACGACCCCGGCAGCCCCGGCCGCCAGGAAGAAGACGGGATCCTGCGCTGCCGTCCGGCCCATCGACTCGACGGGAACGGCCGCTCGTTCGAGCTCCTCGAGGGCGGGGCGTCCGTCCGCCTCGACCAAACGGTGACGCTCCTCGAGCCGCCGGGAGCGGAGCGCGTCCCACACCACCTCGCGCTCGCTGCCCTCCAGCGCGGGGACCACGACGTTCGCCTGGCAGGTGGCCACGCGCTCCAGGATCGTGAGCGAGTGGTGGGACACGCCGTGATGACGCTCACGCTCGTCGGCGAACGAGATCCGGAGCGCCGCCACCGGTCGGCCGCCGAGGGTCTCGGCGGCGTCGAGCGCGTGCCCGCTGCCCAGGGCCGTGACGCCCCATGTGGTGTCGGACCCGAGGTTGCCGGGACCGTCGGCGACGATGACCACATCGGCCTCGAGAACCTCGACCGCCGCGAGCAGGGCCGTCCACACGGTTATGGCCTCAAGCTCGCCGCCGAACGCCTGGCCGCACGTGATCCATCCGTCGAGGAGCCCGGTATCGCGCAGTCGGGGGACGAGGCGGGAGAGCGGTCCGGGCAGGCAGGCCCCGTCGGTCATCACGTATGCGACCCGCTCCGCGCCGGCGGCGCGCGCACCTGCCGCGATCGGCGCCACCATGGAGTGCAACGGCGCGCAGACGACCGGGGTGCCGCGCAGACCGGCAGAGCCCTCGATCGCGTCGCGATGGGTCTCCTCGACGGTCGTTACGGCGATCTGGTGCGGCAGGTAGCGCGCCTTCATCGTGTGGCTCCCCGGGGCGAGCTCGGTCTGGACACGGCCCTCGACCGCGACCACGAGATGGAGCCCCCCGGTCCCCAGCCCGAGGGCGACCGCGCCCGTGTTCAGCAGGACCGTGTCGCCGGTCCGGACCGGTCCGACGAGCTCGGGATATACGAGCGCGCGGGCCCGATCCCCGTCCTCATCCCCATCTACCTCGACCTCGAGCTCCGCGGCGCCGGGGCGCTCGGCGAGCACACCGATCACTCGGCCACGGCGCAGGCGAACGCCTGCTCGGTCGCTCGACATACCGGAAGTATGATGCCGCGCGCATGCACCCGCTCGAGCGCCTGGTCAACCTCGTCGCCTTGCTGCTCGAGGCCAAGACGCCGCTCACCTTCGAGCAGATCCGCGAGAAGCTCGGCGAGGGGTACGAGCACCGGGACCCGAGTTCGGCCAAGCGGATGTTCGAACGCGACAAGGACGTGCTCCGCGACATCGGGGTCCCGATCGAGGTCGTGTCGACCGACGCGTGGGACGTGGAGCTGGGCTACAGGATCGACAAGGATCGCTACTACCTTCCCGAGATCGCTTTCACGCCCGAGGAGATCTCGGCCCTGTTCGTAGCCGCGCGTTCGGGAGGTGACGCCTCGGCCGAGGACGCGGTGCGCAAGCTCCTGTCCGGCGCCGAGGCGGGGATCCTGGCCGGGCTCGGCGGCTCGGGGCTCGGCGGCGACGTCGAGGTGAACCTGTCGCAGGCGGCCGAGGCCGTCGCGGGCCAGCGCCGCGTCCGGTTCGCCTATCGCACCTCGAAGGGCGAGAGCTCGGAGCGGAGCGTGGACGCGTTCGGCCTGGCGATCCGGGGCGGCCACTGGTACCTGGTGGGTCACGACCAAGATCGCGGGCAGATCCGCTCGTTCCGGCTGTCGCGCATCGCGGGCGAGTTGGTGTCCACGGGGGAGGGAAGCGCGCCGCCGGAGGGCTTCCGGGCCGCCGACCACGTGCAGGCCGGGCCCTGGGGGCCGGGTGAGCCGCAGACCAGGGCGACGGTAGCCTTCGGGCCCGACGTCGCTTGGTGGGCCGCGAACGGCGTCGCGGGCGCCGAGGTGGGGACGACGCGGCCCGACGGGTGGGTAGAGGTTCGCGTGCCCTGGCAGCCGGGCGAGAGCCTGGCCGGATGGGTGCTCTCGTTCGGCCCGGATGCCGAGGCGATCGAGCCCCCCGAGCTTCGAGCCGAGGTCCTCGCCCGGCTGGAGGCCCTCGGTGCCAGCTGAGGACCGGCATGTGTCGGCTAAGGCCTCCGAGCGCCTCCGAAGGCTGCTCGTCGTCGTGCCGTACCTCGTGCAGCATCCCGGCACTCCGGTCGACGAGGCGGCCCGCCTGTTCGGGCTCTCTGACCAGGACCTGATCGCCGACCTGGGCCTGCTGTTCGTCTCGGGGCTCCCCCCCTACGGTCCGGGCGACCTGATCGACGTGGACATCCAGGATGGGTGCGTCTGGATCTCGATGGCCGACTACTTCGCCCGCCCGTTGCGCCTGAACAGGAGCGAGGCCCTGTCCCTGTACGTACGTGGGACGGCGCTCGAGACGGTTCCGGGTCTCGCGGAGGCTCCGGCCCTCGCCTCCGCGCTCGACAAGCTCGCAGGGGGCCTGGGACCCGAGACGCTCGGCGAGCTGCCCGAACGCGTGGAGGCGGCGGGAGAGGGCCGCGCGGTCGAGGTCCTTGGGGAGCTGAGGCGGGCTGCGACCGAGCACGAGCGCGTCCGGATCGCGTACTACGCAGCCTCGGGCGCGGAGACGACGGAGCGCGAGATCGATCCGGAGGAGATCTTCTTCGCCATAGGGAACTGGTACGTGGCCGCCTGGGACCACCGGTCCGAAGCCGAGCGGCTCTTCCGCGCCGACCGGATCCGCTCGCTGGCGCCCACGGGCGTGCGGTTCGAGCCCCGGGGGCTCGAGGGCGCGGGCCGACCCCTGTACTCGCCCGGTCGCGACGATGTTGCCGTCACCCTGCGCTTGGCGCCGAGCGCGCGCTGGGTGGCCGAGTACTACGAGACGACGCGCGAGCTGGAGCTCGACGACGGCCGCCTGGAGGTGGACCTACCGGCGGGCCGGCTGGAGTGGGTCGAGCGCCTACTGCTGCGCCTGGGCACCGACGCCGAGGTCGTGACCCCCGAAGGACTGAAAGACCGAGTCCGGAGCCTGGCCGACGTGACCAGGAAACGGTACGGATAGGGTAGTCCGGACCTGGTCCGAAGCGCTCAAGAGGCGGTCCGCCGGTTCCGATACAGCCGGTGTCATGACCACGATCAGGACCACATGCCCCCGCTGCGGTGAGGTCGACATGGGACCCGAATCGATCCTGCTGCAGGTCATGCGGGGCGGCCGGGAAGGCACCTACCGATTCGAGTGCCCTACCTGCCTGGAGTCGGTCGAGAAGCGCGCCGATCGCAAGATCGTTGCTCTGCTGGTCTCCGCGGGTGTCGACGTAGCCGGTCGGGGTTCGGGCGCTACGGCCGAGCTCTTCGACGAGCCCGACACGGACATCGAGGATCCGCGAGGCCCTGTGCCCACCGGACCCTCGTTCTCGATCGACGACGTGATCGACTTCCACTTCAGGCTGCAGGACGACCGATACATCCGGGACTTCCTCGCAACGCAGTGACCCGGGTCTTTCGCCCGCCCCCCGCCGCCCCGGTCGGCTAGCATCGAGCTATGTCCTCGCCGGCGGTCGTCTGGATGATCGTCGGGCTGCTCACCCTCGCGGTGACTCTCGCGATGCTGATCTCCCTGATCCGCCACCTGATGGTCCTGGGACGGGCGCTCGGGCGTTTCGGTGACGAGGTGGGTCCCATCGCGCGAGAGATCACGGAGGAGTCCGATCGCGCGTCTTCACGAGCCCAGCGGATCCCCGGGGGCCACCGGCGCCCGTTGGGGCGGCGGTAGGATAGGGCGCCCGTCCGGAGACGCCTCATGCTCAACATCGGTCCCCAGGAGCTCCTCCTCATCCTTGTCATCGCCCTGATCGTCGTGGGACCCACGCGGCTGCCCGAGCTCGGTCGCTCGATCGGCAAGGGTCTCCGCGAGATCCGCAAGGCGCAGGACGAGGTCAAGCGGACGATCCAGGTCAACCTAGACGAGCCGGCCACCGGCAAGGGCCCGAAGAGCACCGGATCGCCCGGCCCTAGAACCAAGGTCGAACCCCCTTCCGGTGAAGCCCCCTCCATCGAGGCGGTCCCGGCGGTGGCAAGCAACGAGGACGGAGGGGAGGCCACTGCCGTGCCTCCCGCGATCTCGCCCGACCCGGTCCCGCTCGCGGCGGAGCCGCCGCCGGTCAGCGAGATCACCGAGATCTCGCGCACCCTCGGTCGAAGCCTCGCCGAGCTGCGGCGCGCCCGCGAGGAGGTTCAGCGCGGCTTCCGCGTGGATCTGGGGAAGGCCCCCACCCGACCCTCGCCTGCGGAACCGGCCGCCGAGCCGCCTCCGGCCGAGCGGCCACGCGGGCCGGAACCAGAGACCGCAGCGTCGCCCGACGAGTCACCGGCCAGCTGAGGTAGCCGGCACCGATGAAGCTGATCCCCGATCGCCTGCGGCGGACGCCACGTGATCCGCAGGCGTCGATGACCCTCGTCGAGCATCTGCAGGAGCTGCGATACCGGCTCGTCGTCTCGATAGTGGCTGTCGCGCTGGGTGCGATCGTCGGATGGTTCCTGTTCGACCGCGTATTGGAGCTTCTCCAGGCACCGTACTGCGACTACTGGGACACTGTCCCTCGCGCCAACCGCCCCACCCGCGACTGCAGCCTGTTCTTCTTCGGCGTGCTCGAGTCCGTGGTCGCCAAGCTCAAGCTGGTCGGGTTCATGGGCCTGTTCATCGCCCTGCCGGTCGTGCTCTACCAGCTCTGGCGGTTCATCGTGCCCGGGCTGCACGACCGCGAGCGCCGCATGGCTATCCCGTTCGTGCTGAGCTCGGTCTTCCTGTTCGCGCTCGGCGCCGCCTTCGCCTACTGGACGCTGCCGAGGGCGTTGGCATTCCTCCTGGGGTTCGCCGGTGACCAATTCTCGCCGTTGCTCACCGCCGACAAGTACCTGTCGTTCGTGATGCTCGTGGCGTTGTCCTTCGGGCTCGCGTTCGAGTTCCCGGTCGCGCTGGTGTTCCTGACCGCGGCGGGAGTGATCTCCACGCGGCAGCTCCGAGACTGGCGGCGAGGGGCGATCTTGTTCATCGCGGTGTTCGCCGCCGTGATCACGCCGAGCTCGGACCCCTACACGATGCTCGCGATGACCCTGCCTATGGTGGTGTTCTACGAGGGAGCTATCATCGTTGGCCGCCTGATGAAGAAGTAGGAGCCGATGGCGATCAAGGGCAAGTCCAAGGGCAAGAGCGCCAAGGCCGTTACACGCGGGCCCAAGCCTGCCTACGTCCCGGTGAAGAAGCCCCTGCTGGCTCGACGTGGCCTCTGGATCGGGATCGCCAGCGTGCTGGGCGTCGCGCTGGTCGTCGGCTTGGCGATCGGGTTCCTCGCGCAACGGGAACAGGACGAGGAGGAGGCGCTCGCGGAACGGATGGCGGAGTCCCTCGGGGAGTATCAGGGCCAGCTGGAGCCGATCCTTGCGGCGATCGGGGAGCCGGTCGCGCCGACCGGTCTCGCGTCCTTCCCGGACCTAGCGGCGGCGATCCAGGAGCTGGAGAACGACTCGGAAGATACGCCCGCGGATCAGGATGCCATCGTCACGACGGCTGAGAGCACCCTGGAAGCTGCTACGAGCGCACTCGATGCCTTCGAGGGTTTGGACGAACTCGCGCTGATCCAGGGGAAGGGCTTCTCCGAGGAGTTCGTGCTGTACGTGATCAACTCCAAGGGCAACTTCGTCCGATCCATGCGCCTCTACATCCAGGCGGCCAAGCTCACGAGGGCGGCGGCCGAAGCCGGGGGGGCAGAGCGCGCGGCACTACTCGCGAGGGCACGGGGCGTCGCGGACGTGGCGGCCGAGCTGGCCACGCGCGCCAACAGCGACTACGTCGAGGCGCAGGTCAAGGCCGGCCTGTTCGAGTCCTCCGGAGTGCCGACCCTGCCGGTCCCGTCGGGACCCACGGGCTGAGCGACGTGACGGACGGCCTGCTCCTCCTCCACGCCTGGCCGTTGGACGCAGGGATGTGGCAGCCGCAGCTCGAGGCGTTGCCCGCCGACCTCGCGATCGCGGCGCCTCACCATCCGGGGTTCGGAGGAACCGCGGCCGAGGGCGACGTGATGACCATGGCAACGGCAGCCGAGAGGGCGCTCGAGGCTATGGACAGAGCGGGGATCGCGCGCGCGGTGCTGTGCGGTCTGTCGATCGGCGGCTACGTCGCGTTCGAGCTGTGGCGACGAGCTCGCGACCGGTTCGCAGGGCTCATCCTGGCCAACACGCGGGCGGTCGCCGACCCCGAGGAGGCCGCGCAAGGAAGGCGCGCCCTCGCGGCGCGCCTGCGGGCCGAGGGCAACGTCCTGGTGGCCGAACCGCCGCCGCTGCTGGCCTTAGACGCGCCGGCCCCGCTACAGGAGCGGGTCCGCGCGCTGATAGCCCGGCAGCCCGCGGAGGCGATCGCCGCGGCCCTGCTCGGGATGGCCGAGCGGCCCGACTCCACGCCCGATCTCGCGACGATCGACGTCCCGACGCTCGTGGTCACCTCCACGGCGGACCGGCTGATCGCCCCAGAGGTCTCGGCCGAGATGTGCGGGCAGATCCCCGGCGCCCGGCTGGAGACCCTGGAGGGCGTAGGTCATCTCTCGAGCCTTGAGGCCCCCGAGGCGTTCACCGCCCTCCTGCTCGAGCACCTCGCCGCCTGCGGCGTTCGCTGACGCTCCCTGCGCACGCGATGCCGCCCGTAGACTCGCTCCATGAGTGACCCCACCCGATTCGCCGCTCGCTATCCCTTCTCACTGGACGCCTTCCAGATCCGTGCGAACGAGGCGCTGGCCGCGGGGGAGTCCGTGCTCGTGGCGGCGCCCACAGGTTCGGGCAAGACGGTGGTGGCTGAGTACGCGGTCGAGCGTGCCCTCGAGCTCGGTGGCAAGTGCTTCTACACGACGCCGCTGAAGGCGTTGTCCAACCAGAAGTTCGGCGACTTCGTGGCTCGGCTGGGAGCGTCGAAAGTGGGTCTGCTCACGGGTGATAACACGATCAACGGCGAAGCGCCGGTCGTGGTGATGACCACCGAGGTCCTGCGGAACATGCTCTACGAGCGAAGCGACACGCTCGACGGCCTCGTCACGGTCGTCTTGGACGAGGTGCACTACCTCCAGGACCCGTACCGCGGGGCGGTCTGGGAGGAGGTGCTGATCCACCTCCCGCTCTCGGTGTCGGTCGTGTGCCTATCGGCCACGATCTCCAACGCGGAGGAGTTCGGGGAATGGATCGGAACGCTGCGAGGTCCCACGCGCGTGGTCATCGAGGAGAAGCGCCCGGTGCCGCTGGAGCACCACTACCTCGTCGGGCGCGATCTGCACCCTATGCACGTCCAACAGGACGGCGTGCCGGTGCCCAATCCCTACGTCGTGTCGCTCGACCGACAGGAGGTCCGCCACGAGACGTACTACCGTCGCGGCTCGGGACGCGCCCAGCATCAGCGGATCCCGCGTCCGCGCGAGGGGCACCGTCGCGTATACGTCCCGAGGCGAGAGGACGTGGTCGAGGTCCTGGCCGACCAGGGGCTGCTGCCGGCGATCTACTTCGTGTTCAGTCGCGCCGGGTGCGACCGCAGCGTCCAGTGGCTGATGGGCTCGGGGCTCCGTCTCACGACCTCAGAGGAGGCCGGACGGATCCGCGAGTTCGCCCAGATGCGCGCCGCGTGGATAGAGGACGAGGACCTGAAGACGCTGGGGTTCTACGACTTCCAGGACGCGCTCGCCGCCGGCGTCGCGGCCCACCACGCCGGCATGCTGCCCGTGTTCAAGGAAACGGTAGAAGAGCTGTTCGAGGCCGGACTCGTCAAGGTCGTGTTCGCGACCGAGACGCTGTCGCTCGGCATCAACATGCCAGCGCGCTCGGTGGTGATCGAGGACCTGTGGAAGTTCCAGGGCGAACGGCACGAGATGCTCACACCGGGCGAGTACACACAGCTCACTGGCCGCGCCGGCCGGCGCGGCATCGACGAGCTCGGCCACGCGGTCGTGGTCTACCAGCGGCAGGTCGCGTTCGAGCGGGTCGCCTCGCTGGCGTCGACGCGGACCTACGAGCTCAACTCGTCGTTCCGCCCCTCGTACAACATGGCGGTGAACCTCGTACGCAACTACACGCGCGAGGAGGCACACCGCCTGCTGAACTCGTCCTTCGCGCAGTTCCTGGCCGACCGCGGCGTGGTCACGCTGGAACGCCAGCGCGAGCGGGACGAGGCCGCCCTCGCCGGCTACCGCGCGAAGATGCGGTGCGACCTAGGGGATTTCGACGAGTACTGGACCCTCCGGCAGCGCGCCAACGAGATCCGCGACGAAGCACGTAGGGGTCGAGACCATGCCCGAGCCGACGCCGTCCGCGAGGCCCTCGCGGCGCTCCGGCCGGGGGACGTGATCCACGTCGCGAGGGCGAAGAGACGTGGTCTGGCGGTCGTCCTGTCCAACCGTGAGGGCCGACCGACGGTGCTGGCGCAGGATCGGAAGTTCTTCCGGCTGTCCGCGCGGGATTTCGTCGACCCTCCCACGGCGCTCACGAGGGTGCCGCTGCCGCGCTCGGGCAGCGCGCGGAGCGCGCGGTACAGGCGCGACCTGGCCGTCCGACTCGCGACCTTGGATGTCCGCCCTCCCCGCCGCCCCACAGGCGCTGCGGATGCCCGGGTGGAGCGCGAGGCCTCGCGGCTGGAGCATCAGGCGAAGGCACATCCGTGCCACGCCTGCCCGGACCGGTCGGCTCACGAACGCTGGGCGGTGCGGGCCTCGCAGCTCGAGCAGCAGGTGCGTGGGGTGCAACGGCGCATCACGACCCGCACCGAGACCCTTGCCCGCCAGTTCGACCGGGTGCTCTCGGTGCTGGAGGAGCTCGCCTACGTCCGGAACTTCCATATCGAGCCCAAGGGGCGGCGGCTCGCCCGGATCTACGGGGAGGGCGACGTCCTGGTAGCCGAGGCACTGGAGGAAGGGCTGTTCGAGGGGCTCGAGCCGGCCGAGGCGGCCGCGCTGGTCTCGACGATCGTCTACGAGTCGCGCGAGCGCGTCCCACGGCCGGGGCAGATGCCGACGCCCGCGACGGTGGAGCGATACCGCCGGCTGCAAGCCACCTGGAGACGGATAAGAGCCGCCGAGGATCGGCACCACGTCGAGCTGTGCCGAGAGCTCGAAGGCGGGTTCGCCTCCGCGATCTACCGATGGGCGAGCGGCGACGCGCTCGAGGACGTCCTGCGCGAGATGGACGCGTCGCCCGGGGATTTCGTCCGCAACTGCAAGCAGCTCCTGGACCTGCTCCGCCAGATCGAGGAGGTCGCTCCCGGGCGAGCGGCGGACACGGTCCGTCGCGCGCGGATGGCCGTAGATCGCGGCGTGATCGCGTACACCGGTGTCTGAGCTCGTCGCGCGCTCGCGCCGGTAGTATCCGCGTCAGCCATGTCGACGCCCTTCGGCGAACTGACGGTGATCGTGAACCCGCACGCCGGCAAGCGGCACGTTGGCGAGGAGATCCCCGAGCTCGAGCGCACCCTGCGCGCCCGCGGCCTGCCGTACCGCCTGCTCCGGACCGAGGGGCGGGGCGACGCCACGAGGTTCGCGCGCGAGGCGCTCGACGGGGGCGGGAGATACATCGTCGCCGTGGGCGGAGATGGGACGGTTCACGAGGTCGTCAACGGGATGTTCGACGGGCAAGGGTCGCCGGTGTCGCCCGACGCGGTCCTGGGCGTGGTGGCGGCGGGAAGCGGCTGCGACTTCATCCGGACGTTCGGGCTTCCGGGCGACGCCAGCCGCGCCTGCTTGCATCTCACGGGCGACAACACCTACCCGCTTGACGTCGGACGGATCACGTACACGACGGTGGGTGGCGGGCGCGACCACCGCCACTTCGTGAACGTGGCCGAGGCCGGACTCGGCGCCGCGGTGGCCGCCCGAGCCGAGCGGATGTCCCCCCGCCTCGGCCAGTCGAAGTACTTCCTCGGCTTCTGGCTGGAGATGCCGCGGTTCAAGCTCGCGAACGTCCGGGTGCAGGCCGACCGCAAGACCTACGAGGGACCCGCGTACCTGGTCGTCATCGGAAACGCGCAGTACTACGGGGGAGGGATGAAGATCTCGCCGCGGTCCTACCCGGGCGACGGGGTCCTCGACGTACTCGTGTTCAAGGGCCCGAAGTCGGACTCGTTCACGATGCTTCCGAAGATCTACCGGGGAGAGCACCTGCCGCACGACCACGTCGAGGAGTTCCGGGTCAAGCGCGAGCTGGTGATCGAGGCAGACCGTCCGCTGCCGATCGAGGCGGACGGCGAGGTGTTGGGGTACACGCCCGCGACCTTCGAGGTCCTGGCCCAGCCGATCCAGATGAAGCTGTGAACGCGGAGCGCTTCGCCGATCGCCGTCGCCGTGCCCTTGAGGCCGCGGAGGAGGCTGGGCTGGCCGGTCTGCTGGTCACACCGGGCGCGGATCTCGCCTACCTCGCCGGCTACGCGCCCCTCCCGTTGGAGCGGCTGACCCTGCTTGGGCTGTCGTCCGGTCGGGATCCGTTCCTGGTCGTACCCGCGCTGGAGCGTCCGGCCGCCGAGGCGGTTCCCGGCGTGGAGGGGCTGGAGCTGATCGACTGGCGCGACGGGCAGTCTCCGTACGAGACCGTCGCCGGGTTGATCCGGGCGGGGCGGTTCGCGATCACCGACCAGACGTGGTCCTCGCACCTGCTCGCGCTCGGGCAGGCCACCGAGGACTGCATGTTCGTCGCCGTCGGTCGGGCGCTTCCGCTCCTACGCGCCGTGAAGGATCCCGAGGAGCTAGAGCTCCTTCGCGCGGCCGGGCAGGCCGCGGACGCCACCTTCGCCGACGTCGTCGATCTCGCCTTCGCCGGACGTCGGGAGTCCGACGTGGCCGGGGACCTGGACCGCCTCCTCCGAGAGCGCGGGCACGATCGCGTGGACTTCACGATCGTGGGCTCGGGACCGAACGCGGCCTCGCCACACCACGAAGCGGGCGAGCGGACGATCGAGGCGGGCGACGCGGTGGTGATGGACTTCGGCGGAGTCCGGCAGGGCTACTGCTCGGACATCACGCGGACCGTCTTCGTCGGCGAGCCCGACGAAGAGAAGCGGAACGTCTACGAGGTCGTGAGCGCGGCGCAGCAGGCGGCGTTCGAGGCGGTCCGCCCCGGCGCGCTCGCCCAGGACGTCGACCGGGCCGCGCGCGCGGTGATCACGGAGGCCGGGTACGGGGAGCGCTTCGTCCACCGGACGGGACACGGGATCGGGCTCGAGGTCCACGAGCCCCCCTACATCGTCGAGGGGGACGAGACGGTGCTGCTTCAGGGCATGACCTTCTCCGACGAGCCTGGGATCTACCTCCCAAGGCGATTCGGGGTCCGGATCGAGGATCAGGTCGCCGTGACCGCCGAAGGCGCCGAGCGCCTGAACGGGGCATCGCGTGAAGTGACGGTAGTGTCCTGAGGCTCGGTCGGGGGAGTCAGATGCTCGGGCGGACCTTCGTGCCCTCGGGGGTGTCCATCACCTCGAGCCCCATCGCCTGCAGGCGGTCGCGGAGCTCGTCGCTGGTCGCGTAGTCCTTCGCGGCGCGGGCCGCGTCGCGCTCTGTCACGAGGGTCCGCATCTCCTCGGTCGGCTCCCAGCGCTCGCGCGCGTCGCGCTCGAGATCCAGCGCCAGGACCTCGTCCCAGGAGGACAGGAGCGAGTACCGGTCGCCGGGCGCCAGCGCCGAGGTGAGGACCTCGTTCAGGACGACGATGGCTCGGGGCAGGTCCAGGTCGTCCGCCACGGCCTCGCGGAACCGCCTATCGAGGTCGAGCGCGTCGGCGGACAGCGTGTCCGCCGCGGGAGCCCACTCGGCCATCTTCCGGCGGATCTCGGCGAGGCGGCGATGCTGGCCTTCCAGGGCCTCCCAGCTGAAGTCCATCTCGCTGCGGTAGCGGGTCCCGAAGCACAGCATGCGGTACGCGAGCGGGTCGATCCCCTGCTCGGCGAGGTCTGTCACGCGCTTGATGTTCTTGGCGGACTTCGCCATCTTCTGGCCTGCCATCTGGAGGAAGCCCCCGTGGACCCAGGTCGTGACCACCTCGTGGCCGACGGCAGCTTCGGACTGCGCGATCTCGTCCTCGTGGTGCGGGAACTTGTTGTCGTTGCCGCCCGTGTGGACGTCGAAGCGCTCGCCGAGGTGCTTCATCGACATGGCCGAGCACTCGATGTGCCAGCCCGGGAACCCGTCGCCCCACGGGCTCGGCCACTTCAACGCGCGATCGGGCCCCGCCTTCTTCCAGAGAGCGAAGTCCTCGGGGTGGCGCTTGTCGGGGTCGACCGCGAGCTCCTGCCGGTGACCCGCGCGCAGCTGGTCCAGCGTGTTCCCCGAGAGCTTGCCGTAGCCGGGGAACGTGGTGACGTCGTAGTAGATCGTCCCGTCCACCTCGTAGGCGTGGCCCTTGGCGATCAGCGCCTCGATCACCCCGATCATCTCGGCGATGTGCTCGGTCGCCTTCGGGTAGAGATCGGCGCGCTCGATGCCCACGAGGTCGGCGTCCTGCAGGAAGGCGTCGGTGTACTTCTGCGCGATCTCGGCCGCCGTCAGGCCCTCGTCGGACTGGGCGAGCTCCATCTTGTCACGCCCGGTGTCGGAGAGCTCGTCCGTCATGTGGCCGACATCGGTGATGTTCATGATCCACCGCACGTCGCGACCCTCGAAGCGCAGGGCGCGCCGGATGAGGTCACCGAGCATGAACGAGCGCATGTTCCCGATGTGTATGTAGCGGTAGACGGTGGGTCCGCAGGAGTAGATCTTCACCGTCTGCCCGTCGGCGGGCACGACATCGTGGAGCTCACGCGTCAGCGAGTCGTAGAGGCGCACGGTCGCTAAGGATACCCGCGAGCCACGCGCGACCTACGGCGTCTGCTCCCCATCCTGCGGATCGGTCGGAGCGTCGGGCGCGGGGGGTATCGGAGCGCTGCCGCTCCCGTCGGCGCCCTGGCCGTTACCACCGGTGGCGAAGGCACCCTGCCCGTTGCCGATCGTTCCGGTCGGCAGCTCGATAGGCTCGCGCTCGCCGAGCTCGGCCATGAGCACCTCGATCTCGTCGCCCACGAGCTCCTCGCGCTCGAGCAGGGCGTCGCGTACGCCGTCGACAACGTGGCGCTTCGTCTGCAGCAGCGCTCGGACCCGGTTCCTGCAGTCGTCCAAGATCGCGTCGACCTCGTCGCGACGGGCGCCGTCGGCCAGCACGCGGCCTATCGGGTCCGCGTCGCCGAACGCGTTCGCGCCCGAGGCGGCCGCCGAGATCAGGCTGCGTCCCATCCCGTACACGCCGACGTAAGCCGCGGCGTTCCGAGTGGCGTTCACCAGGTCAGAGGACGGACCCGAGGTGGTCTGGCCGTACCAGATCTCCTCGGCGACCAGGCCGGCGAGGGAGACCTGGATTCGGGCCAGGAGCTGTTTCTGCGTGCGCAGGAACATCTCCTCGATCTCCTGGGTGGAAACCAGGCCGAGCGAGGACTCGCGCTTCTGGATCGTGATCACCTGGATCTGCAGCTCGCCCCGCTCGAGGTTGTACGAGGCGACAGCGTGTGCGGCCTCGTGGACGGCCACCATCTCCTTCTCACGCTGGGAGTACTTCACGGGCTGCTTGAGGCCGATCTCCTCGGTGAGCTTGGCGGCCCACAGGTCGTCCCACCGGAGCGCGTCGCGCCCGTCCTGCAGCGCGAAAAGGAGCGCCTCGTTCACGATGTTCTTGAGCGCGGCGGGCGAGTACCCCACCGTCATCCGCGACAGCTTCGCGTAGTCGATCGGCTCGTGGCGCACCTTGGCGAGGTAGTAGCGCAGGATGTCCTCGCGCCCCTCGGCGTCGGGCAGGCCGACGTGGATCTTCCGGTCGAAGCGTCCGGGGCGCAGCAGGGCCGGGTCAAGCGTCGACGCGCGGTTCGTCGCCCCGATCACGAGGATGTTGTAGAAGGGGATCTTCGGCTTCGCGCGGAAGGCGATCCTTCGGATGTGCCGCCACAGACCCCGCGGCACGGTGAAACCGTCCATCTGGACCAGCAGCTCGTTGATCACACCCATGCCGGCCCCGCCGCCCATGCCGGCCCCCATGATCAGCCGGTGGGTAGCCGGATCGGCCGTCGCCACCGAGCGGTCGGCCACGGCACCGCGGGAACCCACCGCGTCGATCTCATCGATGAAGATCACCGAGCCGCCGTACTTGTCTGACATCACGCGGGCCTTCTTGAACAGGCGCCGCACCTTGAGGTTGCCGATCCCGATGAACATGTTGGCGAAGCCCGAGCCTGTCGCGAACAGGAACGGCACGCCGGATGCCCCCGCGATCGCCTTGGCCATCAGCGTCTTGCCGGTGCCGGGGGGGCCCTCGAACAGGATGCCGTGAGGCGGGTACCCACCCATCTGCTTGAAGTCCTTGAAGCCCTCGAATACGCGCAGGACCTCTTTCGTTGAATCCACCGCGGCGGGTTGGCCACGGACGTCGTCGAAGGAGGTGTCGTACTCGTTCGGGTAGATCACGTAGTCGTTGCCGCGCGACAGGAACCAGAACATCGCGCCGAACTGCAGGATGATGAAGAAGACCAGGATCATCGCCTGCAACATGAACGGTCGGAGCTGGCTCATCACCAGCTCGGGGTTGCTCAGCGACTGTGCCGGCGACAGGCCCATGAACAGCCACGCCGCGAACAGGTAGATCACGAGGATCCAGGCGGCGCGCTTCAGCCAGCGTCCGTAGCGGCGGTACTGATCCATGATCTGACCCCCGGGGCTCGGCGATGCCTTCGGTTCGCACGAGTGTACGCCCGAGGCCACCGAAGTGGGCTCGCCCGGCGGGCTATCGTTCGGTTCCATGGGAGACAGGTTCGATCAGCTGGCGAGCGCACGTGACTTGGTCCTGGCCGAGGCCGAGTCCTTCCGCCTGGAGCTCGAGCCGATCCTGGCCGAGGCCCTCCGCGCGGGGCTCGAGCGGGTGACCTCGGCCCAGGCGGGTCAGCTGGCCTCGCTGGACGAGTCGACCCGAGGGGCGTTCGAAGAGGCGGCGGCGGGGGCGACGCGATCGGCGGTCGCGGCGGTGTCGTCGCGCCTGCGCGACCCCGACCTCTGGCTCTCGCCTCACACCGCACCGGACCTGGGAGCTCCCCGCGAGCCGGGGTGGTCGCTGGACGTCCCCTCCTGGCTGGCGCGGCTCCTCGGCAGGGAGCACGGCTCGCCTGGGGGCCTGGGCGAGCTGGACGACGCCGGGAACCGGATCTGGGTGGCCATCGGCTCGGCGGCGGGGCCGATAGACGGGGTGCTGCAGGAGTTCGGGTTCGCGGACGAGCGACCGCGGATCGGAGGTGGGCGTTTCGGGG
>Ga0209619_10000629_pt1 | contig 25171 bp, 25 predicted proteins | sample Rifsed16ft3_FD_184011 | JGI IMG/M metagenome (GOLD analysis project Ga0209619, IMG submission 184011) | Soil microbial communities from Rifle, Colorado, USA - sediment 16ft 3 (version 2) | ecosystem: Environmental > Terrestrial > Deep subsurface > Rock core/Sediment | place: Rifle, Colorado... | reverse complement strand
GCGAATCCCAGCTCAAGCTCACGCTGGCCGACCGCTGGATCCTGTCGCGCTTCGCGCACGCGGTGAAGAACACGACGCGCTTCCTCAAGACCTACCGGTTTGGAGCCGGGGCGGGTGGATTCGCCGCCGATATCTATTATGTCCGCGCCCTCCTCCGCAAGCCCGATAGCATATTTAATTGCTTTATCCTTATCATAGTATAGTCCTCCATCATAGAAGGAATCAGGTGTTATATTTACGATGCCCATTATTTTCGGCCCGGCACCAAAATCTATAACCGAACCGTTTAATTTTAGAATCCGGTTATTTTTAAAATAATTTTCTATATGCTTAACAAGTGTTCTGCTTAATTCCTGCAAACCGAAGGGCTGATAGATTAATTTTTCGCATAGTCTTCTAAAATGTTTGTTTGTTCCTATAAGTATTACATCCGAAGAGTCAACACTCAAATCAAGAGCCCCTTTTGATACAGCTGCATCCCCGCCGATTGAAAGCATTTCCTGTTTTAGAATATTCGCAGTCTTAAGAGGTACTGATTTAAGCTTAATGTTCAGATTCAGCATCTTTGGTGCCATCAGTTCTATGCCAACTGAAGCAACATCCACAGCCTTCAGTTCATTTTTAGCTTCTTCTAATGTATTTATTCTTAAGAAAACCGGGATCAAGCCCTTACCCCTGGGTCTATTGTCTGGGGATTATCTTTTATTTTGTTATGCTCCTGTATCAGTGCATCAATATTAGCATTGTCAAGAACTTCTTTTTCCAGCAATCTCTGGGCAAGCAAATGCAATAAATCAGCGTTATCTGTCAGTATCTGTTTTGCTTTTTTGTAGCATTCCGTCACAATCTTTTTTACTTCTGAATCAATCTCCTGCGCTGTCGATTCACTGTAATCTTTATGTTGGGTTATTTCTTTGCCGAGGAAGATCAGCTCCTCTTTTTTTCCATAAGTAAGCGGACCAAGCGTTTCACTCATCCCCCATTCGCAGACCATTTTTCTAGCAATTTCTGTAGCCCGTTCAATATCATTCCCCGCTCCGGTGGTTATGTGATTGAAAACTATTTCCTCTGCAACCCTGCCTCCCATTAATACGGTAATTGTATTAAGGATATACTCCTTTGGATAAATATGCCTGTCATCAATTGGCAGTTGCTGTGTCATCCCAAGAGCCATACCCCTCGGTATTATTGTAACCTTATAAATTGGGTCCGTTCCCGGAAGTATTTTTGCTACCAGGGTATGACCCGTTTCATGATAAGCGGTGGTCTTTCGTTCTGAATCGCTGATAATCATGCTTCTGCGCGCAACTCCCATAAGAACTTTATCCTTTGCTTCTTCAAAATCATCCGTAGCTACTTTATCCTTGTCTTTTCTGGCGGCAAGCAATGCTGCTTCATTTACCAGGTTCTCAAGATCCGCCCCTGTAAATCCGGCAGTCCCGCGGGCTATGAGTTTTACATCAACATTCTCTTCCATTACGGTCTTCCTTGTGTGAACCTTTAGAATTTCCTCCCTCCCCTTTACATCCGGCGTAGGCACTACAATTCTCCTGTCAAACCTGCCAGGGCGCATAAGCGCCGGATCAAGAATATCAGGCCTGTTTGTTGCAGCGATTATAATAATTCCGGTACCGGGCTCAAATCCGTCCATCTCTACAAGCAGTTGATTCAATGTTTGTTCCCTTTCATCATGTCCGCCACCGAGGCCCGCGCCCCTGTGCCGGCCTACGGCATCAATCTCGTCAATAAAAAGAATGCAGGGAGAGCTCTTCTTTGCTGTCTCAAAAAGATCCCTTACCCGTGCTGCACCCACGCCAACAAACATCTCAACAAAATCCGAGCCGCTGATATTGAAAAAGGGAACTCCCGCTTCTCCCGCAATAGCACGAGCAAGGAGCGTTTTCCCGGTTCCAGGCGCCCCCACAAGCAAAACACCTTTGGGAATCCTGCCGCCCAGCCTTGTATATTTTTTATGGTCCTTAAGAAAATCAATAATTTCTTTAAGTTCTTCTTTCACCTCATCAATTCCGGCTACATCCTTGAATGTAACCTTATTCTTATCCTGCGTCATCACCCTTGCCCTGCTTTTCCCAAAAGTAAAGGCTTTTCCTCCGGCAGACTGCATCTGTCTGAACATCATAACTATTAAAAAAAACACTATAAGGGTGGGCAACCAGGTAATTAACAGCGCCTTCCAGAATGATTCAGAATCAGCCGGTTTTATTGTTATTTTAACAGATTTATTGGCCAATTTCTTTAAGAGGTCTGAATCTACAAAGGCATAGGTTTTAAATCTCCCTCCATCGCTCAGCTTCCCGGAGACATTTTCATTTCTTATTTCCACTTCATTGACATTGCTTTTTTCCACCTCATCAAGAAACTCTGAGTAGGTTAATTCTTTTAAGGTTGTCCCTGTTGGCAAAAAACGCTGGTAAAGGATAAAAGAAAAAACAACAATAACCAGCAGCACTATAATTCCTCTCTGCATATTCAGAGTTTAATACATGATTCAAAGTTTTTCAAGAATATTTGGAGTTAAAACCAGTGTCTTATCAAGTAGAACAATTTCTCAAAAAATTTCTGGCTCAAAGATCTCCTCTTCCATTTCTTTAACTCTATCTCTTTACAATTCTTAAAATCCTCGTTAAACATCTCTGTCATTTTTTTACCAAACGCTTCATTAAAGATTGTAACATTTACTTCAAGATTATGTGTAATGCTCCGACGATCAATATTGAAAGAACCTACAGTGCTCCAAATGCCGTCAATTACCGCTGTTTTAGCATGAAGGACGCTTCCCTGCCATTCAAAGATCCTTACACCCCATCTTAAAAATCTTGAATAAAGAGCGCAACTGGCATAACGAACAGGAGGAATGTCTGTTTTTGCAGGTAAAATTAACCTGATATCCACCCCCCTTTTTTTCGCATTTTTCAATGCCCTGAGTATACCTCTATCCGGAACAAAATAGGCATTGGCAATAAAGATAATATTCCGCGAATTATTGATTGCATTTAAATATGCCCTTCTGATTATCCTTCTGTTTTTCCTCCGTCTGCTGCCCAGTATTCTTACAGGTATTTCTCCCGCAGGTTCTATCACCGGGAAAAATCTCTTGCCGTCGCTGGGTTCAGTCCCCTCTGTGTTCCATGTTGACAGAAAAAGTTTCTGCAGATCCCTTACTGCCGGACCTATTATAACTATATCTGTATCCCGCCAGCCTTGTGCTTCTCCTATTACACCGGAATACTCATCTGTAAGATTAATCCCGCCGACAAAAGCAATTTTTCCGTCAACTATCAGCATTTTCCGGTGATTCCTCTTCCACCACCCCCAGTGTTTGGATGAAAATGGAAGCACGGGATGGTATTCAAGTGTCCTCACACCATTTAATTTGAGATAGTCAAACAATTCATTTCCAGCGTCAATGCATCCCATTGAATCATAGATAACCCTCACACTGCAACCTTCCTCTTGTTTTTTTGCAAGTGCTCTGGCAAATTCCCAGCCTGTTTTATCATTCTGGATTTTATAAAACTCAAGATTTATTGTTTCGTTTGCATCTTCAATAGATTTTAACATAACAGGAAATGCCTCTGTGCCGTTCCTAAGGATGTTAACTTTATTGTAGTGGACTGCTTTTTTCAAAAATCTTCGGATCCACTTTTCTCTTTTTGACTCTTCAGTAAATATCATAAGTCTATATTAAAATTTCAAACCAATTTCATTATTCGTGCCCGGGGGGATTTGAACCCCCAGCCTTTGGATCCGGAGTCCAATGCTCTATCCAATTGAGCTACGGGCACAAATTATATTACAAGTTCTTAGAATTATATCATATCTCTTAGTTTTTATTCCGTTTCTTTCGTTTTTCCTCAAATTCGTTTTTAATATCTTTCTTTTTCTCCTTAAACCGCTCGTTTATTTCCTTTCGTCTTTTTTCAAATCGCTCTACAACCTGTGTTCGCCTTTCAGCCCACCTCTTTCTTACATCTTCCAGCCTTTTTTTATAAAGGTTTCTAATCCTGTTCCTCTCCATAAAGAACTCACTGTTCTTCAGTGTATCGTCGGAAAGAACCAATAATGAAAGGCTCTGATTTATTTTTTCCTCCTTGCCTTCATCTGCTGATTTTAAAATGCTATCTGTCAGAGCATCAAATTCCCCTATCCTTTTCAGAACAAGGTCATTAAGATTTTTCCCAACATGCCTGCGTTTATCCTTCCATTCTGTCGCCCTTTTTGATAGCCATTCAGTATGATCAAACTTGTTCTCCAGGGGTTCAATTTCAAATTTTTCTTCGGTCAGATCGTACATAGCCCTGTTTCCGTAACCAAGACTCATAGCTTCGTCAGCAAGCAGCAGAACATCCCCATCAAATATTTCAATTACCGAAGAGGAATCCGCTCCGGTCAGTACATTGAATTCGGTCCCCCTTACGCCAAGGGCGGATGTGGGAGTGGTAACATTTATCCATCGGGGCTGCCCTACCTTAACAGCAAACCTCAACCTGCCAATCAGAATGCCTACCCTGTACACAATCTTCTGCAACGTTGATTCAGGCAGAACGCTGTCAAGACTGACTTGAAACTCGGAATTTTCAAAAACATCAACCCTTGTTTCGTCTTTAAGCACCAAACCGGCATAACCGTCTCCACTGGTTTTTATGATATCTCCATTAAAAATATTTGCTTTCTGCCTGGCAGAAAAGGTGCTGGAATCTCTGATAACAAAAACCCCTCCCTTTATTTTTTCAATAGAGCCGAGTTCCACAGTCTGTGCGGCAAGGCTAAGTGCAAGAAGAAAAATAAAATTCACGAGGATACCTTATCTTTTGAAATCTTTCTTTTCCATCTCCGGTGCATCCAGACCCAGTCCTCCGGCCTTCTTCTTATTTCGTCTTCAATGATCCTGGTAAGTTTTTGTGTGTTTTTAATCACCGTTTCCTCATAATCTGCACACTCCTCAATCTCAAAATTACTGATAGTTATATTATATTCATATTTATCAATCCGTTCCGGAAATCCAACAACAATTGGAGCCTTAAACCTCAATGCAAGGTCCATAGCACCCCTTGGAGTAAAAGCTTTCATTCCAAAAAAATCAACAAAAACACCCGGAACTTTAGTATCCTGATCTATCAGAATACCAAGCATCCTGTTTTTCGTAAAACATTCCCTTATTTGGCGATATGATGCCAGCCCGCCCCGCAGGATTGTTCTTACGCCAAAACTCTCACGCCAGGCAACAATAATCCTGGTAAGACGTTCGTCATACAGAGGCGCTGCAATCACCGAAACAGGATACCGCAACACACTGGAAAAGTAAGCCGGCATAATCTCCCAATTTCCGATATGCCCTGTTACCCAGATTAATCCGTTGCCCTTTACCAGCGCCGCCTTAATGAATTCAAGTCCGTTTACCACGATCCTTTCCGAACCAATGCTAAGAGATTTATCCATACTGATATTTTCCATTATATTAATGCCTATTCTTCTGAAATTTTTACGGGCAATGGCCATTCTCTCTCTATCACCCAGAGTTCCAAAAGCAAGCCCGAGGTGTTCAAGCGAACGCTTGCGTTCCTTCTTCAGCAGGTAGAAGCAAAAAATACCAAAAAAAGAACCGAGTTTTAAATTAATCCAGAGAGGAAATTGTCTAAAAGTTTTATAAATTCCGATAAATAAACAATATACAAAATCCCTGATTAATTTTTTGCGGAAATTCATACATATTTTTTTATCACATTGCTCACTATATTATCCCACAGTTTTTTTGATTTCAGGATAAATTCTGCCAGTTCCCTGACTGCACCCCTGCCCCCTTTTTTGGTTGAAATAAAATTAACAAATTTTTTAACTTCCGCAACCCCGTCGCTTACCGTTGCAGACAATCCAACGCTCTTCAGAATGGGAATATCAGTCACATCATCACCCATGTAAGCAACATTCTCAGGTTTCAATCCATAGCGACTCAGTATTTTCTTAAGAACCTTGACTTTGTCAAAAGTATTCTGATAGACCTCTTTTACGCTCAGGTCCTTCGCCCTGTAAAGAACCGCCTTTGATTTTCTTCCGGTAATAAATATGGTGGGAATACCGGCATTGAGCAGCATGACTATTCCGTGTCCGTCCCGCACATTGAAGGTTTTTGACTCAATTCCTTTATCGGAAAAAATTAGACCGCCATCTGTCAGCACGCCATCAACATCCAGCAGGAGCAATTTTATCTTCCTTGCCTTGAGATTGTTAATTCCTGTTTTCATACCGCACCGACTCTCAGAAGATCATGAAGGTGAAGCACACCCACGGGCACATGTTCCTTTCCATTATCGTACACAAAAAGACAGGTTATAGCATAATCTTCCATAAACTTCAATGCCTTCACTGCAAGAGCGCTTTTTTCTATTTTTTTAGGGCCGCTGGTCATTATTTCTGAAGCCTTTTTTTTCATAATATCCGGATGCATTTCCAGCGACCGCCGCAGATCCCCATCAGTAATTACACCGATTAATTCACCCTTATTGTTTACAACACCGGTAATACCAAACCTCTTTGAAGTCATTTCAATCAGGATCTCTTTCATGCCGGTATCAGACTTAACAATTGGCATCTTATCGCCGGCATGCATCACATCCTCTACCCGCAATATAAGCTTTCTTCCCAGCATTCCTCCGGGATGGATAAGGGCAAAATCCTCTTCTCTGAAGCCTCTCTTATCCAGAAGGCTTACAGCAAGAGCATCACCGAGTGCCAGCGCAGCAGTGGTGCTTGCTGTCGGAACAAGGTTTAACGGGCACGCTTCCTCTTTTACCCCGACATCAATAATAATGTCAGCAACCTTTGCAAGGGTTGATTTTGTACTGCCGGTTATGGCTATCAGCTTTATACCAAGCCTTTTAATAATAGGAATAATCTTTGCCACTTCTTCTGTCTCGCCGCTGTTGGAAATTGCTATTACAATATCGTTTCTTGAAAGTATCCCAAGATCCCCGTGAATCCCCTCTGCAGGATGTAAAAAAAACGCTGGTGTCCCAGTGCTTGAAAAGGTGGAGGCAATCTTCTGGCCTATCAGCCCTGATTTTCCCATGCCGGTGATAACCACCTTTCCTTTACAGTTGTATATGACATCCACTGCCCTGGAGAACTCCTTATTGATCCGGCGCTCTAAATCCCGGACGGCTTCTGATTCAATTCTAAGCACCCTTTTTGCTATGCTTATGGGATCCTTATCAGCCATTCTTCCTTACCACAATGATAATAGATTTTAAGATCTTTAAAAAATGCGGCAATCTGTCAAGTTTCAAAGAGTTCATCCCATCGGACAGGGCTTTTTCAGGATGAGGATGAACCTCCATGAATAAACCATCAATGCCAACGGCAACAGCAGCCATTGATAGAGGTTCAATGTATTCTGCATTTCCACCAGAAGTGTTTAGATTTCCACCCGGAATCTGGACACTGTGCGTAGCATCAAAAATTACAGGATAGCCGGTTTTCTTCATTATTACCAATGACCTGAGATCAGAAACCAGATTGTTATAGCCAAAAATAGTTCCCCTTTCTGTAAGCATTATTTTTTTATTTCCTGTGCTTTCTATCTTTGCCACAATATGCTGCATATCCCAGGGGGATAGAAATTGTCCTTTTTTCACATTTACCGGTTTTCCTGTTTTGCCGGCAGCAACAAGAAGATCTGTCTGCCTGCATAAGTAAGCCGGTATCTGCAAAATATCAACAATTTCTGCAACCTTGTCAACCTCTTCCCTGCAGTGTACATCTGTCAGAACAGGCACTCTGAATTCCGCCTTTACCTTGCTTAGAATTTTTAATCCTTGTTTGATTCCGGGTCCCCTGAAAGAACGGATTGATGTTCTATTTGCTTTATCGTAAGAAGCTTTAAAAATCAGAGATATTTTCGCTTCTGAGCATGTCTTCTTTAAATATTCTGCAATCTTCATGGTCATTATTTCTGATTCTATTACGCAGGGACCAGCAATAAGCAGGAAATTCTTCTGCATTCCGATTCTTAATTTTTCTATTAGAAAAAAATTGCCCATAGATATCACTATTTCCTGTTTTTTATAGATGCCTTTATAAATTCTATAAAAACCGGATGAGGATCATGAGGTTTTGACCTGAATTCAGGATGAAACTGGCAACCAAAAAACCATGGGTGATTTTTTATTTCAAGTATTTCCACAAGATCGTGAGAAGGACATATCCCTGTAATAATCATTCCGTTTTTTGAAAAGATTTCCCTGTATTTATTGTTGAATTCAAATCTATGCCTGTGCCTTTCAGAAATTTCCTTTAGCCCATAGATTCGGGAAGCAAGCGAGTTAGGTTGAATTTTGCACAAATAGGCACCGAGCCTCATGGTGCCCCCTTTTTCAGCCACATTCTTTTGTCCCTCTATAAGATTAATAACAGGATGCTGGGTATCCTTGTCAAATTCAGTACTATTTGCCATATTCATTTTGCATACATGCCTTGCAAATTCAACAGTTGCAGCCTGCATGCCCAGACAAATTCCGAGATAGGGCTTTTTATGCTCCCTTGCATATTTTACAGCCTGAATCTTCCCCTCAATGCCTCTCTGGCCAAAACCGCCGGGGACAAGTACGCTATCTACATTCTTTAAAAGATCCGCTGCTCCTTGTTTTTCTATCTGTTCTGAATCAACAAAAACCAGTTCAACCCTGGCTCTGTTGGCAAACCCGCCGTGCAAAAGCGCCTCATTAAGACTTTTGTACGAATCCTTGAGATGCACATATTTCCCAACAATCCCGATTTTTGTCCTTTTTTTAGCATTTTTTATATTATCCATAAGTTTTTGCCATTTTTCCAAATGTGGCGATCCTGTCCAGATGTTCAATTTCTCAATAATCTTATCATCAAGTCCTTCTTCCCGTAATATGAGCGGCACCTCGTATATAGTCTCCACATCCTTAGCTGCAATTACAGCACTCTCCTCAATATTGCAGTAAAGCGAAATCTTCTCGCGGATTGATTTTGTCAGTTCTTTCTCCGTCCTGCAGATTATAATGTCAGGCTGTATTCCGATTTCACGAAGTTTCATAACGCTGTGCTGTGTGGGTTTTGTTTTCAATTCACCGGAGGCCGAAATATAGGGAATAAGCGTAAGGTGAACATATAGGCAGTTCTGTGGGCCAAGATCCTTTTTAAACTGCCTGATTGCTTCAAGAAAGGGCAGGCTCTCAATATCACCAACCGTGCCGCCGACTTCAACAATTACAATATCATAATTGTCTGCTACTGACAGAATATTACTTTTAATTTCGTTTGTTATATGAGGAATAACCTGAACAGTTGCCCCAAGATAATCGCCTTTCCTTTCTTTGGTAATAACCGAATAATAAATTCTGCCAGTTGTAACATTGTTTTTTGCAGTCATTCTTGCGTTGGTGAATCTCTCATAATGACCAAGATCAAGATCGGTTTCCGCTCCATCATCAGTTACATAGACCTCGCCATGCTGATACGGATTCATTGTTCCAGGATCCACATTAATATAGGGGTCAAGTTTAAGCAGTGTTACCCTTAAACCCCTCGCCTCCATCAGAGCGCCTATGGAAGCCGAAGCAATGCCTTTTCCAAGAGATGAAACAACCCCGCCGGTCACAAAAATAAACTTAGTCTTCAATCCTGTCCTCCGTTAATTTTCTTCGCAAATGTTCAAGATCCTCCGGAGTATCAACGCTAACAGACATATAGTTAGTGTCAATCAATTTTATCCTGTAGCCATGTTCAAGTATTCTCAACTGTTCAAGTCCTTCGTGAAGCTCAAGCATTGTGGACCGGAGTTTTGAAAATTCCAGCAGAAATGATCTCCTGTATCCATATATGCCTATATGCCTGTAATAGATTGTCCCGCCAGTAAGTCGCTGTTCTGGACCCTCCCTCTTTGAACCTGGAATCGGAGATCTTGAAAAATAAAGTGCAAAATTCTCCCTATTCACTACGACCTTAACTACATCCGGATTATTAAGATCCTTCAATTCCGCGATTGGGGCTCTCGCTGTACAAACAGGAATATCGTCGTTCTCAAGAAGCTCAGCGGAAATATCATCAATCAAGTCGGGTTCAATGAGCGGTTCGTCCCCCTGAACGTTTATAATAATCTCCTCATTCATCTGTTTTGCTGCCTCAGCCACTCTGTCAGAACCGCTCAGATGATCGGGCGATGTCATAATAGTTTTACCGCCGAAAGAACTGACAGCCCTGCCGATCCTGTCATCGTCTGTGGCAACAAACAGCGTTCCTACCTTCTTTGCCTTTTTAGCCCGTTCGTATACATGCTGAATAATTGGTTTTCCAAGAAGGTTAGCCAGTGGTTTTCCGGGAAATCTCGTAGAATTGTATCTTGCAGGGATTACAACTGCAACCATATTTGTCACCTTTTCCGGGACAACGCCCGATTAGCCTCCCACAAAAAAATGGATTTTTTTGGGTTGCAAAGAGCGCCATCTCTTCAAGAATATTATAACACGCATGAACTCATGTCAAGCACTCTGCCTGAAATAATTTGCATAATATCCCACTCATGATATTATATTATTAAATGAACGAATTTATTAAGATAATAATAATCATTACAGTTTTTGCTTTTGTTCTTCTCTGGCTCATTATATGGAATAGTCAAATTCAGAATCCAGTTATTCCCAATTATACGAATCTTCCAGAAGGAGAAAGCATATACATGAAAGGACTGGAGTACAAAGAGATGGAAGGAAGCACGCTGCTTTTTACAATCTCAGCGGACAGCGGAACATTTGTGATTGATTCCGGTGAAGGCGTTATTGAAAATATCAAGGGTAAAATATTGTTAAAAAATGAAGGGGTATTTTCTGTGAAGAGCAAGGATGGCAAAATCTCAGACAGAGGCAATACAATTTACCTGGGAAATGGGGCGTACGGTGAAATGGACGACGGAACACAGGTCTTTGCCGAATCAATTTATTTTGACATAAAGGGAAACAAATCTTATTCCAATGATAAGGTTAAACTAATATCAAGAAACGCTGTCGTAACCGCTTCATCCATGGATCTGAACCTCTCAAACGGAATCATTTCTTTTATCGGGGATGTGGACGCCGTCATAAGCAAGCAAATGGAAAAATGAAGGGTATTATAAAAACAATTACTATAGCCGGCATTATATTTTTCGGAATTTCAGTGAGTATAATCTATTCGGCAACTCCAATCCCGGTTCACATTAAATCTGATATAATGGAGGTAAAAAGAAAAGAACACAAAATAGTCTTCAGCGGAAAGGTTATGGCGCAACAGGGGGACATGCAGATATACGCGGACAAATTGACGGCAAATTACGGAAAAAGCGGAGAAGAAATTAATTCAATTGAAGCAACCGGTTCTGTAAAAATAATAGAAAAAGACAAAGTGGCTACCAGCGGGGAAATATTTTTTGATAACATCAAGAGGTTGATAATGTTTAAAAACAACCCACGCATATGGACGGGCGACGACATACTTGAAGGCGAAGAGATCATCTATTATATAGATCAGGACAGCTTTACAGTCAAAAAAGCAACTGCGAGCATCAGATCGAGGGAATGGAAAAATGAATCTAAGAAAGATTGAGGCAAAAAGCTTAAGCAAGTTTTTCAACGGAAGAAAAATTGTTGATGGGCTTTCCATTAGCGTTATGAACGGTGAAATCGTGGGGCTGCTGGGCCCAAACGGAGCAGGGAAAACAACAACATTTTTTATGATCGCCGGCATGTACAAACCGGATGGAGGGAAAATTTTCCTTGATAATAAGGATATGACCGATAAGCCCGTTTTTCAAAGAGCAAGGTATGGCATAACCTATCTTCCTCAGGATACATCTGTTTTTAAAAAGATGTCCGTAAGGGAAAATATTCAGGTTGTCCTTGAAGCGACAGGAATGAACAACAGCGAAATTGAACGGGTTATTAAACAACTGCAGGATGAACTGGATCTTAAGGATCTCTCATATCAAAAAGCATACACTTTATCCGGAGGAGAACGGCGAAGACTTGAAATAGCCAGAGCGCTTTCTGTATCGCCTGCATTTTTGCTGCTGGATGAACCATTCACCGGGGTTGATCCCATTGCGGTATCCGAGATAAAGAAAATAATTACAAATCTCAAAAATAAAAATATCGGGGTAATTATTTCTGACCATAACGTCCGTGAAACTCTTTCTATATGCGACAGAGCATACATAATAAATGACGGAAAGATCCTTGCTGAAGGAGTTCCTGATTATTTACTGCATAATGAAAAGGTAAAAGAGCATTATCTGGGAACCGATTTTAAAATCTGAGATACGAATATGGAACTTAAACAGACATTAAAAATTTCACAGCAACTGCTGATGACGCCGCAGCTTCAGCAGGCAATTAAATTGTTGCAAATCACAAGGGCAGAACTTCTTGAACTTGTAGCCGAAGCGCTGAAGGCCAATCCAATCATTGAAGAGGCGGCCCCGGAAAGCGAACAGCAGGACATCCTTTCTGCCAATTTAGACCCGTCTCAGCCAACTGCTAAGGACTCAGAGAAACCCCATGAAGAAAACTCAAAAATCTCTGAAACGTTACAAAAAATAATATCAGACAACAGGGATGATTTCACTGTGTATGGGTCTCCGGACAAGTTTTTTAAAGGATCACCTGATATAAAAGGACAGGTGTCGCTTTACGAAAATCTTATATGCCAACTGAGCCAGGGTGAATTTTCCGAAGAGGAAAAACAAATTGGAACACTTATAATAGGCAATATAGATGAAAACGGTTACTTAGGCACCCCACTGGAAGAGTTGGCAGAGTCATCCGACTACAAATTATCCGAGATTGAAAATGTTCTTAAAAAAATACACCAATTTGAACCAGCAGGGATTGGTGCAAGGGATATGAAAGAATGTCTCCTAATACAACTGCATAATAAAGGCCTGCATAATAGTCTTATAGAAGACATACTCAATGGATACATGAAGGAAATTGAGGCTAAAAAATTCAAAATCATAGCAAAAAAACTTAAGATCAAAGAAGAGTTGGTAATGGATGCCTTAAAAATAATAATGACCCTTGACCCAAAACCAGGGAGAAGTCTGTCGTCTATTGAACCGCCTACTATTATCCCGGATGTCATTGTTAAAAAAATTGATAACGAATACCACACTTTTCTCAATGAAGAAGGTACGCCACATTTAAAAATAAACAGATATTACAGCAATCTCACAGCAAAAACCGATATAAAACCTGAAGTTAGAAACTATATAAACGACAGGATGAGATCCGCTATATGGCTTATAGGTGGAATTCATAAACGCAATCAGAGCATCCTTATTGTTGCAAGGAGCATAGTGAAATACCAGCATGAATTTCTTGACAAAGGAATTGAATATCTGAAACCGCTTATTTTAAGGGAAATCGCTTATAACGTTAATCTTCACGAATCAACTGTAAGCAGAGCCTGTACGGGCAAATACATGGATACCCCGCAGGGAATTTTTGAAATGAAGTATTTCTTTTCATCCTCCATACATACATCGGACAGAGGAAATGTATCTTCTGAATTGCTAAAAACAAAAATTGCAAATATAATTTCAATGGAGAATCACATGGTCCCGTTTACAGATGAGAAAATTATGGAAGAATTAAAAAAGATAGGATTCAATATTGCAAGAAGGACAGTGGTAAAATACAGGGAAAAACTTGGAATTCATCCAGCAAGAGAAAGAAAAAAGATAGGTTAAACCAAAAACACAAAAGGAGGGGAAATGGAAATAACCGTTGCATTCAGACACATGTCGCACAGAAATGATATGCGTGAATATCTTATCCTGAGATTGAAAAAGGTGGAGAAGTTGCTGAAAGATCCTATTCAGATCAGAGCAATCATCGCACATGAAAAATATCGTTTTGAATTATCACTTAATATCAAGTCCCATAAATTCAATTTTAATGTTACAGAATCAGGGGAAGACTGGCACAGTGTTATTGATTCCATATCCTCTGTGGCAGAAAATGTTGCAAGAAAGGAAAGGGATAGGCTCAAAAAACGCAGGGTAGTCCCTAAAAAAGCACTTTTTGGCACAGAAGTTACAAATGATGATAATTCCAAAAACAAAATTAAACTAAAAGAAAAGATTGTTAAATTAAAGCCAATGGCGTTAAGTGAAGCAATGGAACATTTTAGTCATAATAATGAAAAATTTTTTATTTTCATAGATGTAACAAAGAACAATGTCAAGATCATCCATAAAAAACGTGAAAATTCATTTGAGGTCCTGGCACCTGAACTGGCATAAAGCAGAGTAGATGTCGTAATGCACTTAAAGGACATAATATTGAAAGATGCTGTAATTGAAATTAAGTCCAGGACAAAGCAGGGCGTTCTAAAAGAACTTGCCAGCGCTGCAGCCGAAAAATTTAAATTATCTGAAGACTCTCTGTACAGAATTATATCGGAAAGGGAGAAACTCAGCAGCACGGGCATTGAGCATGGAATAGCAATCCCGCACGGCAAGGTCTCGGGGTTAAAAAACTTTATACTAATAATCGGCAGAAGCAGCCATGGAGTTGATTTTAATTCCCCGGATAATAAACCAGCCCATTTGTTTTTTCTGCTTCTCTCTCCGGATGAGACGGCGGATACGCATCTAAAAATACTCGCTGAAATCTGCGACATCCTGAGTTCCGAAAAGATACGGGAGAACCTTATATCTTTATCCGCATCTGAAGATATAGTAGAAGCAATTCTAAAGGAAGAATCCCGGACAAAAAGGAATATATAAATGGGATACCTTACTATTAAAAACCTTATAAATATTGAGCAGAATAAACTGGGTCTCCGGCTAATATGCGGAAAGAATGGCCTATGGAGGAATATAGGCAGTATAAAAATCAAGTATCTTGATGAGTTAGATAAAACAAGCAGCAGAAGACTTTCCCTGCTTTATTTGCCGGATAACTCTTTAAGGGATCTCCAGAAAAATAAAACACTGCAGGAATCGCTTTTCAAAAAAATAAAAAGAAACAGGATTGCCGGAATAATAAAAAATTACGCCCATTCTGTCCCGAGAGGTCTGAAAAATTTCTGCGATACCAATATGCTGCCATTGATTGAGACGCTTTTGCCAGAAAAGGACTTTTGCAATAAATGCGAAAAGATCCTCTCTCACCTGCAGCGAAATACTACGGTTATAAACGGAGTCCTTGTTGATGTTTTTGGTGTTGGAATCCTGATCCAGGGCAAAAGCGGGATGGGAAAGAGTGAAATTGCGCTTGAGTTAATAACGAAGGGACACCGTCTCGTATCCGACGATATCGTAGAGATCTACAAAGATGATACAGGTGAACTTTTTGGAACTTCGCCTGAACTTACCGCCCATTTTATTGAGATCAGAGGCCTGGGCATAATGGATGTAACAAAGATCTTCGGAGTTTCTTCTGTAAGAGACAGAAAAAAACTTGAACTCGTAGTTGAACTGATGGAAAAAAAATCTGCTGCTATTGACAGGCTTGGCTACCAAAAATGGTTAAATATTCTGGGCAAAAAGATCTCCAAAACGGTTATCCCTGTTAAATCAGGCAGAAATATCTGCACACTTATAGAAGTCGCATCAAGAATGTACCTTTTAAAGAAAATGGGGTATGACATTACGCTGGATATAAGAAAAAATCTGCAGAACAGGCTCCGGATTGAAGGAACTTAGCGTTTAATTTTAATTAAGGTAATAAAATTGACCAAGAAGAAAACACAAAAACTTGTTATTGTTACCGGACTTTCAGGATCCGGAAAAAGCACCGCTATCAGGGTTCTTGAAGACCTGGGCTATTATTGCGTTGACAATCTGCCGTCAGTTCTGATCCCAAAATTTTTAGAACTGTGCGCGAATTCTACTGAAGAATTTTCTCTTATCGGACTCGGTATAGATGTCCGTGAAGGGGATTTTTTAAAAATGGTCCCGGTGGAACTAAAAAAATTAAAAAACATAGGGATTGACATTACAGTTATCTTTCTGGATGCCGCAGATGAATCCTTAATAAGGCGCTACAGTGAGACCAGGAGAAAGCATCCGCTTGATTTCACGGGAAGCGTCAGAAAGGGAATTGCTATGGAGAGAAAATTGCTATCGCCGGTGCGGGCAATAGCCGACATCATAGTTGACTCGACAATGTTAAATGTTAATCAGTTGAGAACAGAACTGTTTAAATATCTGTCTAAGCCAAGAGATAAAGACACGCTTACAATAAATTTGATTTCCTTCGGATACCGGTTTGGGATCCCAAGCGAATCGGACACTGTTATGGATGTGCGATTTCTGCCAAACCCCTATTTTCATAAAAACCTTAAAAATTTTTCGGGGCTGGACAAAAAGGTTCAGAAATTTATTCTCTCCAGTAAGGATACAAGTAATTTTTTAAAAAGATGGTTCAGTTTTCTTGAATATATTCTTCCTCAATACAGAAACGAAGGGAAAAAATATTTTACAATTTCCGTAGGCTGTACCGGAGGCAAGCACAGATCCGTTGCAATCGTGGAAAAATTAAAAGAACACTTGAAAAAACAAGGCTTTCGTCTTACAATTAAACACAGGGATGTAAATAAAATCTAAGGAGAATAAATTGATTGGGGTAATTATAGTGTCGCACGGAGATATTGCACAGGAAATGCTGCTTACAACACAATTTATAATGAACAAAGCAGACAACATGTATGCTATAAGCGTTGATCCAAGCAAATCCGTAGATAATCTGAGGAAAGAAATTCTTGAAACAATTAAAAAAGCGGATCAGGGAGATGGCGTATTAATACTCACAGATATGTTTGGCGGCACCCCTTCAAATGTGGGGCTTTCCTTCCTTGAAGAAAACAAAGTTGAGGTGATAACAGGTGTAAATCTCCCCATTCTTCTGAAATTATGTACGCATAGAGAAGGATGGAAACTTGGCGAACTTGCCGAATTTGTAAAGAATTACGGACAGAAAAATATTTCAATTGCCAGCGAAATTTTAAAATTAAACAGAAAATGACTTCAGACAAAAACTCTAAAACAAATCATTATTCATATAAGTGCATGATTACAAACAAACTGGGACTGCATGCCCGTGCGGCTGCAAAGTTCGTCCAGCTGGCATTTAAGTTTCAGAGCGAAATCACTGTCATCAAAGATAGCATATCAGTCAATGGCAAAAGCATTATGGGACTTCTAACCCTTGCTGCTGCTCGCGGATCCGAACTTAAAATAAGCACAAAAGGCAAGGATGCAAAACAAGCGCTTGATAAACTGAAGGCACTGATTGAGTCAAAATTTAACGAAGAATAAGAGATATGGAAATTCTTAAAGGCATACCGGTATCAAAAGGTATTGGGATAGGCAAGGCAATAATTCTTGACAGCAATGCCACACCTGTTTCGCATTACCATATAAAACCTTCCGGAATTAAGAAAGAGAAACAAAAATTTGTTAAAGCTCTGGATACGACAAAAAATGAGATTAAAAAAATTAAAAAGGAAATAGATAAAAAGATTGGAAAAGATGTCATATTTATTCTTGATGCGCACATTATGATACTTGAAGACAAGGCGCTTATTAAAAAGACCCTGGAAATCATTAGAGATGAAAAGATCAACGCAGAATGGGCTATAGAAAGGATACTTGCCGAAATAGAAAATACTTTCGCGAAAATTGAAGATGAGTATATAAAAGAGCGAAGCAGGGATGTTGAACATGTCTTCAAAAGAGTTCTTAAAAACCTGGGCATAAAACAACCGGAGAAGGAAAAAATTGACAATACGGGTATTATTATTGCAAGGGACATCTCCCCTGCTGACACAGCATTATTCACAAATGAAAGAGTCTTCGGCATAGCAACCGAAATGGGGACAAGAACATCCCACGTGGCAATCCTCGCAAGAGCACTTGAAATACCTGCTGTTGTAGGTATTGAAAAAATCTGCAACAAGGCAAAAGCTGATGATAATGTAATTATAAATGGAATTGACGGAGAAGTAATAATAAATCCTTCGCCGCAAATCTATCAGAAGTATATTAAACTGCAGAAAAAAATAATCAGAAAAGAAAAAGGGTTCAAAAAATTAAAAACCCTTCTTCCTGTAACCATAGATGGGACTTATATAAAATTGATGGCAAATGTTGAATTCTTAAGTGAGATTCCTGCCGTAATTGCCAATAGTGCCGAAGGCATAGGGCTATTCAGAACAGAATTTTTATATTTGAACAGGACAGAAATGCCTGCAGAGGAGGAACATTTCAGCGTATACAAACAAGTTGCAGAAAAAATGGGGGCACTTACTACCATAATAAGAACTGTGGATATCGGAAGCGACAAACTAGCAAAATTTCTTAATTTTGAAAAGGAGGTAAATCCCGCGTTGGGACTCAGGGCAATCAGGCTCTGTCTGCATAATATAGATTTGTTCAGGGTGCAGTTGAGAGCTATACTCCGGGCAAGCGCTTACGGAAACTTGAAAATTCTAATCCCAATGATTGCAGATATCAATGAGATAAGAAAAGCAAAGGAAATCATTCTGGATATAAAGAGGGAGATTAAAACAAGCGGGATAAAATTTAATGAGAATATACCTGTAGGAATAATGATAGAAACCCCATCTGCATCCATAATTTCAGACATATTAGCCAAGGAGGTCGATTTTTTCAGCATTGGCACAAACGACCTTATCCAGTACACCCTCGCAATTGACCGTACAAATGAACACGTTGCCTATCTTTACAATCCGCTTCATCCAGCCATATTGAGATTAATCAAAAATATAATCCAATCTGCACTCCAGGCCGGCATTGAGGTGAATATCTGCGGCGAAATGGCAGGAGATGTTTTTTATATACCTATTCTTATCGGCCTTGGACTTAGGCATCTCTCAATGGATCCTAAAACAGTTCCCCTGGTCAAAAAGATTATTAATTCCATTGACATAACTACTGCAGAAGAAATTGCAAACGCAGCATTATCAATGAAAAATTCATCCGAAATTATAACATTGCTGCGCGAAAAGTTTGGCGATTACCTTCCCTACGGGTAGATTTCGCAAAATCCGAACAATTTTATTGACACAATTTATTAATTCATATAATATTTATCGATTATGATGAACAGAAAGTTTTTATTCACATCTGAATCCGTTACCGAAGGGCATCCGGACAAAATCTGCGACCAGATATCGGATTCAATTCTTGACAATGTCATTTCCCAGGATAAAAACAGCCGGGTAGCTTGTGAAGCGCTCGTAAAAACAGGTATGGTTATAATTGCCGGAGAGATCACCACAAGCGGAACAATTGATTTTCAGCCCATTGTTCGTGAAACGATCAAGGATATTGGTTACACCGACGGGAAAATGGGATTTGACTGGCAGAGTTGCGCTGTTCTTGTCGCTGTAGAAAAACAGTCCCCTGATATTGCGCAGGGTGTTAACAATAAGGATGGGATGGACCAGGGCGCCGGCGATCAGGGTATGATGTTCGGATACGCATGCAACGAGACCCCGGAATTAATGCCAACCCCTATCAGCTTTGCTCATAAGCTTACAATGCAATTGGCGAAAAAAAGAAGAAGCGGGCTTGAATTCTTGCGGCCTGATGGAAAATCCCAGGTTACAATTGAGTACGAAAACAGCAAACCTAAAATGGTAACAAATATTATAATTGCCGCTCAGCATTCGCCTGATATATCCCAGAAGGTCCTCCATAATTCCATAATAGAAGAGGTAATTAAACCAATCATTCCGTCGGATTTGATGGCAAAAAATACAAATATTTATGTGAATCCGACAGGCAGGTTCGTAATAGGCGGACCGCAGGGTGATTGCGGCTTAACAGGCAGAAAGATCATGGTTGACACATACGGCGGAATGGGCAGACATGGCGGTGGATGTTTTTCCGGGAAGGATCCGTCAAAGGTTGACAGAAGCGGCGCATATATGGCAAGGTATATAGCAAAAAATATTGTGGCAGCCGGTCTTGCCGATAGATGCGAGACACAGATTGCTTATGCAATTGGAGTTGCCAAACCGGTATCATTCATGATTGATACCTTCGGAACAGCAAAAGTTGAAGAGAGTAAAATAGAAAAAGCCTGCCTTGAAATATTTGATATGAGGCCGATGAGCATTATCAAAACCCTTGACCTTTTGAGGCCTATATACAAGAAAACAGCCAGTTACGGGCATTTCGGCAGATCCGAATCAGAATTCAGCTGGGAAAGGACTGATAAGGTAGCGGAGCTAAAGAAATCTGTTAAGTGAGCCCCGCCTTGCGAAAATCATACGATATTAAAGATATAAATCTTGCAGAGAAAGGAAAATTGAGAATAGAATGGGCAGCAATGACCATGCCTGTTCTTAATTCAATCACAAAAAGATTTCAAAAAGAAAAACCCCTCAAAGGAACAAAAATAACCGCCTGTCTTCATGTAACAACAGAGACAGCTAATCTGATGGAAACATTGGTTTTCGGAGGAGCGGATGTAAGCCTGTGCGCATCAAATCCTCTAAGTACGCAGGATGATGTGGCAGCGTCTCTTGCAAAACACCTGGAAATTTCCGTTTACGCTATAAAAGGCGAGGATAACAAAACATACTATAAACATATATCCAATGCACTCAGCATAAAACCCTCAATCACAATGGATGACGGTGCGGACATCGTATCAACCCTTCATAAAAATATGCGGAATTTATTAAACGGTGTAATTGGAGGAACCGAGGAGACTACTACCGGAGTAATCAGATTGAAAAGTATGGCCCAGCACGGAGTCCTGGCATACCCCATCATAGCGGTTAACGATGCTCAGACAAAACATTTTTTTGACAACCGATACGGCACCGGACAGAGCACGATTGACGGCATAATCCGCGCGACAAACAGGCTGCTTGCAGGTTCAATCTTTGTCGTATGCGGATACGGCTGGTGCGGAAGAGGCGTTGCAATGCGCGCCCGCGGTATGGGAGCAAATGTAATCATCACTGAAGTAGATTCAGTCAAGGCGCTGGAAGCAGTAATGGATGGATTCACAGTAAAACCGATTACCGAGGCAGCAAAAGAAGGTGAAATCTTCTGCACTCTTACTGGAAATATAAACGTAATCAGAAAGGAACACTTTTTAAAAATGAAGAACGGCGCCATAATATCCAACTCAGGGCATTTCAATGTAGAACTGGACATTCCCGGATTGAATAGTATTAGCAGTAAAAAAAGAATTATCCGCGATCTTGTTGAAGAATATACACTTAGAAATGGGAAAAGATTGTATCTTCTCGGTGAAGGCAGGCTTATTAACCTTGCTGCCGCCGAGGGGCACCCTTCCAGTGTAATGGATATGAGTTTTGCAAACCAAGCGCTATCGGCGGAATATCTTGTAAAAAATAGTTCCCTATTAGAGCATCAGGTCTATTCCGTGCCAGAAAAAATTGACAGAGAGATAGCATTCCTGAAACTTAAAAACATGAACATAAAAATTGACACTCTAACAAAAGAACAGAAAAAATACCTTAGTTCCTGGGAATTAGGAACATAAACAAAGAGACTGAACCCTTTTTTACGATTTATTCCAAAACTTCTTTAATGAAAGTATAAACGAAGTAATCCGGAAAATATTTAAGAATAAATCCCCTCAATCTTTTTCTTTAGTCCGCGAAGTGGTAACTGGCCCGGGACAACTTTTCTGTCAATGTAAGCATAGGTTATGCAGGAGCCAAAAAGTCCACCATAAATTCTTGTAAACTTCCCTGCTTCTCCCATTCCTATTCCGATAACATGGGAGAGTTTTGAGAGTTTTTTAACATAAATCATAAACTCAAACGCATCTTCAAGGGAGTTGACTGTCACTGCAAGCTTCAGAATATCTGCTCCCGAACTTCTGAATCTCGTGCAAATCCTGTCCAAAACAGCGGGGGCGGGTAACTTAAAAAAGTTATGGTAGGAATAGATTACTGTTTTATTATGTTTTTTTGCAAAAGAGATAACCTTGTCCCTTATTTTGTTTGATTCATGCTCAATATCAACAGCATCTACAGAAAAAATAATCTTTGAAAAACAATCCAGCCTTTTTTCCTCTGCATGTACGCCATATTTTTTTCGCCATTCCGTATGCCTTATTGTGCCTATAACAGGAATACCAGTCTGCTTGATATTATCAATTATCGCCTTGATATATTCTGGTTTATGCGACCTCAGTTGATCAACTCTGAGCTCAATTATTTCTGCGCCATTTTTTTTAATTTCTTTTAATTTTTTTAGGGATTTTTGTCCGGTAACAACTCCCACAATTCTTGTGGGATGGCCAAGACGCACCCTGCCGATTTTAACAATACCCATGCTGTTATTATATTTTTTTGCCAATATAAATCAAGCAAAGCAGGAATCCAGCCTGAAAAAAAAAGCAGTTGACAATTGCCCCTTTTTATTATAATTTATTACAAAATTGTCCGGAGGGGTTAATGCGGCGGTACTTGTTTTTATTGTTTTTATTATTAATATCCCTGCACACAAAACTACATTCAAACGGATATCTGGTCCCGGATATCGGCGGCAACTTTTCAGGACCAACAGACCCAAATCCTGCAGCGCTGTATTGGAATCCATCCGCCATCAGTTTCTCAAAGGGAACAAATATTTTTCTTGATCTGCCGCCTGTTTATCAAAATGTTTCTTATGAGAGAATTGAGTATGGTTCAGACCTGAAAGAATTAAATAAATATGATGAAACATCCGCCTCAAGTTTTATACCTCCCCCCTACTTTGGATTAACACATTCAGTAAAAAATATTCCTTTAAGTTTTGGGATTGCCGGATACGCGCACATGGGCAGGATGGCGGCATGGGACAAGGACGGGCCGCAACGTTTCAATGGAACAAATGCGCTCCTTTTTACGGCAAATTTTGGGCCCGCGGTAAGTTACATGATTTCTCAGAAACTCTCCGTCGGTGCCGCTCTTAATTACATATTCGGCTTGCTGGATGCAAAAATGAGCATAGGTCTGTTGAATAACGAAGACCCTTCAACTGAAATGCGGGCTCATCTGGATTGGCTTAAAGCAAATGCGTTTTCTTTCAGCTTGGGGGTAACAGCGAAACCTGTCCGTGGATTAACAATTGGGGCAGCTTACCTTGCCCCATTCAAGGCAGATTACAAAGGGCCTGCATACATAACAAGGGGACCAGAAGCAAACAGTCCCCTGCTCTCTGTGCTGGGTGACGGATTAGACCTGGACGCTGTTGCGCACCAGAACTTTCCGCAGGCGATAAATTTCGGCGCAAAATATTTATTAAGCCAGCAGTGGGAATCAAATTTTATTGCCCAATGGTATGACTGGTCCGTAAACAAGAATATTACCGTAGATCTTATATCGGATGACGCAACCATGCAGAATCTGCTGAACCTGCTTAAATTCAATCCCTACAAACTGCAAAGTAAATTTGTAGACACGATAAACTGGAAGTTTGACTTAAGGTACTCTCCGAACAAAATTTCTAAGATCGGGTTTGGCTTTGGATATGATCCGAGCGGTATTCCTTCCGAGTATATTTCGGCATTAAACCTTGAATTTGACAAGATCCTTGCCTTTATATCCGGAGAATACAGATTATCAAAGAACCTAAAAATCAGCGGCGGGTTTACCCACTATCAACCTTTAAACTCAAGACACATTACAGTATCAAATAACCAGTATTCTTCAACAGGATTCTACAGGGCAATTATTGAAAAATTTAATGTAGCGTTTGCTGCGGATTTTTGAAATTAAATAAATTTAGAAGGAGGATTGATATGAAAAAAATAAAAACATTTTTAGCGTTAACCTTGTTCGCAGTCACTGCATCGTCGTTATACGCCAATTCCTATAACATATTTGGCGTTGATTCCAGATCAACAGCAATGGGGAATGCCTATACAACACTTGCAACAGATCCAACGGGTCTTTATTACAACCCGGCGGCTATTGTAAATACTACGTATGGAACAACCACTGAATTTTCCTATTTATATCCATACGAAAATTTTGAATTCAAGGGGAAAAGCCTTGCCGCCCAGCTTAAACTTGATGATGCATCCGACATGGATAGTCCCTACGGATTCAGCATTGGCGGTATAAACAAGGTGGGACCTATATTTGGCAAACATATTGCCTTTGGAGTTCTTATTCATGTAGCAAAGGGACATCTTCTCATAAAAGAAAGATTTAAACCGGAGTCCGAACCAATAACACTGCTATTTGAAGAACTGCCCTACACAACTATTATTCTCGCAGGAGCTGGATACCAGGTAAACAAATATCTTAGTGTAGGCGCTGGCGTAAGCGTGCTTGCCGATTTAAAACTTATGCTGGAAACTGACATGACAGCCGAACCTTTTTACGCTGAGGCTACAGGAGAATTCCCCCTTAATATTTCGCCATATCTGGGAATACTGTATAATGCTGCAAAATACCGCATTGGCCTTTCATACCGCGGGGAAAAGAAGGTAAAGGTTTCAACTACACTTAACGACGATCTCACTGGCCCAATAAATCTTGATATGGGCGGTCAGCATTCACCTCAACAGATTACAATCGGCTTCTCATATTTTATGAACGACTCCCTGACAATGGCAGCCGATCTCGGGTTTGTTCAATGGTCAGCCTATACACCGCCATGGGTAGCTGTAACTTTAGGCAATGAAGGCTTAGGAAAAGCAATGACTCCGCTGACACGCAATGATCCAGGGCTTCGTGACACCCTGCTTCCTAAAATAGGAGCGGAATACACAATGATTGATCACAAACTTGCAGTGAGGGGAGGATACATCTTCAGACAGTCCCCTGTGCCTGCCCAGACCGGGATTTCAAATCTAATTGACAGCAACACACATATAATTTCAACAGGCATGGGCTACGCACTGGCAATCATGAATGTTCCGAAAATGATTGAACTGGATATGCATTTCCAGTATCAGTTGATGACAAAAAGAGAGACGACAAAACCAGAGAACCTAATAGATAATCCCGCATACCCTGGATTTACTGCGCGGGGAGATATATTTAATGCAGGCTTTACTGTAAAATTTAATTTTCCACCTCCGGAAAGGATAGAAAAAATAGATATTGAATCCTGAGCCAAAGCCGCAAAGCGGCCATACTCCTT
>Ga0209619_10000628_pt1 | contig 25212 bp, 22 predicted proteins | sample Rifsed16ft3_FD_184011 | JGI IMG/M metagenome (GOLD analysis project Ga0209619, IMG submission 184011) | Soil microbial communities from Rifle, Colorado, USA - sediment 16ft 3 (version 2) | ecosystem: Environmental > Terrestrial > Deep subsurface > Rock core/Sediment | place: Rifle, Colorado... | reverse complement strand
CCCGCCTCGACGAGGCGGTCGCGATGATCGGCGGCTACATGAACTCGTATCCCGTGGATCTCGGGATGGCTCTCGCGAACGTCACCGTGGCGGCAGCGAGTGAGGGGTTAGGGACTTCCTGGAACTTTACCTTCAACGAGGAGAAGGTGAAGTCCATCCTGAAAATCCCGAACGATGCCCACGTGGTAGGGTTGACACCGTTGGGCGTCCCGGAGGCCTTCGAACCCCCGGCGGGCAGGAAACACCTTTCGGAGATCCTCTCGTACAACGCGTACGAGTGAGCCGAGGGATCCCAGCGGATCCTCGAAGCAGGCAACGATGGCCCAGCGCGCCCTCACCCGAGGCAATGCCGCCTACTGCAGCGAATGCGGAGCGGAGACGCCGCCCGACGCAGCCGCATGCTCGCGATGCGGCCTGGCATTCGAGGGCTCCATCGATGCCGTGCTGTGTCCCATCTGCAACTCGATCAACTCCGCCGACGCGACGGAGTGCGTGAATTGCAACGCGAAGTTCCCGGAGCCGGGAAGCCTCGTGGCGCCACGGCTCCCTCAGGAGTCCGCGGAGGAGGAGTACCTCCGCCGGATCCTCCAGCTGAGCCGCGAGAAAGCGAAGGCGCGAGAAGGGCAGCCCGCGTCCCAGGACGGGATCGCCGAGTCGTCGAGGGAACCGGCGAGCGGACTCGAATCGGACGAAGGCGAGATGGAGGCGGCCCTTTGGCAGATGGCGGAGCCGTTCGACCGGATGCTCGCCCGTCGGCGGAGGCGGCTCGAGCAGATGGACGCGCTGATCGTACGCGCCCGCACCCGGATCAAGAGCCTCGAGGAGTCCGGGAGTCCCGCGGATGCGAAGGAGCGGGACGAACTCAAGCGTCAGATCGAGGAACTCCTCCTCGAGAAAGAGGACATCCTGAAGCTCGAGGAAGGCCTCGTCGACATGGAAAACACCTACCGGAACATCCTTCGGATGCAGAAGGACGAGCTCAAGGCCCGGGAGACGTCCCTGCGCAGCCGAATCGACGCGTTCCGACGGGAACTCGAGACGCGGGAGAAGGCGTTCGGTCAGATGCGTGAACGGGAGTCGGACATCGCGCGTCGAGAGGACGAATTTCGGACCCTCATGAACCGCATGCACGAGCGCGAGCGGGAGCTCGAGAAGCGAGAGGAGCTCCTGCGGGACAAGGGGCGGCTCCTCGACGAACGGCATCACGCCCTGAGCGGAGCGGAGGTCGACCTCGAGCGCCGTCGCTGGGAACTCGAACAGAGGGCGAACGGATTGCGCCGCTCGACGGGCAAGGAGGAACCTACCACGACGCTCACGCTCAAGCCTTCCGATCAGGAGCTCAGCGAACTCCGCGCACGCATGGTCACCCTCGAGGAACAGATGGAACGGTTGATGGAGGAACGGAACCGCCTGGCCCAGGAACAGGAAGGCCTCGTCCAGCTTCGCGATGAGCTCAAGATCGTCCTGAAAGACCTCGATGGCTTGCTCGGCGAGCTGCCCGATGACAAGATCCGGGAGTTCGCGAAATCCGAGACGTTCGCACGGTACGAGAAGGTCCTCGACCGGCTCGAGCTGGGCTGACCATGGGACTTCGCGAGAAAGCCCGGAAGGCCCTCGAAGAGGGCGAACCGGAGCCGCCGGACGAACTCGACGAACCCGTCCTCGTGAAGGTCGATCTCGCCGCGATCGAGGCAGAGGCGAGGGCGCGCGAGAACCAGCTCCGGAAGGAACTCGACGACGCGAGGAAGCTCTCGGAGGCGAAGACGGCCCAGATCGCCCGGCAGGACTCCATGATCGCGAGCCTCGAGGGCCGCCTGAAGGAACTTGAGGCCCGCGCCGCCCAAGCGGAGCGGGACGCTTCGCGGTCCGAGGAGAAACACCGAGCGGACCTCGCGGAGTCTCGCAAGGAGCTCCAGGATCTGAGGAAGTCCAAAGCATCCGCCGCGAACGCGGAAGCGAGCCTCGCGCAGCTGGAGAAAAAGCGCGCCTCGATCGAGGCGAAGGATCAATCCTTGGACCGGCGCGAGGCGGAGGTCCAGGCCCTCGTGGAATCCCTCGAGAGCCGGAACAAGGAGCTCGCCGCGCGGGAGAAATCCCTCGCGACCCTCCAGGAAAAGCTCGACGCCGCGGCTAGGGATACGAAGACGGCGGAGCGCGAGGTCACGCAGTCGCGGACGCGCCTCGAGGCGAGGGAGGCCGAACTCGCGGAGACCCGTAAGGCTCTCCGGGATCAGGCGGACAAGCGGTCCCAGGATCTGGAGAAGGAACTCGAGGCCGCCCGGAAGGACCTCGCGAAGATGCTGAAGAACCTCGAGAGCGCGCGGGCGGACGCCGAGGCCACGCGGAAAGAAGCGCACGAGCGCGAGATTGCTCTCACCACAGAACTCACGAAGACCCGGAGCGGATTGGAACAGGAACGGGAGAAGTCCCAGCGCTTCCGGGACGAGGTCGAGGACCTCCGGAAGAGAGCCGGTAAGGCCGGCGAACTCAGCGAGAAGGAGTCGGACCTAAAGGCGCGCTGGACGAAGCTCGATGCGCGTGCGAAGGACCTCTCGGACCGCGAGGCGGAAGTCGCTGGCACGGAGGCCGAGCTGCAGGCGCGCGAGGGGGAGGCCCAGAAGGCCGCACGGGCGGCGGCGGAGCGGGCGCTCGAGGTGGAGAAAGGCCTCAAGGCGGTCAGGGACCGGGAGCGCGCGGTCGACCGTGCGGAGAAGAAGTTCAAGGAGACGCAGGACCGGCTTGAGGAACAGGGGAAGGCCCGCGAGTCGGCCCACGCGCAGGAGCTCGCGGAGGCTGGGAAGCTCCTCCAGATCCGGGACCGAGAGATCGCGAAGAAGGACCGCGAGGTCGAGTCGCTCCAGGTGTCCATCCGCGGCATGAACGAGACGAACCAACGGCGTGAGCTCGAGGTGAAGACGGAGGTCACACGCCTCCGCACGGAGGCCGAATCGCATCTCCATCGGGTTGAGTCCCTCGAGCACGATCTGGAAGAGGCCCGGACGACATCCGTGAAGGCGAGCGAACTCAATGCGCGGGAGGCGAGCCTCGGGAAGGCGAAGGCAGACGTCGAGGCTCGGGAGAAGCGAGCGGGACAGATGCAGGCAGACCTCGAGTCCCGACAGCGGATCTTGGACCGACGGGAGGAAGACCTGAGCCGCCGGGAGACGCAGATCGGGACCCTCGAATCGGAGACGCAGGCCGCCACGAAGTCCCTGCGCGAGCGGGAGCGGGCACTCGCTCGGGCCGAGAAGCGTGAGGGCGACAAAGCGAAATCCCTCGAGACGCGGACGGCGCGCCGGGAGCAGGAACTCCAGGAGCGCGCGCAGACTCTCGCGAAATCGAAGGCGGATTTCGATGCCCAGTCCAAGGCGCTGAAGGACGAGGGGCGCACGATCGTGGAGGCCCGGGAGGACCTCGAGCGCCGTCGCGCGGAGGTCGATCGGCGGGACGTGCAAGTTCGCCAACTCTCCACGGAGGTCGCGGCGGCGCAGGCCGGGTTGAAGGCACGAGAGGAATCCCTCCTGCAGCGAGAGGCGCGAGCGACCGCAATCGAGGTCGATTTCCGGACGCGGGAAGTCGAGATCTCCAAGGTCGCATCGAAGCTTGCCGACGAGAGGGCGAGCGTCGCGAAGGCGCGGGACGACGTCGCGGCGCGGCGTGCAGAACTCGATCGGATCCAGAAAGGCATCAAGCTCTCCTCGGCAGAGATTGACGAGAGGGAGGCAACCCTGCTCGCTCGAGAGGCGGAGGTCGCGGACCGCCGGAAGACCCTGGACGCCACCCGCTCCCAGCTCAACGCTCAACTCGAAGCCGTGAAGAAGTCGGAGCGGGACATCGAGCGTCGGGAGGTCTCGGTCGCGAAACGCGAATCCGAGGCGCAGGAGGTCTCGCAGACCCTCGCGGCCGCCCAGAAGGCCGTCAAGGCCGACCGGATCACGATCGAGCGGGAGGAAGAGGAACTCGCGAAGCGCAAGCAGGGGCTCGACGCACGAGGGCTAGCCCAGGATCAAAGGGAGAAGGATCACCGGGGTGCCCTCGAGGCCCACAAGGCCGCGGTGACGAAATTCGTGTCGAAGGTGGCTCAGGTCGAGCGACGGGAGGAAGAATTCTCGACGCAGGCAGCGGAGCTCCAAAGGAGGGAGCAGGCGCTCCACCGCGGAGAAGCGGACCTGCGAGAAGGGGAGGCCGAATTCGCACGGGCACGCAAGGGTCAGGAAGCGGACCGCAAGGCGCTCGACGCGATGCGCGCGGACCTCGGCGCGAAAGCGAAGGCGTCGGAAGCGCGGCTCCGAGAGATCGAGGCCATGCAGGGAGCGCTCGCGGAGCGAGAGAAGGGGCTGGCCACCGCGGACATGGGCCTCTCGAAGCGAGAGCGCACCCTGGCCGCGAACCGCAAGGAGTGGGAGGTGCGCCAGGCGACCGCAGACCGGGACATGAAGAGGCGCGAAGCGGGGTCCCGCTCCGGGCTGGAGCAGGCCCGACGGCTCATGGCCCTCACGGAGAACCAGGAGAAGGGGCTGGCGCTCCAGGAGACATCCCTGCGCGCCAGGGAGGCCGAGCTCCGGAAGACGGAGACGAACCTGGACCGACGGGACGCGGCCCTCGCCGCCGCATCGAAGGCGTCGTCCCTCAAGGAGGCGTCCCTCGAGGAACTCGAGGCGAAGCTCGCTCAGCGAGGGAAGGAACTGGAGGACCGGGCGACCGCGCTCGGTGAGGATCACGCGGCTCTCGATGCTCGCAAGAAGGACCTCGACCTCGCGGCCCGTCGGCATGCGAAGGAAGCGAAGGAGGTCTCCTCGGCGCAGAAGGAGCTCGTGCGGCTCAAGGCGTCCCTCCAGACGGTCGATCACCGCGTCCGCTCCGAGTCGAAGCGGCTCGAGGAACGGCTCGTGGACCTGAAGGCGAAAGAGACGGACCTGGCCACGAAGTCAGAGTCGATTCGGGCGCGGGAGACGGCGATGGCCGGGCGCGAGGCGGACCTCAAGGAGAACCTCGCGGACCTCGCAAAGGCCTCCGCCGGGATCGAGGAGCACCGCTCCGAACTGGCGGACCGGGAAGACGGCCTGCAGATTCTCTCCACCGCCCTGGAGAAGCGCGAGGCGGAGGCAAACCGCATCGGCGAAGGCCTCGAGAAGCGCAAGGCGGAAATGGACCGGATCGCGAAGGACCTCAAGGAATCGAAGGCTCGCCTGTCGGCCGAGGAACACCGCCTCGGCGAGGAGCGGCGGAGGCACGACCGCGCGAAGGGTGAACAGGCCCGGCGATCTCGCGAACTCGAGGTCCAATCGGCCACGATCGCGAAGCACCGGGAAGAAGCGGAGGACCTCAAGTCGAAAGCAATGTCCCTCCTCAAGTACGCGGAGAAGGTCGCGGAGACGAAGAGCCGCGAGCTCAGCGAGCGCATGGAGGAGGAGAAGAGCCTCCTCGAGGCCCAGCGGACGGAACTGGAGAAGGTCGCCCGGGCCCGCGAGGACCTCGACGCGAGGCAGCGGCGAGCCGAGGCCACATCGGCGGAACTCGACGCGCGGCAGAAGGGTCTCGAGACGCGGGAGAAGCGGCTGAAGGACGAGTCGGCGTCGCTCGTCCGGGAGCGGACGGAGCTGAAGACGCTCTGGAAGAACCTCGAGTCCGAAGGCCAGCGCATCGCGCGGAAGGAGGAAGCGATCGAGGCGCTCGTCGCCCGCATGCTCGCGAAGGACCGGGAGGCCCTCGAGGAACAGAGCCGCAAGGTCCGGTCGATGGCCGCGGACCTCAAGACGAAGGACAAGGCGTCGGAGCGCGAGCGGACGCGCCTCCTCGCCTTGGAGCGGGACCTCCAAGCGCTCAAGACGAGCCTCGAGGCGCGAGACCGGGCCATCCGGTCACAGGAAGAAGAGCTCGACCGGCGACGCGAGGAGCTGCGCCGGATGCGAGAGCAGATCGAGTCCCTTCTCTGATCAGGGCGGCTCGTCCGAGTCCGCCGGCACGGGTTCTGATTGTTCGGCGGGCCAGCCGTACGCCTGGAGGAAGAGGAACGTCGTCCCGAAGAGGGGCACGAAGATGAGGGAACTGAGGAGGTGGTAGAGGGTGAACAAGACCTGCGCTTCCAGGACGGTCGCGAAGCTCACGCCGAGCGGACGGACGAGGAAGTACCACTCCCCGAAGGCGGTCCACAGATCGTACGCGACCGTGAGGGGGACGCTGATCGTCGTGAGCAGGGCGACGGACTTCACGCGGAAGAGGACCTTCGGCCGGAGGCGGGATCCGATGAGGCCCACGAAGACGAAGCCCGTGACGACGAAGAAGGAGATCCCCGCCATCGCCTCCACCGCGTAGGTGGGGTTCATCCCCCATTCGAGCGGCTGCAGGATGAGGAGCGCGGAGAGGGGGACGAGGACCGTCCACCAGCGCGAGAGAAGGGAACCCGCGAGGAGCGCCGCAACGAAGACCGTCTCGATGTTCGCGTAGTCCCGGAGGACGACGGTCCCGAGGACCGCGACGAGGATCAGGAACACCCCGAGGATCCGCGTCCGGGTGTTTCCGAGTCCCGCGGAAAGGACGCCCCTCCAGCCGGGCCGCGATGCGGCAGCCGTTCCTCGTGCGTTGCGAGTCCCGATCATGCGCCCGATGCCCCCTCGTAAGAGCGGTCGAACCTCCACGTGACGATGTCGTCGTCCGAGAGCGCGCTCCGGTCCGCGGCGACGCGACCGTATGCCTCGTTGACCCAGTACTGCCAGTAGCGCCCTCCCTCTCCGTTCGAGCTGCCGTTGATCGAGGTGACGAGGACCCCCTCGGGAATCTGATAGACTTCGTACGCAATCGCGAAGCCCAACCGGTGGCTCGCCTCCTGCAGGAGGCTGAAGGCCGTGTTGTTCGTCGTGACAAGCGACGAATACTCGATCGTCCACCCGCTGCCGTTGACCACGAGGCGGACGCCATGGACGACGAAGGAGGGGACTCCCGCCGGCTGCAACGTCCTCGTGAGGCCGTACAAACCGGCGATCGCGACGACGAGCACGGCGATCAAGATGACCGCCTGGAGCCGTTCGCTCAGCCTAGGGGCCATGGCGGGGCCTCCGGAGGACGAGGAAGACGATGACCACGACGGCAACGCCCGCGACCAGTACACCGAGGAGCCCGAGCAGCCCGAGGGAGGAAAAGCCGCCGTCGACGACCTGGACTCCCTCGCCGAGCGCGAACACATGACCGTTATCGCTCGCCGCGAACACCATGCCGTCCGCGACGACAGGGGACGACAGGATGTACTGCGCCGGACTCGGGGTGAAACGCCAGACGAGGTCTCCCGTCGCCGCGTCGAGTGCGTACACCGAGCCGTTCGCCGTGTTCGTCGAGAAGAGGACCTTGCCCGCGGATGACGTCAGGGACGACTGGACAGGTCCGTTGGGGGCGAAGGTCCAGCGCACGTCGCCCGTCGCCAGGTCGAGCGCGGTCACGCGCCCCTGGCCGCCAAACGAGCCTCCGCCCACGAACACCCAATCGCCGTCCACCGCCGGGGAGGAGACGCCCGCCTGGACGTCGGCCGCCCACGTCTGCGCTCCGGTGTGGCGATCGATTGCGTAGACCTGACCATCCTTCGCCGCCAGGACGACGGTCGAGCCGGCGACCGCGGGGGAGGCCGAGACGGACCCGGAGGTCTCGAAGAACCACCGCTCCTCGCCCGTTGCCGCATCGAGGGCCAGGAGGCCGAACGGGGGCTCGAACGTGATCTGGCTTGTCGTGTTGTACCGACCGGCCACGCCGACGTACAACGTGCCGTCCGCGTAGGCGGGAGAGGAGAAATGCACGGAGCCGGTCTCCGTGCGCCACCGGACGGTCCCGTTGCTCACCCAGAGAGATACGACTTCTCCCGGCCCCCCGGACTCGTTGAACGTCCCGATGTACAGGGAGTCGAAGACGATCTTCGGGGACGAGGTGATCCCGCTGAACCCGGTCTCACCGAGGAGCCTCGTCGACCACTCGACGCGACCGTCCGTCGCGTTCATCCGGTACACGGTCCCGTTCGAACTCCCGACGAAGACGGAATCGTCGAAGACCGCGGGCGAGGAGAAGCCCCGAGCCTCCGGGTTCTGCCAGAGCCCTTCGCCGGTCGCCTCGTCGAGCGCCACGAAGCCGTCGATCGTGTTGACGTACACGCGGCCGTAGGCGACCGCCGGCGTCGCGCCGATCTCGACGACGCCCGTGTCGCGATCCCACACGACTCGCGTGCGATCCGGGGAACTCGAGGCCACGCCGCGATTCGCTGCGTCCCCCCGGAACGTAATGGAGGGAGACCGATCGTCCGGCGTCGGGACGGGCCTTCGGGTTTCGTACGTCACGGAGTCGAACGCCGCGTTCGAGAGAGCGAGAGTGTCACCCTCCCGCAGGACGAGCGTCGAGACGCCTTCGTCCGTCAGCTCCCATCCATGGGCCGTCCGATTCCAGAGGAAGATGCCGATGAAGCCCGCAGGCGGGTTCCTGTCGCCGATGTCGAGGATCCCGACGCCGAAGGACGGGAACCAGGCGGTCTCGATCGGGATCCCGAGGGTCCCCGCGGTCTCCGAGATGAGGTCCCAGGTCGTATTCGTCTCGTTGACCCATCGGATCGCGACGGACGCCCAGATGTACGATCCGTCCCCAAAGTCAAAGAGGAGTTGCACCGGGATGTCGGCCGCGTATCCTTGAGCCGCAGCGGGAACGGAGGCGCCCGCGACGAGCACCATGGCGGCCGCGAGCGATGCGACGAACGCCCACCTCAACCCCACTGGACAACCCCTCTCAAATACACTTGACGATTGTCAGATGGGCTTGAGTTTATAAGAATATTGGCGCGCCCTTTTTCCATCCTTCCCGGTTCTCCTCACGGATGGAACTCCTCCGGAACCTCCGCGAGAGCACGCGGCTCTTGTTCCTGCATGAGGTCACGAGCAGCCACCATACGAGACTCCGCACGATCGCGGAGCGGCTCGAGATGACCGTCCAGGGAGCCTCCGAGTACGCGAAGGGCCTCCAGCGAGACGGCCTCCTCGCCATCGTGGACGGGGAGTACCGGCCGACGAAGAAAGGCGTCCAGTTCCTCCACGGTCGGTTCCGCGAGCTTCGCTCCTTCGTGGAGCGGGCGGGGAGGACGATGGCCGTCGTCGAGACGACCGCCGCCCTCGCCGGGAATGCGATCCGGAAGGGGGATCGGGTCGGCCTCTTCATGGAGGGCGGTTTCCTCGTGGCCCACGCCGACCGCGAATCCCCGTCCTCCGGGATCGCGGTCCACGCGGCCTCCCGCGGCGGCGCCGTCGAGGTCCGAGACCTCACGGGGATCGTCGGGCTGCGTCCCGGCCGCATCGTGATCGTCCGCGTCCCGCAGCCGAGCGAGCGTCGCGCGGCATCCTCGGGAGCCGCTTCACGGATCCTCCGCGGTCGGAAGGGATTCACGGCGGCGGCGATGGACGTCGTCGGACTCGTCGCGGCGCGGGAACTCGGGTTGAAGTCGCGCATCGAGTTTGGTGTGGTGCCCTCCGTCATCGAGGCGGCGGAGCGCGGGGTGGACATCTTGCTGTTCGCTCCGGACCAACGGGCGGCCGAGGTCGTCGAGGCCATCGAGGCAGCGAACGCGAGGTTGGAGGATAAGATCCCGTACGAGACGATGTCCCTCGGCTGAGTCATTCGAGGATCGAGATCGCATCGAGCCGGCCGTCCGAGTCGCGGTCCTGACCCGCCACGACCCGGTAGAATGCCTCGCCCGGGGCATATCCCTCCAGGACGTCGTCCGCGAAGCGTGTGAGGCCGAGGATCGCCGCCATCGTGCCGGTCGCGTGGAGCCCGCTCAGGACGATGATCGACCGCTCCGCGTTCCAGGGATTGGGGACCTTCGCGAGGAGACCGACCTGCTCGTCCGCGTACGCCCGCCGGGTCCGGGACGACTCCATCCGCCAGACCTGCTTCCAGTCGAAGTTCACGGCCAAGTGGGGATTCAGGTCCAACGTGACGATGTTCGCGACGGGTCCGCCGACGAGGATCATGTTGTCCCGTCCGGCTCCCGCCTTCGTCTCCGTGTCGAGCCTCACAATGGGCCCCTTCGGGAGGGCGAAGATCCGACCGAGGAAGAATCCGAGTTCGACCGCATTGGGCGAGTCGCGGGACGTCGTATTGAAGGGTCCGTGTGTGTAGGGCGAGCCGACGACGATGGACCCGTTGAACACCCCGTCCCGGGAGAATTCCTCCAGGAAGCGTCGGATCTCCTTGGACCCGGGGACGAGCGGCGAGGCCATCGGGCTGCCACGCCCACGGAGCGCGATCGCGAAGGCCTCCGCCGTCGGGGCGAGGACCCTCGCGGAGGCGCCCCGCTTCGCCTCCTTCCGGACGACCTCGACGAGCCCTGCGGCCTCGAGCCTCCGAACATGGTAGTAGACCTTCTGCTCGTGGACCTTGAGTCTCGCGGCGAGCGCGTTCGGGTAATCGGGCGACCTCGCGAGCTCCTGGAGGATCCTCCAGGCAAGCGGGGAAGCGAGCGCGGCCACGCGCTCCGGCTTATCGAGGATCACGGCCTCCCGCCCTGTGGTACCGTCCGCGGTCTCCTCGATCAGCCATCTCTTGGCCATGCCACGTTCATGGGCCGTGTATTATTAATCCATTTGTAATGGTTACCGAATTGTTATAGAAACCATATTAAGACCCGAGGCCTGTCGCGCGAGGTCATGTCGAGTCCCCGGGCCCCCGCGGATCCCTCGCGGATCGGTCCGTTATCGAAACAGATAGTAGCCCCAGAAACGATATACCGCGGCGCGGCCGGATGGCCGATCGATCCGGTCGGAGTGCGGGTGGTCGTCCCATGAAGGCAGTCATCCTCGCGGCGGGCGAAGGCGCCCGGATGGGTCCCTTCACCGCGTCCGTGCCGAAGGTCATGATCCCGGTCGGGAACCGGCCGATCCTCGAGTACCCCGTCCAGGCGCTCGTCGCGAACGGCGTGCGGGACCTCGTGTTCGTCGTCGGATACCGGAGGGAGCGGATCCAGTCGCACTTCCAGGACGGGAAGGCCTTCGGGGCGAAGATCCTGTACGTCACGCAGACGAAACAGCTCGGCACGGCGCACGCGGTCATCGAGGCGAGGCCCCATCTCGACGAATCGTTCCTCGTCCTGAACGGCAGCAACATCGTCGATGCCCCGTTCGTCGCGGACCTCCTCGCCCAGGCCCCGAAGCCCGCGGTCATGATCACGGAGAGCGAGCACCCGCGGAACTACGGGGTCGTCACGGTGCGCGGGAAGGAACTCGTCGGGATCACGGAGAAACCGACGGAACTCATCTCGAACCTCATCAACACGGGTGCGTATGCCCTCGACTCGCGAATCCTCGACGAGATCGAGGCCCTCGCCCGGGACGGGAAGCACGACCTTCCGAGCGCCGTGTCCGCCCTCGCGAAGCGGACGTCGGTCCAAGCCGTGCGGACGGAGGGCACGTGGATCGACGCCCTCTATCCGTGGGACCTCCTGCGTCTCAATGCCGCCGCGTTGAAGGAGGTCCCGCAGGTCCGGGCGGGCACGATCGAACCCGCCGTCACAATCCGAGGTCCCGTGTCGATCGGCGAGGGGTGCGTGATCCGCTCGGGCGCGTACCTGCAGGGCCCCCTGGCGATTGGCCCCGGTTGCGAGATTGGACCGAACTCCGTCCTGCTCCCGTCGACGAGCCTCGGGAAGGGCGTCCGGATCGGCGCCCTCACGACCGTCTCGAATTCCATCCTCATGGATGACGTGATCCTCGGGCCGACGAGCGTCGTGCAGGATTCGGTCCTTGGGTCCGGCGTGTCCGCACGTGCGGGCCTGCTGGCCGCATCGGGTCCGGGGGACGTGCAGATCGAGGGCGAATGGCACTCCGTCCCGCAGGTCGGCGGGCTCATCGGGGAGGACGTGGAGATTGCCAACGGCGTGAGCGTCGCCCCGGGGACCGTCGTGAACGAGCGCGCCCGCGTCGAGTCGGGGGCGAGGCTCCGCGGCTCGATTCCCGCGGGTGCGGTGGTCCTGTAGATGTGCGGGATCGTCGGATACGCGGGTCGCCGGAACGCCCTCCCGATCCTCTTGGACGGCCTGAAGCGTCTCGAGTACCGCGGGTACGACAGTGCGGGCGTCGCGATCGTCGGGAGCAGCCTCCAGGTCGTGAAGGACAAGGGATTCATCGCGAACCTCGAGGCGCAGCTCCCCTCCCTCGAGGGTTCGACCGGATTCGCCCACACGCGATGGGCGACGCACGGGGCGCCATCGAAGGTGAACGCGCATCCCCACCTCGACTGCACGGGCAAGATCGCTCTCGCGCACAACGGGATCATCGAGAACTTCGCGAGCCTTCGGGAGAAGCTCGAGGGCCGCGGCCACACGTTCGTGTCCCAGACGGACACGGAGAGCCTCGTCCATCTCATCGAATCGTACTACGACGGAGACCTCGAGGAAGCCGTGCGGAAGGCCCTCCATGACGTCCGGGGGTCGTACGCGATCCTCGCGGTCCACGCGGACGAAGCGACGAAGGTCGTCGGCGCGCGGAACGAGAGCCCGCTCGTCGTCGGGATCGGACCGGACGAGAACTTCCTCGCCTCCGATGTGCCCGCGCTCCTCCGGTACACGGACAAAGTCCTGTACGTGATGGACAAGGAGATGGTCGTCATCACGCCGAAAGGGGTGACGATCAAGGATCTCGAGGGGAAGCCCGTCACGCGAGAGACGCAGCGAGTCACGTGGAACCTCGAGGATGCCGAGAAAGGCGGCTTCGAGCACTTCATGCTCAAGGAGATCCACGAGACCCCGAAGGCGATCCATGAAACCCTCCTCGGCCGGCTGGCGAACCTCGAGGTCAACGGATTCCTGTCGAAGGACATCACGAGCGTCAAGCTCGTGGCCTGCGGGACCTCGTACCACGCCGCCCTCGTCGGGAAGTACATCATCGAGGAGATCGCGAGGATTCCCGCGTCCGCGGAACTCGCCTCCGAGTACCGGTACAGCCAGGGTCCGTCCGAACGGCCGCTCGTGATCCTGCTCTCCCAGAGCGGCGAGACGGCGGACACCCTAGGAGCCGCGAGGGAAGCGAAGCGGCGGGGCTGCAAGACCCTGGGCATCGCGAACGTCATCGGGTCGAGCCTCACGCGAGAGGTCGACAAGACCCTCTACACGCGCGCGGGGATCGAGATCGGGGTCGCGGCCACGAAGACGTTCGTCGCCCAGCTCGTGGCCCTGTACCTCGTCTCGCTCAAGCTGGGCCAGGACCGCGGGACCCTCGGATACGACGAACTCGACCGGCTCAAGGACCAGCTTCGCGCCCTGCCTCGCGCGGCACAGTACGTCCTGAATAAGGCGGACGAGATCCGCGCCCTGGCCGAGAAGTACGGCAACGCGCGGGACATGTTCTACATCGGCCGTCACGCGAACTATCCGGTCGCCCTGGAGGGCGCGCTGAAACTCAAGGAAATCTCATACATCCACGCGGAGGCCTATGCCGCCGGAGAACTGAAGCATGGGCCCCTCGCCCTCGTGACGAAGGATACACCGGTCGTCGCGATCGCGGTCGACGATCCCACGTACGACAAGATGCGATCCAATATCGGGGAGGTGATCGCGCGCGAATCGCCCGTCCTCGCGGTGGGGACGGAAGGGGACAAGGAACTTCCGAAGTTCGTCGACGACGTGATCACGGTCCCGGACATCCCTTGGATCTTCTCGCCTGTCCCCGTGAGCGTCGCCCTGCAGATCTTCGCCTATGAGGTCGCGCGCTTGCGGGGTTGCGCGATCGACCGGCCCAGGAACCTCGCGAAGAGCGTCACCGTCGAGTGAGGCCGTTCGGCCCTGGGACCGCGGTGTCCTGTGGAACCGGCGCGAGGCCGCCCGCGCCTGGCTCGGGAATCTCCTTCTGACCGCGCGTGACGACGTAGGCTCCGAGCAGGATGAGGGCGCCGCCGATGAGCGTGAAGGCATCGAGCGCGTCTTGGAACATCAGGAACGACAGGATGGCTGCGACGACGACCTCTAGCAGAATGAGGAGCGCCGAGATCGTCGGGGAGATCGTCCTCATGCTCGCCACGTAGAGCATGAGGGGGCCAAACGTCGGCACGAGGCCGAGGTAGAGGATCCCCAGCCACCCCGTCCCGCTCGTCGGCAGGGGCCAGCCGACGAAGAACAACGGAATCGTCGCGAGGATCGCCGTCGTCGCGAGGATCCCCGCCGTCAGGGCGACGTAGTCCCCTCCGCGGTCCACCCGCTTCTTGATTCCCACGACGTAGAAAGCCCAGACGACGCCGGCCACGAACACCATCACGTCCCCCGCGAAGGCTCCGCCGCCCAGAGAAGCGGGATCGAACTTCGTCGCGAGGACGACGACGCCGAACACCCCGATCAGGATTCCGACGACCTTCGACCCCGTGACGGCCTCGCGGAAGAAGAAGGCCATGAGGATCGCGATGAACACGATGTTCACGTTGACCAAGAGAGCGGTCTTCGACGCCGTCGTGAGAAGGATCCCCGCGTTCTGCAACTCGAAGCCCGCCGCATTGACCGCGCCGAGGGCCCACACGATGGGCTCCCGAAACACGCGGAGGTCGAGGCGATGCAAGATGGCGAGGACCGTGAGGCCTAGGGCCGCCCCGAGGGCCATCCTCGCGAACGTGAGGAAGAGCGGGTCGACCGTGCCGACCGTGAGCTTGCTCCCGGGAAACGAGGTCCCCCATAGGACGCTCGCGACCAGGATGAGCGCGTAATCGCGGCGCCGGGAGGCCATCCGGGCCCGCGAAACCACTCGGGCGGATGAGGCTTTCGACGCCGCAGGTCGTATGAAGGAAGTTAACTCAGTACTGCGATAACTTCATCTCCTCGAACGCCATTCAGGGAGTGCGAGACGATGAAAGTGGGGTGCGGCTTCGTCGAGAAGCAGATCCGCGGGAACCTGTACCTGTACTTCTGGTGTTTCCAAGTCCGCGGCGCGGGCGTGCGGAAAATCGAAAAATACATGGGACCCGCCTCGGACCCAGACGCTCGGCGCCGTACGTTCGAGCAGATCGAGGCGTACACGGCTCGCGCGAGCGCGGAGCTCCAGGGCCGCGTCGCGGATTGGCGGCGGGTCTTGATGAGGGCCTAGTCGACGTCTCGCGCGGAAGTCCGCATCATCGCAGTACTGCGATAACACGCGCCTTCCGCTCGCACGAGATGCGGCCAGAAACGTTTATCATGGGTCACCTTCTACGCCGCGCGTTCCCGATGTTCGAGCGCCCGCGCGGGACGAACGACTGGGGTCCCGAGGACATGACGAAGCGTCGCTTCGTTGAGACGCGGTTCATCCAGCTCGCCGAATCGTTCGGGTTTCGGGAGGTCTCCACGCCGACCTTCGAGAGCCTCGAGCTCTTCACGACGAAGTCCGGACCCGGCATCGTCCCGCAGCTCTACACTTTCAAGGACCGAGGCGGACGAGACCTCGCCCTTCGACCCGAGTTCACGGCGCCGATCCTTCGGTTCTACGTGAACGAGCTTCGCAGCCTCCCGAAGCCCGTCAAGGTCTACACGACGGGGAACGTGTTCCGGTACGAGGAGCCCCAGAAGGGCCGGTACCGCGAGTTCTTCCAGCTCAACGCGGAGATCATCGGCGGGGACCCCCTGCCCTCCGACGCGGAGGTCTTGGCCCTCGCGATCGGCACGATGCGCGCGATCGGGCTCAAGCAGGTGAAAGCGCGGATCGGGAACATCGGGATCCTTCGGAGCTTCCTTCCGTTCGGGCCGGCGGACCAGGCCCTCGTGCTCCATTCCCTCGACAAGCGGAACTTCGAGATGCTGGAGTCCGAGCTCACACGCCTGGGGCGGAAGGACCTCTCAGAGCCGCTGCGGAAGACCATCGCACTCTCGGGGGACGCGTCGATCCTCGACGCGGCCGCCAAGATCCTCGGGGGAGCCGGATCGGAGGGCTTCCGATACCTGCGAGACCTTGCGGGCCTCCTCAAGGCGTACGGCGTGGCGGAATCCGACTACGCCTTCGACATGGGGGTCGTGCGTGGCCTCGACTACTACACGGGCATGGTCTTCGAGATCGACTCCCCGAATCTCGGGGCCGAGAAGCAGGTCGGCGGGGGCGGCGCGTACACCCTGGCGGAACTGTTCGGCGGGGAGCGCGTCACGCAGACGGGGTTCGCCCTGGGCCTCGACCGGCTCGTCATGGCCGCGGAGGCCGAAGGAGCGTTCGAACCCGCGCGTCCTCTCGACGCGTACGTGATCCCCATCGGCGAGGGGACTCGAGAGAAGGCGGTCGAGGTCGTAACGACTCTGAGGAACGAAGGGCTGTGGGCGGATATCGACCTCATCGGACGCGGTCCGTCCAAGAACCTCGATTACGCGAACGCGATCGGCGCGCGGTTCGCCGTCCTCCTTGGGGAACGGGAGTTGGTGGCAGGCCGCGCCACGGTCCGGGACATGACCTCCGGCGCACAGCGCGAAGTCGCTCTCGTGGACCTCGTCGAGGCGATCCGCAGTCCCTAGCGCACCTCAGCGGCCGAGACGCTGGATCCGGTCGGTCCAGACCGCTAGGCGGGGAAACTCCTTCGGCACCTTCTCTCCCACGGTCAGGAGGGGCGACACGGACCCGTAGATCCCGAAGTCCGCGAGGCTCGGTTCTCCGAGGATCCAGTCGCGGCCGTCGAGGATCGACTCGATCATCCCGAGGTGCTTGTTCATGTCCTGCCGGAACTCCTCGCGTCGGGCCTCGAGGACGTGCCATGGTCCCCGGGACCGCGTCTGCATCTCCTCGAAGACCCAGCGCTCGTGGTCGCCCTGCAGGACGGGCGGGACCCTCGTGACGACGTAGCGCCAGACGCGCTCCTCGAGGACCTGGTGGCCCCAATGCTCGAGGGTGGCCGCGAGGCCCTTCTGGCCCCACGGATAGAGGGTCGGCTTCGGGACTTTCGCCTCGAGGAAGTCGGGGATGTCGTACCACAGGACCGGCTTTCCGTCCCAGACGAGGGTCGGGACGTAATCCTGGCCCGTGGCCTTGATGAGCTCTCGCTTGTCGTGATAGGGCACATAGCGGGTCTCGAAGTCCACACCCTTGAAAGCGAGCATGCGGTCGGCGGAGATGCAGTAATGACTGATGTCCATCGAGTACAGGAGGGGGCGGGAGGCCATGCGGACCGCAATGCGCGGTCGGGCTTGAGCCTGTCGCGAATACGGGAAATGGGTATTCGCTCAAGTGATATTGACCAAACGGTATTGACCCCTTAATCACTCATCGAAGACAAGGCGACCCCGACCATGACCGGCGAAATCCTCCTCCTGCTCCTCCCTGCCGTGTTCATATCGCTCGCGCTGCCGTTCGGCATTCGCCTGCGGACGGAAGAACGAGCCGTGCGCGCCGTATACCTGTTCCACGAGAGCGGGGACCCCCTGGCCATGGTTGCGGGGGACTACCTCCCGCCCTTCCCCGCAAACCAGCTGGAGCCATTGCTCGACACGATTCGGGACTTCATCGAGACCTCCGTGCCCGGTGCTCGCGGGTTCGCGGTGACGAGCATGCGATTCGGCGAGGAGGCCCTTGTCGCCGTCCGCGGGCAGCACGTTAGCGCGTGCGCCGTGTTCCGCGGTGACGGTGCTAATGCGATGCGCCGGGATCTCCTCCGGTTCGTTCGGGAATTCGAAGGGCAGAACTACGGGCAGCTCACGACGTGGGAAGAGGCGGCCCGGATCGTGGGATCCGCGTCCGATGCACCCAGCTCGCTCCTCTCCGGCACCCGAAATTCCTCGTCAACTCCCGCACCCCGGATCGCCCAATCCGCGTGAAGGACCTAGCCGGAGACCGCCCTTCGGAACATCGCCGTCGTTGCGGACAGGGTGACGGCTCCCACGACGAGGATCACGAGGAACGCCCCGCCGATCACGGCCCAATCCCAGCCCGTGATGATGAGCCGGTGCAGGGCGTCCGCGATGTAGCTGATCGGATTGTAGACCGCCACGGTCTGCACCCAGTCCGGCAGGAGGGGCTTCGGCATGACGGCCGTCGAGAGGAACAGCAAGGGGAACGTCGTCAGGATGCTGATCATGAGGGTCGACTCCGAGTTGCGAGTCGCGAGGGCGATGAACGTCGAGATGCCCGACCATGCGATTCCGAAGCTCAGCGCCAAGGCGAACAGGAAGATGAGGCCCGCCGCGCCCGTCGCGACGCCAACCCCGAGCGCGACCGCGAGGAGCAAGATGACGAACGTCTGGAGGAGGATCCGCGCGCCATCGCTGAGCAGCTTGCCGATCAGGATCGACGAGCGGTGGATCGGGGCGACTTTGAGCTTGTCGAGGAAGCCCGATTCCATGTCCGTCACGAAGCCCACGCCCGACTGCATCGCGGAGGCGAGGACCGTCTGGATGATGACCGCCGCGCTGAAGAACGTCAGGTAGGAGCTCGTGCCCGTGATGTCCGCAAAGGTGATGAAGCCCCCGCCAGGCTTGGGCGTCTGGATGTTCGAAATCGAGGAAAACGCCTGGGTGAACAGGACGAACCATACGATCGGCTGGACGAGGGAGAAGAACAGGAACGGCGGACGTCGAAGCGTTTTCCGGATCCACCGACCCGCGATCCCCGTAACCTCGCCAAGGAACTCGCCCGCGGTCATCCCATCGACCTCCGGCGGCGCGCGCCCCAGGGGTTCCGCCGTGGAGGCGTGACCTCCTCCACCCGCATCTTCCGCCCCGTGTACTTCATGAACACGTCGTCGAGAGTCGGGTGGGTCAAGGTGAGCTCGGCGACCTCGACGCGTGCGTCGTTCAGGGCGAGGACGATCTGGGGCACGAGAGACGGCGCATCCTTCGCGTAGACAGCGATGCCTCCGTCGACGTTCTGGACCTCCTGGATCCCGGGGATGCTCAGGAGGGCCGCTTTCGCGGCCGACCGGGCGTCGGGCCCGCCGTTCTCCTTGAACGAGAGGGCGACCACGTCCGCGCCGATCTCCGCCTTGAGGGACGCGGGCGTGCCTTCGGCCATGATCTTGCCGTGGTCGACGATGCACAGGCGATTCGCGAGCCGGTCCGCCTCGTCCATGTATTGCGTCGTGAGGAAGATCGTCGTCCCTGCCTCGTTCAGACGGCGGATGTAGTCCCAGACGGCCGCGCGGTTCTGAGGGTCCAGGCCCGTCGTCGGCTCGTCCAGGAAGAGGAGCTTCGGTCGCGGGATGAGGGCCATCGAGAGGTCCAGGCGTTTCCGCATGCCTCCGGAATACGTGCCGGCGCGGCGGTCCGCGGCCTCTTCGAGGTCGACGGCCTTGAGCAAGCCCGCGATGCGCTCCTCCGCGTCTGGTTTCGGAGTGTGATAGAGCCGGGCCTGGAGTCGGAGGTTTTCCCGCCCCGTGAGATCGTCGTCGATTCCGACCTCCTGCGCGGCGTAGCCGATGATCTTCCGGATGGCGGCGGGGTCGGCATCCACATTGATCCCATCGACCTTCGCGGTACCCGCCGTCCGCCGGATCAAGGTCGTGAGCACCTTAATCGTCGTCGTCTTCCCGGCGCCGTTCGGGCCCAGGAACCCGAAGACTTCGCCCCGCTTCACGTGAAAGGAGATCCCGTCGACGGCCCGCACGTCGGGCTCATAGACTTTGACAAGGTTCCGGACGTCGATGATGTTGTCGGTCATTCGCCTTCCCCTCGGTCGCCGCCGAGACCTCCGTCGGATAAAGGGTTTCCGACGCGAAGGAGGCGACCACTCACGGCGCACCCGTCGGGTCCCATCCGGTCCGCAGGCTCTCGTCCAGGCCGTCGAGGGCGGCCATGTCCCGGTCCGAGAGCGTGAAGTCGAAGATCTGGCTGTTCTCGAGGATCCTCTCGCGCCGGTTCGACTTCGGGATCACGACGACCTCGTGCTGGAGGCCCCAGCGCAGGAGGACCTGCGCAGGCGATTTCGCGTGCCTCGAGGCGACCTCCCGCACGACCGGATGGTCGAGGCGGTACCCTTTCGTGAGCGGGCTGTACGCCTCGAGCTGGATCCGGTGGTCCCGGCAATACTCCAGGAGCGCCTTCTGAAACGTGAAAGGACTGAACTCCACTTGGTTCACGGTTGGCACGACGTCCGTGGCGCCCAGGAGTTCCTCCAGGTGCTCAATCGTGAAGTTGCTCACGCCGATCGAGCGGGCGAGGCCTCGTCTCGCGAGGTCTTCGAGGGCCTTCCACGTCTCGATCCGCCGGCCGGGCACGGGCCAGTGGACGAGATAGAGGTCGACGGAGGACAGGCCGAGCTCCCGAAGGCTTCGCTCACACGCCTTGACGGCCGCGTCGTATCCGTGGTCCGTGTTCCAGAGCTTCGTCGTGACGAAGATCGTGTCCCGGGGCACTCCGCTCTCCCGCACCGCGATCCCCACGTCTCGCTCGTTTCCGTAGATGCGAGCGGTGTCGATGTGGCGGTATCCGATCTCGAGCGCGTACCCGACCGCAGCCTGCGTGGGCCGACCCAGCGGGGATCGGTAGACCCCCAGGCCCAGATAGGGAATCGCGGAGCCGTCATGCAACGACGCGCGGGAGCCGAGGCTCAGGCCCTCTGGCACGTTTCGAAGGGGTTCCGGCATGTGGACGCCTCGAACGTGGCGGCCGTACTTACGGCTGTGGACTCAACGGCCCCAGAAGAGTCGACGGACCCGCTGGATCCGTTGGGACCGCACCCAGCCCAGGACCATGCCCAGGATTCCGAACAGGATGAAGCCGCCGCCGAAGGCGTACCCGCTGTCCGCCGCGGCGACGACGTTCGGCGGGACCTCGAGGCCCGACGTGGTCCACCACGAGACGGACGTGAAGACCATCGCGAGGATCCCGACCCCGAAGAGGACGATCATGAAGGAGATGCCGAATAGGATCCCCGCGTAGGCCTGCCCTCGCTCTAGCCGGATGTCCGGGTGTTCGCCTTCGGAGGGCCTTTCGTGCATCCGCCGCCCGCAGCGGGCCCCATCCTCATGAACGTAATGCCAGGACCCTCGCGACCCGGGAGCGCTCCTCGGCGCTATTCTACCAGGATGAGGGTGACCATGCCCAGGTCTGCGTGAATCACGACGTGGCAGTGGATGAGCCAGATCCCCGGATTCGCCGGTCGGACTCTCGCGATTGCGGCGGTGCCGGGTCCGAGAGGGATCACGTCCCCCTCGACCGGGGCGCCGTTCACGAAGACCGGGCTCCCGCCGTGCATGTGCCACGAATGATACTGGTCCCCGATCCCGACGAGGTAGAACGTGAGCTCCGTGCCGACGGGCACGGTCGGAACCCCGGCCGCCTTGAGGGTCTGGAACGCGCTGTCGTAGCCCTGCGCCTCCACGAGGGTCTGGAGGTCGTGCTCCCACGCCTGCTTCCCGTTGATGTGATATCCTACACCGGGGGCCTCGCCGAAGAACTGTACGAATTCGTAGGTCGTCGTCGGAGGCCACTGATCCGCCGGGTACACGATGATCGCCCCGTACAGGCCCTGGGACATGTGGTAGCTGATCGTGCGGTTCCCGTCGCTCGAATGACAGTGGTAGTAGAACAGGCCGGGTCGGGTCGCCTCGTACGTGTACGTGTACGATTCCCCGGGGCCCGGGATCGACGCAGGGTATGCCTGGGAGCCGTCGCTCTCGATCGTGTACCGCAGGCCATGGACGTGGATACTGTGCCGGAGGTCGAGGTTGTTCGTGAAGTGGATCCTCACGAGGTCCCCGACCCGCACGCGCAGCGTGGGACCCGGGACCGTGCCGTTGTACGTCCACGCGTCCCAGACGACGCCGGGCGACACATCAATCGTCGCCGGCTCCGCGGTCAGGGAGAACTCCCGCACGTTCTGTGCGCGGACCGTCGGCGCGAACGGATACACGAGCGCCAGGATCGCAAGGATCACGAGCGCGCCGGACACGAGCAAGACGAGCAACCTGTCCTGAAGCCTGGACTCGACCATAGCTTGCCTCTCGCCGTTGGCCCAGTCCACAGGATGGATGGAGGTTGCGTACCTACTCTCCGTACGGACACGTATGCGAGCCGCCGCGTGGGCGGCAATACGCGCGACGTCCAATCGAAGGAGGAATGTCTCCCGAGCGCCCGCGTGCAGCCGGTCCATCCCAGGAATCTTTATCCCCCGCGCCGGGCGTCCTACCCTCGATGAAGCACATTGACGTGGTCCGCGATGAGGAGCTCTGTGGTTTCGATTCGACCAACGGGATTCGCCGCCAGAAAGCCTTCGATCGGAAGGGAATCGTGGTCGCCCGGACCCAGGTGCCTCGCAGCGCGGCCTCCGGCTGGCATCACCACGGAAAACGGCATCTGTACGCCTATCTGGTGGCAGGACAGCTCCGACTCGAGTACGGTCCAGGTGGAACCATGGTGGCCGAAACGAGGCGGGGGGACTTCTTCCATATTCCACCTCGACTCGTCCACCGGGACGTGAACCCTTCACCCGACGAGGATGTCGTGGTCGTAAACGTCCTCGTGGGTGAAGGAGAAAACGTGTTTAACGTACCCGCTCCGGTCCGTCGCCGGTGAAGCCGACCGTTCCGCTCAGTTAAGCGCCCCGCGGCTCGTTCTCATGGATGGCGACTAGCCACGAACGTCCTTCCGGGCATGTGTGTGTCGTGGTCCCGGTTCACCATCATGCCGGCCGCGAGGCCCCCCGGCCCTGTCCTTCTTGGCAACTCCCAGCGGAGTTTCTTCGAGCGTCAGGGGGATGAACTCGTAGAGGAAATTGGCAAGGGTGTTCTCGACTCGCCACAATCGATCAGGGGACCAAACGGGCCAGCAATCCCCCTTGCTACATCGGTGCTTGCGTACGCGGCGCCTCGAGCCACCGACCGAGAGAGACGAGAATCGATAGTCCAAGGGCCAAAAGAAGGCCGTAGCTCGGCCCGAGACCCAAGTAATAGCTCCCACCCGATATGAGGGGATATGTTCGTGTACCGAAGTACGCGATGCCGAGGAGTACAACGAAAAGTCCCACATACATCGGGATTTCCGGATAACGGAGTGAAGCGAATCGAGCAATGCTTTGGATGATTACGAGGACGCAGCCAAGAACATAGATTCCGACTCCAGCAAGGGCGATCAATCTAGCAGTTGCCCAGTCCTGACGCCCCTGCTCGTAGCAACCAGAACCGGGTTGGCAGTCTGAACCCAAAGCTGGCAAGCCCCACCAACTGGTGGGAGTTAGGACGGCCTCCGCGTAGTATCCGCCCGGACCCGCTGAGGTTGCGAAGAACCAAGGTAGGCCTAGAGCAAGCAGACCGAAAATGCCTGCAGCCAGCTGCACGGACCTGCGAACTGTCATTCTTGGGGCCGGCGTCTCTTCCTCGCGAGAAAAGCGTGGGCGATCATGGCGGGAAGCGGCTTTCGACAAGGCAACCAGGCCAATAATCATCACGATGAACCCGATCGCAGCAAAAACACCAAGGATGGACATGATCGGGGCGTTGAGGCGAACCAGGCGTACCTCGAGGTACCAGAGGATGGCAAATAACGCGGAGTACAACACGAGACCGCCAACGCCAATCAGCCGGACGCCAACATTCGACCCGAATGCAAATGATCCGCTGTCATGCTTCTCGGTGCCGTCCATGGCGGAAGCTCGGTCATCTCAATTCGCCATATATCTCTTGCTCGGGGGAAAGTACTCCCCTTCACGATGTGAGAGACCGGGGCGAGGCGCCACGAGGGAGGCGGGCCTCCCCAGGCGACCTGCTTTCGGGCGGAGTACCTTGCGGAAGCTCGGCCTCGCTGCAGTCGGCCCTCGCGCGCCAGTGGTTGTGCTGCCTTCATGAAAGCGCCCCGGTCGGGATTCGAACCCGAGCACCCGGCTCGACAGGCCGGGATCATAGACCGCTAGACCACCGGGGCAGCGGCGGTCGCGAGAGATGCGGGCCTAATTAGGCTTTGCGTCACGCGTGCGTTCGTGACTCCCGTTCCTTCGCATGACGTAGCCGACCCCGCACTCCTCACGTCGTCCGCCGCTCGAGCACCGGGAGGATCGCGAGCAACGCGACCACGAGGACGATCGCCGCGGCGAGCAACACGGCGGACGGGATCGTCCGCGCGGGCACGATGCCCGTGAGCGCGAGGTCCGCCGCTAAGAGCGGCAGGAGGAGTCCGAGTCCAGCGGCGAAGGCCACTCGGAGGACCATCCGTCCCAGGGCGGCGTTCACGAGGATCCGCTCCTCGGATCCCAGCGGACGTGCATAGACCGGAGCGAAACGCTCGGCGGCGGAACGGGTGGCCATGTGGACGAAGAGGAGCGTGACGAACGCGAGCCCCGCAAGCACGTCGACTCCCAGGACGATCACGTGAGCCCCGAAGTAGGACAGCGAGAGGGCGACGAACCCACCCGGCTGCGCCCATCCCCAGCCCGGCAAGTTCGCGAGCGCGAGACCCAGCGTCCCGATCACGAGGAGAGCCGCGAAGGTTTGGAAGAGGCGCGGCTCCGTGACCGCGAGGACGTCGAAGCCCGTCCACAGGACCAATGCGGTCAGCGTGACGAACGGCGCGATCCGGAGGGCGACGGGCATCAGGGGGGCGGAAGCCATCGTTCGATCCTCCGAAGGGGCAAGGCGAGCGGCGTGGAGGGGTCCCAGTCAATGACCTGCGCCACGCGCCTCAACTCCGAGATCAGGTTCTCCCGTTCGATCCGGAGGATCCGCAGCGCGGTATCGTGCTCCGTCCCCTGCTTCCCCAGCCGCCATTCGATCGCCAGTGGGGACGGCGAGATGATCGAGACATCGTACCCGCCCGCCGCGAGACTCATGACCGCCGAGAGGGCGGTCGGATCGCTCAGCGGGGAGATGAGGACGACGAGAGCGTCCTGCGGGAAGAAGCGCTGGAGGACCCAGGCGATGTGCGCGAGCGGCCACTCGCCTCCCGGTCGCACGTGGACGAGGTGGTCGAGGATCCGATACAACTGCTTCCGACCGAAGGCGGGTGGAACCCAGTCGAGCACGTCCCGCTGGACGATGAGCCCGACGCGGTTCCGGGAGGCGAGGACGTTGTCCGCGATCCCGAGGGCCGCGCGCACCCCGTGCTCGATCGGGTTGTCCGTCTCCGTCCCGACGAACGCCTCGCGGCGAGCGTCGAGGACGATCACGACGTCTCCGGACCTCTCGCCTTCGTACTCGTTCGTGAAGAGCCGATCGAGGCGGGCCGATGCCTTCCAGTTGATCCGGCGGACCTCGTCCCCGGACACGTAGTCCCGAACGCCCCAGAAGTCCGTTCCGATGCCGATCCGGCGCGACGGGACCTGTCCAAACCACGGTCGTGTGCGGCGG
>Ga0209619_10000626_pt1 | contig 25286 bp, 19 predicted proteins | sample Rifsed16ft3_FD_184011 | JGI IMG/M metagenome (GOLD analysis project Ga0209619, IMG submission 184011) | Soil microbial communities from Rifle, Colorado, USA - sediment 16ft 3 (version 2) | ecosystem: Environmental > Terrestrial > Deep subsurface > Rock core/Sediment | place: Rifle, Colorado... | reverse complement strand
ACGAAGGAGGAGGTTCTGGCTCTCGCCGGATCTCCGATTCTGGTAGAGGTCCAGGCAAGCCCCTGGCGTTATCGGCGTCCAGGCCCTTAATCCACGCACTCCAAACGCGTTATGAGGAGATAACTAACCAGTCCCCAAAACTAGGGATGGGTGACCAAGGGTTTCGGTAACGGTTTTCGGGGAAGCATCTCCTCTCGGGTGGCGGCGTGATAGACGAAAGACGCCAGAATGGCCGCTGCCTGCATCAGGTCGCTTTCCTCAATGTGATCGTGGACATCGATGTCGGAGTGATGAGTGCGGGACCCGTAGTCGAGGGGGTCCTGGATGAACTGGAAGCCGGGTAGGCCCACGCCGTCGAAGGACTGGTGGTCGGTGCCGGTGGTGTTACGGATGGTGATGGTGGTGGCGCCGAAATCTGCGAAAGGTTTCAGCCACCCTTCGAAGACCGGACGCACCCTGTCGTTCTGCTGGAGATAGATGCCTCGGATCTTTCCGCTTCCGTTGTCGACGTTGAAATAGGCGGACAAATTGGCGTGCTCGGGTTTCAGCTTCATGGTCATCGGATCGGCGAAGTGATTCTCGACGTAGGCGAGGGAGCCATAGAGCCCCTGTTCTTCTCCATCCCATAGAGCGAGCCGCACAGTTCGGTCCATCTCCAGAGGAAGCGCTGTCAAGATCCGTGCCGCCTCCATGACCACCGCGCTCCCGGCAGCGTTGTCCGCAGCCCCGGTTCCGGCGTGCCAAGAGTCGAGATGGGCGCCCAGCATCACGATCTCGTCCTTCTTCCTTCCGCCCGGAATCTCGGCGATGACGTTCGAGCCCTCGAGCGATTCGTCGTGAAAGCGAGCCGAGAGATCTATTTCCACCCTGACTGGGAAGCCCTTCTCCACCAGGCGCACCATGCGGTTGTATTGCTCGGGAGCGATGACGATGCTGGGCGGAGGCACCGGAACTCCCGCCCGATAGGCTGTTCCCCCTTCGGCAAAAAGGATGGCCCCGTCACCGCGAGAATCCGCGGAGAGCACGGCGGTGACGCCTTCCTCGAGGAAAAACCGCGTCAGTTTTTCCCGTGTCTCCGCTACCTGCCTCCAATAGGCATGGGACAAGGCCACCGGCGCGTCCTCGTACATGCGGTGGAGCACCTCGGGGTCGGAGGGCATTTCCTTCATCGGCCACTCGAAAGGAGGAAGGGCCATGGGCTCGGGCGCCTCCGCCAGCTCCTCGAGCGCTTCGCGATCGAGGCGCTCGGTTGCCGGCTCCGTGGGTGGCTCGAACTCGCGGGCCGGGCTCATCAAGACCATCTTGCCCTTCAGCCTGCCCCTGTGTTTTACCGTGTAGTCTTCGATAGCGCTCGCCAGCTTCTCGGGATCCCCACGTTCCGCATCGAGAGGAGCTAGGATCGTCTCTCCGCTGACCGGTCCGTCGGTTCCGGAGCACCAGGCCAAGGGTACGCCGTGCAGCGGCGTGGCAACCGGCTCCAGCATGTGAAGGGAGAGTCTTGAGTACGACCAACCCCGGCCGAACTCGCCCCATGTCTCGAGTCGTGGATTGGCGAGGCCCCACTCCGCCAGCTTCTCGACCGCCCAGCGGGCGGCGGCCATGTATCCCGGCGAGCCGGTGAGACGCGGTCCGTGGACATCGGTCAAATAAAAAAGCGTGTCCTCGATCTGAGACCCTTGGAAGGCCTCTTGCTTGATTTGGTAGACGGCGGCAAGATCCGGCTCGTCTTGAGCGAGTGCGGTGACGGAGAACCCGACGGCGACTGCGAAGGCTAAGAAGGCGCGAAGGCGCATCGATGCATCTCCTCTGTGAAGCGATGAGTCGGGTTTCCGCGCAGCATGTTCTAGAGAGTTAACCCGGCCCCCGGTCCAGCAAGTCTAGTGCCTGACACGGAACGAGAAGGAGACTCTTTCGCCGACGCTGCCGTTCAGGCGAAAGACGATGGAGCTTTCGGTGAGAAGCTCGACCTGTCCCATCCGGACCTCGATGCTCCCGCGCTCGAGATCACCCGTGTTGCCCAAATCGAAACGCCAGGTACCGGCACGACCGTTGCCTGCCACGAGCAGCGCTTCGACCACGTTGGTTCCGGCCTGCACTATCGAGCTCGCCTGCGATCGTCCAGCCCCCGAGAACGACCCCGAAGTGCCGTTAAAGGTGACCTGCCCTCTCCCACCGCGAACGGTCAGCTCGCTGGACCAGTTGAGGTTCGACCTTTGGGACGGTGGCGTCTGCGCGGTGCCGGCTCCCGTGTTCCCCGCCCGCAGACCTCTAGTACCGACGGACGTCGTCGTAGGCTCCGGGGCGCTCAGTGGGAAGTTGACTCGCCATTCATTGCTCAAGGTCAGGTTGCTGTTGCCCGCTGAGGTGGCGACGGTGATTGCTCCTCTCGCTTCGACGAAGCCGGAGGGGCCTCCCGACGGGTTGGTGCAGTTGAGGATTTGGACGGCTCTGAAGTCCGCGGTTCCGCGGGCAGGAATGCTGTTGGGATTCGCGGTAGCATTGATAGGTATCACGGCCCCCACGCTGTCGATAGTGTTCTGGACCCTGGTTATGGTGACCTCTCCCGTCACTCCGGTCACGTTCACCGCGCTGCAACGGTTGCTTCTCCCAGTGAATCGGATGGAAAGATCGACCCGGCTCGGCACTCCGGTGGGGCACACGGTCGTATCGGGTTGGAAGCGACCATTCGTGAAGGTCACGGCACCGTTCGGATTGATGCTGGGGTCGTTGTCGTCACAGTCACCGGCGCTCACCGTGAATCCGTCGCCGTCGTTGTCCGCCTCCGCCCCGTCATCCCCGCCGGTGGCCGCCTTGACGCCGACCGCTGCCGCCGCCGCGGCTCCTGCGCCGATTCCGACAATGGCGGCGGTGGAAAGACCACCGGCGGCGGCGCCCGCGGCACCTCCCGCCGCCGCTCCGGTGGCGGCGCCACCTCCGGCACCGGCGCTGGTGAATCCGGTAATGCCAATCGCTTGGAAGCCGGCTGGCACGGCGGGCACGTTGGTCACCAAGGATCCGATGACGATCGACGGGACACCGATGAAACGCCGGTAGGAACAGCTACCGGAAGGGCTCACGGTGGGGTTGTATTCCCCGGTTTGAGCGGCGTTGAACTTCTGGTCGACCGCTTCGATGTAGTAGATCACCCGAGTGGTCTTCTGGCTCGGTTGCGGCATCACTGCCTCGAAGAGACCCTCCTGGTTTCGCGCCATCTCGACGTAGTAGAAATCGACGAAATCGGTGGCGCGGAAGTAGACTCGGGCGGTTCCCACCTCTGCCGGTGGTCCGATGTCCGCCTGTATGACCACGAAATCATCGTAGGGCCAGCAGGAGATGGCGTCGTGCGTGATCCCTACCGCGCTTTCGCCTTGGCTAGCCGCGACCGCTGAAAACGCGGGCCGAGCAAGTACCAGAAGGATAAACAATGAGCATTTCGCGATGGACACAGATACACCTCCGGGAGAAAAGGTCGATCGTCTAAAGGAACTGATTGAGCCGATCGCTAGGGTCTCCGTGTGGCGCGGTATTCTACATGAACGGCGTTGAAAGGAAAAGTCAAGGGTTCTCAAGATAGCGGTGAGAGAACATCGGTCGCTCTACTTGGATGGAGTCGGAGACGGACTTGCCCGAGGGGCGCCGACCGCAATAGCATCTCTCAGCGCGGATGGGGGTGAAGGGGGCTGCATGGAGTTCTATTACAAGAACGTGGATGACGGTGTCCTGATACTGAGCGCCGACGGCGGCTTGGACCGCGGTACCGCCGAGCAATTCGTCGGCGAGCTGCGGAAGATCATCGAATCGGGGGCCTCCAAGATCATCGTCGACTGCACCCAGCTCAACTATGTCTCCCTCCACGGGCTGCGGACCCTCTTCGGACTGCACAAGGCGCTGGCCGGCCACGGAGGTGACGTCAAGGTGGCCGCGGTGCAGGGCAAGATAGCCGGCTTGGTCGCCGAGTCGCGGCTGAGCAATGTGTTCCACGTTTACCCCTACGTGGATCGGGCGCGGATGGCCTTCCGGAGGGGGAGCTGAGAGTTCGCCGATCCGCATCGGGGAGAGCTCCGCATTTGCAGCCCGCGTGTGGCGGGGAGTATAATTGCCGGGTGCCTATTGAATCCGCCCGGAATTGGGTGAAGTCCGGATGGACCAGCCTAGAGTCGAATCACATACCTACTCTGCGGCCCAGGAGGGAAGCCTCCCGGCGCGCTCCGCAACCCCAGCAATAGGAAACGCCACCAGCGTGATCTTGCCGAACGTCCTGTCAACGTGACGCAAAAGCATAAGCCAGCGGAGCATCTTGGCGACAGAATGAACCTACCGTGGGCAGGGGGCCCACGTGTAACTAGCAAAAGGAGGATGTCATTTCACGCAAAGTCTTTGCCGGAAATCTGAGTTTCGATATTACTCGCGAACAACTGCTCGAGGCCTTTGGAGCCATCGGGCCGATCCAGGACGTCGTCATGCCCCTCGATAAGATGACCGGGCGTATGCGCGGATTCGCCTTCGTCGAATTCGAGAGCGACGACGATGCCGCCAAGGCCATCGCCGCCCTCAATGGTACGGAGTTGGCAGGCAGGCCGCTCCGCGTCAACGAGGCTCAGGCCAAGCCGCAGCGCTCGTTTTCTTCGAACCGCGGCGACGGTGGTGGTTGGGCGCCCCCGTTCGATCCAGGTGGCAGACCGCTCAAGAGCAAAGGGAGTCGACGAGGGATCCGTCGGCGCAAGAGGGGTTTCTAGTCCTCATTGATTTGCAGGTGACACCTTCATAGCTCGTTTTCCCACACAGTCCTGACGACCTCCTGGTCATCGAGTGCGGGATAGTGGTTTGTCCCGGTCGGCTTCCGTTAGCGCTCGCTTCGAGGTAGGAATACTCTAACCACCGTGAAGCCGGACAGGTTTCTCTATCTCTCTCGAAGCGACGTCGAGTCTCTCGCCGTCCCCATGGCGGACATCATCGCGGCCCTGGAAGAGATGTTTCGAGAGAAGGGAGAGGGGAGAGTGGAGATGCCCCCCAAGCCCGGCATCCACACCCGCCCCGACGCATTCATTCACGCCATGCCCGCCTACATCCCGAGCCTGGGTGCCAGCGGCGTGAAATGGGTGTCCGGCTATCCCGACAACCAGAAGAAAGGACTGCCTTACATTACCGGCCTGCTCATCTTGAACGATCCCGAGACCGGCGTGCCCATGGCGGTCATGGACTGTACCTGGATCACGGCGATGCGGACAGGGGCCGCCACCGCCGTTGCCGCCAAGTACCTTGCCCGAAAGGACAGCGCCAGCGTGGGAATCGTCGCCTGTGGCGTTCAGGGAAGGAGCAACCTCGAGGCGCTCTCCTGCCAGTTCCGGCTGGAACGCGTCAAGGCTTACGACGTTTTTCCGGAGATCGGGAGGCGCTTCGCTGAGGAGATGGGTGAGAGAATCGGAGTGGCGGTGGAGCCGGTGGCGACGGCGGAGAAAGCCGTGCAGGGGATGGATCTGGTGGTAACCAGTGGTCCGATTCTGCGAGAACCGCGTCCAACCATCGAGCCCGATTGGTTGGCCCGAGGCGCGTTCGCCTGTCCCCTGGATTTCGATTCTTACTGGCAGGGAGGAGCCTTCCAACAAGCGGACAAGCTGGCGACCGATGACCTTGCTCAGATGCGCTACTACCGGCAGGAAGGGTATTTTCGCGAGACCCCCGAGCCCTACGCCGATCTCGGGGAGATCGTGGCAGGGAAGAAGCCGGGGCGAGAGTCGGAAGACGAACGGACCATCTGCATCCATCTCGGACTGGCTCTGGACGACATGGCCACCGCGCCCCTGATCTACAAGAAGGCCGTCCGCCTGGGGGTGGGAACGGAGCTTCCGCTCTAGGAGGGGATTCGAGGATTCGGCAGCCGAAGTCATTTGCGAAGTCTTGAGGCGCTGTGCGAAAGTTGCGGCAGTGCGCTACCGGGTGAAGGGAGGCCCCCCATGATCTCGGGAAAGAAGTACGGCGGACACACCATGACCGGCGTCCTCCGTCGAGTGTTGATCTGCTCTCCCAAGGCGGCCGGTTGGGCCGATCCCAAGCGAACCAGTCGATGGCGGGAGTTGAGCTACTACCGCGAGCCCGATTTCACCACTGCCGAAGCGCAACACGCCGAGCTGCGGCGAGAGCTCGAGGCCTTCGGCACCGAGGTGCTGTCGCTTCCTGCTACGGAGGATCTTTCGCTCGACGGTATCTACGTTCACGACGCATCCCTCATCACCGACGGAGGCGCAATCCTCATGCATCCCGGTAAACCGGCGCGGCGCGGCGAGCCGGTGGTGCACGCCGGGTTCTACGAGGCTCAGGGGATCCCGATTCTGGGGGCGATCCGTTCACCGGGAACGGCCGAGGCGGGTGACATGGTGTGGCTGGACTCGACGACTCTCCTGGTGGGGCACGGTTATCGGACGAACGATTCGGGTATCGATCAGATCCGCTCCCTGCTGGAGCCCCAGGGAGTCGACGTGCTGCTGGCTCCTTTACCGCACGGGCCCGGTCCCTCGGTATGCCTGCATCTGATGTCTCTCATTAGCCTGGTGGACGAGCGCACCGCTCTCGTCGATCTTCCCTGGCTGGCGGTGCAGACTGTGCAGCAGCTACGCCGCCAGGATTTTAAGCTGATCGAGATCTATCCTTCCGAGCGGGAGACGATGGCTTGCAACGTGCTCGCCCTCGGAGATCGAAAGCTCCTCGCCTTGGAGGAGAACGACAAGACCAATCTCCGCCTGCGGCAGGAAGGCTTCGAGGTGCAGACCTTCTATGGCACCGAGATCAGTCAAAACGGCGGGGGCGGTCCTACCTGCTTGACGCGCCCCGTCCTGCGTGGCTAACGCAGGTAGGCGACCTCGCCGGCGACCAGAGTCACGAGGATCTGACCCTTCAGAAGCTTTTCGGGCTCGGTTGCGCCGACGACCAGCGGATCGATATCCATCACCGTGACGTCGGCCCAGCGCCCTTCGGTGAGCGTTCCGGTCGTAAGCTCCAATAAGGCGGCCCAGGCGGCCCAAGTGGTATAGCCGCGCAGGGCCTCCTCAGCGGTCAACCTTTGCTCGGAATACCAACCGTCGGGGGGATCGAGGCTCTCGTTGCGGCGGGTGATGGCGGCATGGAGGCCGTAGAAGATGCTGTGCTCGGAACCGGGAAGATCGGAGCTCAGCAGCAGAGGCACTCCCGACCGCCTGAGGGTCCTCCAGGCATAGGCGCCCTCGATGCGCTCGGGACCCAGACGGTCTTCCGCCCAGCTCATGTCCTCGATCGCGTGGCTGGGCTGCATCGAGGCGATGACACCGAGTGCGGCGAAGCGGGCGAAGTCGTCCGGCTGGATGACCTGAGCATGCTCGATGCGGTGCCTGAGGTCCCTGGCGGTGGGGCTCGCCTCCATGGCCCACTCCAGAAAATTCAAGGTCTCGCAATTTCCCGCATCACCCATGGCGTGGATGGCGACCTGGAAGCCCCCCCGCATCATGGTGGCCAAGAGCGTCTCGTCGAAACCGTACTCGCTACCGCCCACCCCGAGGTGACCCGGCCGATCGGAATAGCCCTCCAGCAGACGAGCCCCACGGGAGCCCACCGCGCCGTCGTAATATCCTTTGACCGATCGCACGAAGAGTTTTTCGTCTCCCATCGTGTCGGGGCCCCGTTCCAGCCAGACGCGTAGGAGATCTTCGTCCCGGCTGGAAAGCATCAACGAAACCCGGATGGGAAGCCGATAACGGTTGGCGAGGTTCTCGAAGGCGGAGGTGGCGGCGCTGTCGGCGCCGGCCTCGTGCACCATCACGAAGCCGGAGGCGGCCATTTCCTCCAATCCGGCGAGTATCCGTGCCTCGAGCTCCTCCGGTGTGGGGGCAGGGATGGCGTCTTCCAATAATGAGGTGGCGCGGTTCAACAGGACGCCGGTCGGATTGCCAAGGATGTCCTTCAGGATTTCCCCGCCCGGGGGAGATTCCGTGTCACGCGTGATGCCGGCCTTTTGAAGCGCCAGCCGGTTAGCCCAGACCGCAGATCCGTGAAGCCCTCGCAGGCAAACCGGGTGGTTCGGTACGCGGGAGCTCAGTAGAGTCATCGTTGGATAGTCGTCCGCCCATCCACTCTCGTCCCAGCCGTAGCCGAGGATCCATTGGCCCGCGGGAACCGCGGCGGCCCGTTCGGCGACTCGCTCCACCATCGCTTGTTCGGTGGCGGCGTCGAAGAGAGGTACCTGCGAAAGAATCGCCCCCAGTTGGGCGACGTGAGCATGCGCGTCGACTAGCCCCGGCAAGACGCTGGCTCCTCGAAGGTCGATGACCCGGGTTCTTTCGGCGCGGAAGGCTTCTACCTCTTCGTTGGTACCGACATGAAGAATGCGACCGGCCTCGACCGCCAGGGCTTCCGCGTCCGGCTGCCATCCCGAATCGGTATAGGGTGCGTTGGCGGCGGGCGTGCCGTCAGGAGCGGGATCGTCCCAGGCGAAGGTATAGACGCGACCATTCGTCAGGATCAGATCGGCAGGGTTCTCGGGCGGCGCTTCCGCCGGTCGACATCCCGCCAAGATCCCGAGCACCAGGCAGAGGACCGCCGCCCCGGGACCGTTCGTCGGAACATACCGCTTCGCCTGCTTCATCAGTCCACCGGGCCTCGGTGAGCCCGGCCTGGATGATCTAGGGAAAACAGGCCCGGTTATTCTGTTCTAGCCGGGGCGCACTCACAAGTAGGTGGCGTCTCGCAGATTGCTGAGAACTTCATGTTGGGCGTCCGCGATGAGGTCGTCACGCCACCGTCGGCGAAGTTGCCGCCGGTCCGTACCGCGCTGCCCCTGGCGGCGTTCCGAGCCTCTACGGCGACCCCACCCGGACTGTCCCTCGACCTCGGCCAGCGCCCGCGCCACCAGGCTGGTCACGCAAGCCGTCCTGTTGAACTTGAGGCCCGGGTTTGCCTCCTCGAGCAGCTGCGCAAAGCGATCGATTCGCGGCAGCAGCGAAATAGGAAAATCTGACAACTCAAGATCGACCGTGCCCTTCATGACCCCAGCCTCCTTTTCATGTTCGGGCCTTGGACTTTACCCCTGAGAAGCCGTGCAACCGAGATATTATGCCTCGCCAACCCTCCCTGAATCCAGATCGGTCGCCCGTATCTCCGACGGTCTCTGTGCAAATCCGCCGTGCCTTCATCGCCACCAGGCGCGGCCGGAAATGGATATGGTGCTCCATGGCACACAAACGGGATTAGCGCGCCTCAATGTCCACGTGAGCTTACTTTATTCGATGACTTGTGATTCTTGCCTAAGAGATCGTATAATTTCTGGAAAATCTACAGATAATTCCCTGCTCAAGAATTGTGCAAAACGCTACTCCGGTAAAACGCTCGCGGCCGCGGCGAATCGATCGACAGGTTTTGCACATGAACTCAACAATTCCTGTGGAAAACATGGCAGGGCGGGATTAATGTCGGTGAACTAGAGCTGATACTTGCGGAGATAGTAACTCAGGGCGCGCTGGCTGATGCCTAGCAGGGCGGCAGCGTCTTTCTTGCGACCGTTCACTTTCTCCAAGCTACGCAGAATGGTTTGTCGGGTGATCCAGCCCAGGTTCTGGTGTAGGTCGAGTGTCGGCAGGTGAGGTCCGGAGGGAAGACCTTGTCCTAGATCGCGCAGATCCTCGGGATGCACGTTGGTGCCCGAGCCGAGCGCCACCGTCCGTTCCACCGCGTTCTCGAGCTCGCGAACGTTTCCCGGCCAGTCGTAACCGACGAGTCGATCCATGGCTTCCGGCGAGAAGTCGCCGACCGGCTTTCCCAGCTTCCTCGTGAAACGAGAGAGGAACGTCCTGGCGAGGAGAGGGATATCCTCGCGCCGCTCGCGAAGCGAGGGGACTCTTACCGGAATCACGTTCAGTCGGTAGAAAAGATCCTCCTGGAACTGGCCGATCTTGGTGAGCTCGGTGAGATCCCGATTGGTGGCGGCGAGAATCCGCACGTCGACCTTGGTGGTCCGCTCGGAGCCAAGTGGCTCGAACTCTCTTTCCTGTAGGACCCGCAACAGTTTCTGTTGGAGCGACCCGCTGAGGGCGGAGATCTCGTCCAAGAAGAGACTTCCGCCGTGCGCTAGTGCGAACTTACCGCGACGGTTCTGGGTTGCTCCGGTGAACGCCCCTCGCACGTGACCGAACATCTCGCTCTCCAGCAGACCGTCGGGAATGGCGGCGCAGTTGACCCGAACCAGAGGTTTCGCGCTCCGTGCGGAGAGTCGGTGAATGGCTTCCGCGACGAGCTCCTTCCCGGTACCGGTCTCGCCGGTGATGAGGACGGTCGAATCGGTGGCGGCGACCGCTTCCACGGTGCCTAGGAGCTCTTTCATGGCCTGACTCTGGCCGACGAGCTGGGCACGGCTTTCCGTCGGGGACGAGACCGGCGGGCGCGTCCCGGGAGCGTTCGTCCTCTGGCGTCGCCGTTCCTCTCGACGCTCCAAGGCCTTGCCGACCGCCTCCTTGATGGAGTCGAAGTCGAAAGGCTTCTGAATGTAGTCGACCGCGCCCAACTTCATGGTCTCCACGGCCTTTTCTACCGTGGCGTGGGCCGTCATCAGAATGACCTCGGGGGGAGCCTCCTGGCGACGAACTTGCTTGAAGAGCTCGAGCCCGGTGAGCTGTGGCATGCGGTGGTCCAGCACCAAGACGTCGTACCGCCCGGACTGGAGGAGCCGAAGCGCCTCGTGCGGCTCGGTGGTCACCCTAACGTCATGACCCTGCCGGGAGAAGTAGCGGGAGAGTAGCTTCAGAATCTTGATCTCATCGTCGACGATGAGAATCTTGCCGGTTCGAAGGACGGCTGCGGGAGTTGTCGTTACCATGCTCTAACCCACTGTCCCCACACTCTAGACAGGGGGCCATTTCCTGTCAATCAGAGCCCATCAGCCTGCCCGCCCGACTTACATCTCGAGCGGCTGGGGGACGCGGCTGGCCGGGAAACGTGGCTCCAGGGGGAGTCGGAGCTCGACTTCCGTCCCCTGACCCAGCTGGCTGCGGACCGAGATGCTGCCGCCCAGACCCTCGACGATGTTCCGGGCAACAGAGAGACCCAGACCCGTTCCCTTCGGCTTCTGGGTGAAGAAAGGGTCGAAGATATTGGGCAGATCCTCCTGGCTGATGCCCTTGCCGGTATCGGAGACCGAGATCAGATAGTCGGTCGCCTCCCGCCGCGTCGCCACCCGAATGGTGCCCGGGCCGGAGATCGCTTCGCGAGCGTTGAGAAGCACGTTGAGCAGCACCTGCTTGAGTCGGGCAGGATCGACGGGCGCCCACGCTAGCCGAGGGTCCCAAGCCCCTTCCGTCCTCAGGCCGGGAGCGTCGCCAACCGCGGTCAGGCACCCCCGGCACAGATCGTTGATATCGACCTGCTCGACGCTGAAGGTGGCGGGGCGAGCGAACTCCAGCACCGATTCGACCAACCGGTTGAGGCGGTCCACCTCTTGGATGATGTCGGCGGCGGCTTCTCGCTCGTCGCCACCCAAGGACTCTTCTTCCAGCAACTGCAGAGCGGAGCCCTTGATGATGGTGAGGGGGTTGCGGATCTCGTGCGCCAAGGTCGCGGAGAGCCGTCCCAGAGAGCTCAGCCGCTCCTTGTGCTTCGCTTGTTGTTGAAAGACGAGGAGCGAGCTAGCTACGTGGTTGAAGGTCGAGGCCAGAAGGGACGCCTCCTCGTCGCGGCTCTCGATGTGGATCTGCCGGGTCAGATCGCCCGAGCGGGCGGTCTCGCGCATCCCCTCCACGATGGCGGCCAGGGGTCGCGTGAGGGTGCGGGCGGTGAGATAGCTGGCGAGAAGAGCGAGGGCGGTGGTGAAGATGCCGAAGAGAACGAGATCGCGACGCACCGCGCCCAGAAATCGGAGGCTCTCGTCCACCGAGCGTAGAATGAGAAACTCGACGCCGGGCGCCGCCTGCTCCGAAACGATTCTCGCCAGGTAGGACTCTCCTCCCAGCCGCAACGGCCAAGACTCTTCCCGGTCCGTTGCAGCCAGGCCGAGAGCCAGCTCTTCCTCCCTCTCCTTGGCGAGAGTCGATGCGACGAGTCGATCGCCGTTCACCACCGCCACCTCCGCTCCCACCAGCCGCTTCATGCGAGCGGCAAAATCCCGATTCAGTCCGTATCCGGTGGTCATGTTGCCCAGGACGCTTTCACCCACCAGAATCGGGAAACTGAGCTCGAGATAGGCATGGTCGTCGCCTTCGGCCAGTCGCGCCAAGGAACGGCCTTCCGGGTCGCGGAGCTCCACCAGATCGGCGCCGATCATCCGGCGGTAATCCTCCGCCACCGGCTCGATGGTCGCCGGGTCCCCGGTATCGAGGGCGGCTTTCAACTTGGGCGCATCGGCCACGATGGCGCCTTCCCGAGCGAGTCGCTCTCGGAGGAACTGCCATTGCTCGACGAACGCATCGTCGGTTTGCCTCAGCTCGGCCAGCATATCGGTTGAGACTTGCGCCCGCACGCGAAGCTCCACTGCCACGAAAACGAAGCCGAGCAGAAGCAAGGAGATGACAGCGAAGGAAATAAAGAGCTTGTTCCGCAGCGACATGGCTGCTCACCTTGTTTGTTCGAGAAGGAAGTCGAGCTCGCTACTCTCGCCGCTTCTGAGCCGCACTTCCTTGCGAACGAGACGGAACGGATCACTCCACGCCACGACATGATAACTCCCGGCCGGGACGTTCGGGATTCGATAAGAGCCGGAAGCATCGGTGGTGGTGAAGTAGGAATGGGGCAGGACCAGGACGAAGGCACTCATGTGCGAGTGGATCTCGCAGAAGACGCGTACCAGTCCGACGCGGTCGAAGACCACCGACCGGGACTGCCCCTTAGGATAGCGGCCGAGGTCGAAGCGTCTGATCTTCGAGAAGGAGAACACGTTGTGATAGATGTCATCGCTATTCCGAAAACTCACTCGAGCTCCTCTCTCAACCGCTAGGATGTGGGGCACGAAGCTCTCGCCCTTCTGGTCGATGACGGCGGTGGGTGGCTGGGAAGCCGGCTCCAAGTTGTCACCCTCCAGATAGACGATGGCGCGGAGGGGATCGGGCTCTCGGGTGGTCTGGCCGGGTGGGCGGTAGGAGTAGAAATCATCACGGTAGGAAGGGGCTCGCACGAAGCCACGGAACTCGACGTGACCGTAGACGGTCGCCGGGCGCGGGTCTTGATTGCCTCCTGCGTACGAGGCCGCCGCGACGATCGCGGCGAGGGCGCTAGAAATGCAGCACCATCTGAAAAGCAATGATGTTCTCATCGAGATCCGTGGCTTGGTCGTACCAATTGAACTGTCCCACCAGTTTCAAGAGGACATGTCTTTCCCAGGAGAAGCCGCTGCCGACCTCCAAGCGGGTGAGCGGATACTCCCATGGCTGGCGGCTCCCATTGCGGGCGGTGATGTCGCTGAAGCTCAAACGATCCAAGCGACCCGCGGCGTAGACTCCGGGCAGCAACCGGTAGCGAGACTCGAGGAAGGCCGACACCGCGTCCAGTGGCTCGTCGATGTGGGGGCTCTCCCAGCGCGACCACCCCAGCTCCCCATAGAGGAGAAGATGGCCTCGCCCGTAGTGAAAGTCTCCCCCCACCGCGGTCTGATGAAAGGCATCCGGGGATCTGCCCCCCAGCTGCTCCTCGGCGAGATCGACGAGGTAAGCGCCGCGTGCCGCGGAAGCGCCCGCGTTGAGGGCCGGCGAGGGGCGGAAGCGCACTCTCCCCAAGACCTGCGTGCCTCCGTTCTCGTCGACTTGAAGGGGGTTGGAGAGCGTTCCGGCGGTGACACCGCCCAGATACTCGAAGGAGCCGGCACTTCCGTAGCCGAGCCCTCCGGCCGCCCACTGAAAGATCTCGACCAGCGGCATGCCGGCATAATCTGCGTCACCGTACCCACCTCGAAACTGCGAGGAGAGCCCCTGGCCGCGTTGGCTCAACAAGTCATCGGGACCCGCCGGGACGCTGTTCGGTTGCAGGGACGTCAGGTACGAGTACATGAGCGGATAGCCGATCAACGAATTGGCGAACGGGTACCAGCGTTCGGGAAACGCCCCGAAGGCCTGAGGGATCTGGCCCGCCTGGATCCAGAAGTTGGTGTCCTCGAAGGGTGCCAGTCGTACGAAGGCGCCATAGAGATGAGGTGTGCCACCGTTCTCCGACGTCAGATTTACATAGAGGCCGACTCGCTCGGAAGGACGAAAGTTGAAGAGCAGAGAGACACGAAGCAGCCTGAGGATGTTGTCGCCGTAGTAGGTCGCGTTCAGAGGGCTCGTCTCGGAGTTGCTGAAGCTCCAATCGAAATCCGCCGAGATGCCGTAGCGTGGTGACGCTTGCTCCTGGGCGGTGTCGGCCGTCGTCGGGTCGTCCTCAGTAGGATCCGAGGGAGCCTGAAGGAGAAGGAGAAGCCCAAGCAACGTGCTCAGCATGATTCATTTGTCATTCTTTAGTGGCGTTAGTGGCGTTAGTGGCGCTCGTGGCGCGACGGTAAGTCGCCGTGGTCAGGCGAGGGCACCGAGAAGGGCGTCAATGCCGGCCTGGGAGACGGCGATGTCTTGCTCGACCGTCCCGGAGCTGGTACCAATTCCTCCCAGGTGATCTTTCTCGACCTGAACGGGGAGTCCGCCTCCCACGATGATGAACCGCCCGTGGTTACTCACGTGGATCCCGAAAGCGGGTTTTCCGGGCCCGGCCAACTCAGCGTATTTTGCGGTAGGAATGCGGCTGGCGGCGGCGGTAAAGGCTTTGCCGATGGCGACCTCGATGCTGGTGATTTTGGCCCCTTCCATGCGGTGAAAGGCCAAGAGGTTTCCGCCCTCGTCGCAGACGGCGATATCCATTGCCAGACCCATCTCCCGCGCCTTGCGCTCGGCCGCTTCCAACATGATCTTGGCCGCGGCCAGGGTCAGCTTGGAGTGACCCCGGCTCAGAAGCTCCGCTGTCTGCGGCATCCCTTCTCGACCTCCTCGCGAAGCTGCATGATCGCGCACTATAGCACATTCGATTCCTTACTCTTCTCCAGCTTGCGTACCGGGATGCCGACGTAGATCGATCCCGCTTCCAGCTTCGAGAACTTGGGCACCAGAGCGAGTGCTCCCACCTGACAGTCGGCCCCCGCCTCTACGCCAATATCGATGACGCTTCCCACTCCGATCGTCACATTCTTTCCAAGCTTCACCGGAGCGGTCTTGAGGATCCCTTTCTCCACGGTGTGGCCCGATAGGTGCACACCGCCGCCGATGACCACGTCGTCTCCGAACTCCAAGAGGTTGTGATCGGTCACCGCCAGGCTGTTCACGTAGACCCGTCGTCCCAATCGCGCTCCGTTCAGCCTCATATAGAACGTCCACAGGGGCGTCGATCGGAAGAGCGGGCCGGCGAAGACCCGCACCAGGTGGATGGAGATGGCATAACGGACCCAATCCAGCAAGGGCCATCCAAGATCCTCAAGCGCCATTTCCGCTGGACCGGGCGTGCGCCAACCGGTGATTCGGGTCGACCATGCGGAAAGGATCACGAGGGTCAGGGCGAAGATGAAGTAAGCGGGAATGAAGGACATGCTCAAAACGAGAGTCCGTACCCAGGTGGAGGGGAGATTCCAACCGAAGTGCCACTCCCAGAAGAGCGCCGCCGGCAATACCGCCAGACCGAATACCAGGCTTTCTACCACGAAGGCGGAAACCAGAGTCCAGGAGACGCGACAGAGCGCTGCCGCCGTCCAAGGAGTTGCTCGAGACGGAGAGGGAGGCATCGGACGAGTCCCGCCCCCTTTTACCAGTTAACGGACCGGAGAGCCACCAGAACGATCGCTTGTCGCCGCCCTTCATTGACGGCCAGCGGTGGTTACGCATAACATGCGGAGCCGGGGTCGATGCTCATGGGATGCCTCTTCTGTGACATCATCGAAAAACGCATACCGAGCACGCCGGTCTACCAGGATGATCACGTTTATGCCTTTCGCGACATCAACCCGCAGGCGCCGACGCACATTATAGTGATCCCGAAGAAGCACATCCCCACCGTTAATGACCTCACTGCCGAGGACGCCGAGTTGATCGGGCGGCTGGTGTTGAAGGCCCGCGATCTGGCGCGCCAGGAGGGGATCGCCGAAAAGGGCTATCGTTTGGTGGCCAATTGCAACGCCTGGGCGGGGCAATCGGTCTATCACGTTCATTTCCATCTGTTGAGCGGCCGCGCCATGGGCTGGCCGCCCGGCTAGCGGACGCCTTCGCAGAAGATCCAGAGACACCCTTTGTACCGAGCGTCTTTCTACACTCTAGGCTGCCGTCTGAATCAGACCGAGACAGCGGTTCTGGCCGGTGCCTTCAAGGCAAAAGGCTACTCGACGGTGGAGTGGGGCGAGCCCACCGATCTGGCGGTGGTGAATACTTGCTCGGTGACCGAGCACGGCGAGGCCCGGTGCCGAAACGTCATTCGCCAGGTGCTCCGACGCTCGCCGCAGGCTTTCGTGGTCGTCACCGGCTGCTACGCGCAGGTCGGGCTGGAGGCCCTGCGGCGTATCCCGGGCGTGGACATGATCGTGGGCACCGAGTACAAGATGAAGTTTCCTGCCTTCATCGACCGGCCGCGCAAGCTTCCCGATCCCGTCGTGCTCCACTCTCAACTCATCGACGATGCGGATTTCGAAGTGGAGGGGACCGGCGAGTACACGACGACCCGAGCCAATCTCAAGGTGCAGGACGGATGCGATTTCTTCTGCTCCTTTTGCATCATTCCCTTCACCCGGGGACGGGAAAGGAGCCGCCATCTGAGCGATGTCCTCCGTGAGGCGAGAGAGCTGGTGGTGCGGGGTCATCGAGAGCTGGTCCTGACCGGCGTGAACATCGGGCGCTACCGTTCGGATGGACGTTCCCTCTTCGATCTGGTGAAAGGACTGGAAGAGGTGGAGGGGCTGCGGCGAATCCGCATCACCTCCATCGAGCCCACCACCATCGAGCCCGCCCTGGTGGATCACATGGCTGGTTCGGAGAAGCTCTGCCACTACTTCCACGTTCCCATCCAGAGCGGCGACGATTCGGTGCTCCAGGGCATGAACCGCCGCTACCGGGTCGAAGAGTATCGGGACTTCCTGGAGCTGGTCATCCGCCGGGTTCCCGACGTGGGATTGGGGACCGATCTCATCGTCGGTTTTCCGGGAGAGACGGAGGAGGCCTTCGCGCGCACCGAGAGGCTGCTTCAGGATCTCCCGCTTTCCTACTTCCACGTGTTCAGCTATTCCAAGCGCTACGGCACCCGGGCGGCTCGCATCGAGGATCAGCTGCGTCCGGAGGTCATCAAGGAGAGGAGCCGGCGACTCCGCGCACTCTCCCGCCGCAAGCGCCGGGCCTTTGCCTCGCGCTACCTGGGTCGGGAGGTGGAGGTGCTCTTCGAGCAGCAAGACGCAAGCGGTCTGTGGACGGGCCTCACCGCGAACTATCTTCGGGTGGGCGTGGTGTCTTCCCGGCCGTTGCGGAACACCTTCGCCGGCGTCGTGATTAACGAAGTGACCGACGAGATGGCGATGGGCGTGCTGGCCGACGCCGCAGCGGCGTGACGGTCATTCGGAGAGTCGAAGGCGGAACCGTATGGGCGGACTGGAAGGGCTCACCCGAAAGACGATCCTGTCGGATCCCTGAGCGATCACCTGCCCCGACTCCACGGCGAGACTCCCGTCGACGAAGTGGGGCGCTCCCGCGAAATTGAAGACCCACTGACCCTCGCCGGTTCCCGAGACCAGGCGGGCTTCCACGGTGTTCCGCCCCTCTTGACCGTTCAGGTGGTGGCGGAACGGTGCGGCGTTGTTGGTCTCGTGGAGCGCGGTTCCGTTCAAGAGCACCTGGCCCCGCGCGCTCCCGTCCGGCGGGGGAAGCTCCAGGCGGCTGGTGAACGAGGTGTCAATCGCCACCGGGAGATCGGGAGATAGCTGGGCGATGCCCACCGAGTCAAAGGCCGAGTTGTTACCGAGGTTGTTATCAGGGGAACTCGACGAGACGTTGCAGGAGCAACTATTACCGCCCGGGCTGCTTGGGTTCACGGTAATGACAACGGTAGAGCTGCCACTGCCGGATTTAGTGGTGGGTCCGCAGTTGACGCTTGTGGCGGTGAACGAGCAGACGCTAAAGGCGCCGCGCTGAGGCACGCCGGTGACGGTGCCAGTACAGCTGCATGACAAGGTGGCGTTGACGGCATCGAGCGTCCCCGATTTCGACACCGTTACCGTGAAGTCGAAGGGTGTACCGACCGACCCTGTGGCGGGACCACTCACGGAGACACTCATGTCGGCGTCAGGGGGGCCTGGTCCGGGCCCCGGTCCAGGGGGCGGCGCCACCTGATCGCGCACGGTGATTTCGATTTCCGTCGTATCCGTGTTGCCCAGGGAGTCCATCACGGTAAGCCTGGCGACGTACGTTCCGCCTTGCACATAGATGCGATTGACAACCCGACCCTCCTTGTCGGGGCGTCCGTCGCCGAAGGTCCATTGATAGCGCGCGATCTCGTCGGCCACCTGAGCCAGGGGGGCATCGGCCTTGGAGCAGGAGGCGTCGAACCGGATGGATTCGTTGATATCCACTACCGGCGGATTGGGCTCAGTTTGGAAGCATGCAAGGGGATCGACACTCGGCTCCGGTCCGGGCGGCGGCCCAGGTGGGGGAGTCGGAGGAGGCTCAGGGGGAGGCGAGGGCTCCGGTGTCGGCTCGTCGTTCCCTCCTCCTAAGATCCCCACGGTGGCTCCGGTCGCCGCTCCCGCTCCAATGAGGACCGCAGTCAGAGCTCCACCGGTTCCTTGCGTAGCCCCCGTCGAGCTGATGAATCGTTCGATCCCGGTGGCCAGGAAGCCTGGCGGAACGGCCGAAGCACCGGCGCTGGTGCTTCCCACCACCACCGGTGGGGCCCCCTCTTCGCTGTCCTCACACTCTTCCGGGGCGGTGACCAACGTGACGTATTCCGCGGTACGGGCGGTGTTGAAGGAAAGGTCAACCGCCTCGATGTAATAGGCGAATCCCTTTGTCTCTTCGGCCGCCATGGGCAGAGACGCTTCGTAGGTTCCGTCCCGTCCCACCATCTCGACGTAGTAATAGTCCGAGTATTCCTGGGCGTGAAAGTAAAGCTTCACCGTATGCAAGCCACCCTCGGTTTGAACGGAGGCGCGAAAGAGAGGGTGTCGTTGCTCGATCACGCACTCGACCGGCTCATGGGTGATGAGCGGCGCGCCGGGTAGCTCGGCTTGCTGGGGCGCTGCGTCGACTCGAGGAACGGAAGCGGGATGAAATAGGAAGACGCCGGCGGCAGCGGAGAGAACGAGGAAACGGGTAGGGTTCAATCTGGCCAAGGTAGTCATCCCCTTCGGTCTCGCTCGAGTCCGCTGCTATCTAACCAAGCGCCGATGATTCATCAAGCCTTGGAATGGAAGGCGCGACGACGCACGCGCCTTCCGGCGCACTCTCTTTTACTCTTCTTGAGCTAGTGAATAATGTGAGGCGTATCACGTTCCGGGAGAGCCCCCGCCGCGGGGCTCGAGCCTAGGAGCAACCGCTAGTCGTTCCGCAGTTGAGGCACTTGTAGCAGCTCCCGTTCCTTACCATGATGGACCCGCAGACGGAGCAGGGAGGGGCATCCTCGTGCAACCGGGGGGCCGAGATAAAAACCTGTGTCGTTCGCCCGACCGACCCCGGAACGGCGAGCCGATCCCGCGCCCCTGCCTCGTCTCCTTCATTGGTTTTTTCGGCACTACCGGTATGGGCTGGCTCCGGTTTCATCGTCGTCTCCGGAGCGACGCCCGCCGCGAGTCGCTGCTCCGGCGTCAGGAACTTCAACGCTAACCACCGGAAAATGTAGTCGGTAATGGACTTCGCGTAGGGAATCTCGGAGTTGCCGGTGAAACCGGACGGCTCGAAGCGCGTGTGGGAGAACTTGTCCACCAGAACTTCCAGGGGAACCCCGTACTGCAGGGCATAGGAGATGGCTCGGGCGAAGGCGTCCATCAGCCCGGAGACGGTGGATCCTTCCTTGGACATATTGATGAAAATCTCACCCAGGCTGCCATCGTCGTACAGGCCGACCGTGATGTAGCCTTCGTGTCCCGCGATATTGAACTTGTGGGTGAGGGCCTGTCTTTCGACGGGCATTCTCCTCTGCACCGGCCGCTTCACTTTTTCGGCCTCGCCGTCGTGCGCGGCGACAATCGTGTTGAGAGGCTGGGTGCGCTTGCTGCCGTCACGGTAGATGGCAATGGCCTTGAGACCTAGCTTCCAGGCCTCTATGTAGGTGTTCATGATCTCTTCCACTGTGCTGTTTTGGGGCATATTGACGGTCTTGGAGATGGCGCCGGACAGAAAGGGTTGGACGGCCGCCATCATCTTGACGTGTCCCATGTACTGGATGGAGCGGTTGCCTCCGGGCGGAACGACGGCACAGTCGAACACCGGCAGATGTTCCTGTCGCAGGCCGGGAGCGCCCTCGATGTGACCGTTCTCGTGCACGTAGTCGACGATGGCCTTCACCTCGTTTTTCTGATACCCCAATCGATCCAGAGCCGAGGGAACCGTTTGGTTCACGATCTTCATGATCCCGCCGCCCACTAACTTCTTGTACTTCACCAGCGCCAGGTCGGGCTCGACGCCGGTCGTGTCACAATCCATCATCAGGCCGATGGTGCCGGTGGGTGCGAGCACCGAGGCTTGCCCGTTTCGATAGCCAAAGCGCCGGCCCGCCTCGACGGTCCTGTCCCATACTTCGCGGGCGGCGCGGTAAAGATCGGGGGCTGCATGTGCCGGGTCGATATGATCCACCGCCGCCCGATGCATCTCCATGACTTCCAGCATCGACTCCTTGTTCTTTGGGTAGCCGGCAAAAGGCCCCAGGCAGGCGGCGATGCGAGCCGATTGCAGGTAGGCCTCGCCGGTCATCACCGCGGTGATGGCGGCGGCGGTGTCTTGGCCGGTCTTGCTGTCGTAGGGAATGCCTTGGTACATGAGCAGCGCCCCCAGATTCGCGTAACCCAAGCCAAGTGGGCGATAGTCGTGGGAGGTCTTTGCGATCCTCTCGGTGGGGTAGCTGGCGTTGCCCACGATGATCTCCATGGCGGTGATGACCGTGTCCACCGCATGTCGGAAGGAGTCCACGTCGAAAGTGCCCTCGGGCTTGCGGAACTTCATCAGATTCAGCGATGCCAAGTTGCAGGCGCTGTCGTCCAGGTACATGTACTCGGAGCAAGGGTTGGAGGCGTTGATCCTTCCCGATGCCTTGGAGGTGTGCCAGCGATTGATGGTGGTGTCGAACTGCATGCCCGGATCGCCGCACACGTATGTCGAGTCGGCGATCTTCCGGAGGCACTCGCGGGCGCGAAACCGATCCATGACCGCACCCGTCGTCAAGGCTCGCGTTTCCCACTGGGCGTCGTCCAGCACGGCCTGCATGAACTCGTCGGTGACGCGCACACTGTGATTGGCGTTTTGGTAGAAGATGGAGGCGTAGGCCTCTCCGTTGAAGGAAGGATCGTAGCCAGCGTCTATGAGAGCCCACGCTTTTTTCTCTTCACGCGATTTGCATTCGATGAAGTCCATGATGTCGGGATGATCGATGTTCAAGATCACCATTTTCGCAGCACGGCGGGTCTTGCCGCCGCTGCGGATGACGCCCGCGAAAGCGTCGTAACCCTTCATGAAGGAAACCGGACCACTGGCGATTCCGCCCCCGGACAGATTCTCCCGCGAGCTACGCAGGGGCGAGAGGTTGGTGCCGGTGCCCGAGCCCCATTTGAAGAGCATTCCTTCCGTCTTGGCCAAGGTCAGAATCGAGTCCATGGTGTCTTCCACGGAATTGATGAAGCAGGCCGAGCATTGAGGCTTGGCTTCGATGCCGCAGTTGAACCAGACCGGCGAGTTGAAAGAGGCGAACTGGTTCAACAAGAGGAAGGCGAGCTCGTCGCGAAAGCAGTGGGCGTCGGCCTCGCCGGCGAAGTACCCGCCGGCCAAACCCCAACGGGTCAGAGTGTCCACTACTCGTCCGACGAGCTGCCGGGCGCTATGCTCCCGCTCGCCCGTCTCCTGCATTCCGTGAAAATACTTGGACACCACGATGTTGGTGGCCATTGGGGACCAGCTGGCCGGAACCTCGACGCCGCGTTGTTGGAAAATAACCTCTCCCTTTTCATTGGAAATGACGGAGTCTCTTGTCTCCCACTCGATGCTGTCGAAAGGGGAAGTACCTTCGGTCGAGAAGTACCTCTGAAATCTCAGTCCGGGGTGATTGCGGGCAGCCCCGCCCGTGGTCTTGCTCGAGTCAACTACCAACGAAATGTCGTTCTTTGACGTCGCCATTGCGCCTGTCTCCGGACCCTCAGATTCGAGCCTGACGGTGTCGAGAAAGGGAAGAAACGACACCGCACCGGCCCGAGCATAGCAGTCAACTCGCCTAGAAAGCCTTGCCTATGAGCGAAATTCCTTGCCGCTGCGACCACGCCTCAACGGAAACTGGTCAATCGCGGTGGCTTGGTTTAGGTAAAGACTTTATATGTTCCTTTAACTCCTGCTGTCAAGAAAAAAATACCAGATTTTGGGGAGGAGAGGTACTGCACCCACAAGATGTGCCGTAAATCGGTCGACGACCGAGGGGGAAGCCACTGAACGGGCTTAACTTAAAGCTAGCCGAAGATCTTGCCGAAGAGGTCGCGCAACGGGTCTTTTTTCCGTCCCTCCCCGGAAAGGTATTTGCGCGCTCCTTCGTGCTTGGGATCGATGCGAAGGGTGGTTCGAAACTCGGTTTCGGCGCGCGACTTGAGTCCGAAGGTCTTGTAGTAGAGACCCAACCAATAGTGGAGATCGGCGTCTTGAGGAGCCAGGCGCAGCGCCTCGATGAAGTGGCGCTCGGCGTTCTTGCGCATCACCGGATGCCGCAACATCGCCTTGGCGAGCATGCCTTGGTAGGCGGCGTCGTCCGGAACGAGCTCGACCAGCTCGAAGAGGAGCGAGATCGCGCCGTCCCAGTCCCGCACCTGGAAATGCAGTTTCACGTCCCGAAAGAGCTGCCGCACTCTCTCCTGTCGCTGTGCGAAGGAGAGCGGTCGTGGGGTGGCGGAGCTCTCCATCTCGATGGCTTCGGAAGACTCCGCCACGTTCGGTCGCGTATCGGGGGGTGCCGCGGCTTCTTCCACTTCCTGCTCGATGAGTAGGCCGAGTTGGGGCTCCACCTCGTTGGAGATGAAAGACGCTTCTTCCGGCTCGTCCTCGATGAGCGGCGGTAAGTAGGGCGTGTCAAACTCGCCGGTCTCGATCTCGATCTCGATCTCGATTTCCGGCTCCCCGCTATCTCCGGTTGGCTCGACCGCCCGCTGTGCTTCCCCGACCTGCCGCGCCTGCAGGGCGTCCTTGATCTGCTGCACGCGCTCCGTTCGGTTGAGACCGTCCTCTGGTTCGGTTTCCGCTTCGGCTTCCATTTCCGGATCCTCGCCAAGCGGGTCGCTCTCGGAAAACTCGATGTGGGGTGAGGACCATTCCGCAGCCGCCTGATTGGTGAGAGGCGGGGAGGGCGCACTCTGCTCGGACAACATTTGCTGGTATGCCCGTTCCAAACGAGCCTGGATCTGATCCACTTTGACCACCAGCGAACGTTCCTGTTCCACCAAGTGCCGCTTGATGGACCATTCTTTTCGGCGCTCTTCGTACGCCTCTTGGATCTTGGCCAGGTCGGCGTCTCGATCGACCTTGAGGAGGTCCGCCTCCGCCATCTGGCCCAGATGGTCGAATTCCATCAGGATCTCTTGGCGCGCGTTGGTGGTCTGTATCTTGGCGAACTTCTTCTCGAGATCCGACAACAAGAAGACACCGGTCTCTTCCTGCACCTTGAGAGGCTTGGGGCGAGGTCTGCCGGCAGTGTCTTCTTCGAGGAGCCCGGCGCTCAACAGACCGTAGCAGGCTCGAAGGACGCGCCCTCGATCGTGCTCCGTTCGCTCGCTGATGGACTGGATGGTGGCGCCTCGTCCTGCGGCGCGGAGCACCGATTGCTCCACCGGCTTGAGTTGATCGAGGTCGATGGTAAAGGGCGGTTGCTCGGAGACTCGCAATGAGGTGTCGAGGGGAGGGAGTCCGGCCAGGATCAGGGTCCCCTTGGTCATCCTCCGGATCCCTTCCAGCAGGATCCGATAGATCGAGAGACTGACCATGAGCTGCACGGGAATGTTGGTCGGCCGCTCGTCGAAACTGTAGATGCCGTCATGCACCTTGAACAGAGACAAGACGATCCGGTTGACCTGCAAGGCCACCTGGCGACCCAGCTCTTCCTCAGCCATGACCCCGGCCTGCACCAGCGCCTGGCCGATCTTCTTCTGGCCGGTCTTCATGAGCATGGTGGCGAGGGCCAGCTCGTGGCGGGAGATACGTCCCCGGTCGATGAGACTCTCTCCCAGGCGGTCGCCTTTCAGATTGCTGGCGGCCAGTACCACGAAACCGCGATCGAGATAGACCGTCTTGATGGTTTGGCCGAAGATGACCTGGAGATCGCCGCTGCGCTCCTCGTTGGCAATCCTCCGTACCACCTCGGCAAGGGGGATGGTGGAGAGAGGGCCCACCCAATCGAATGTACTACTGGGTCTTTCTGTCTTGCTTTCGGTCGCCATCCTGGTTCGGTTTCGAAGGCGGGGAGGTCGCCCGTTCTCGGCGCGCGTTTTGTGGCTTAACATCCTAATTATACACGATGTCTCAAGCCTGCGCGTCAAGTGCCCCGCGGCGCCGGCCCCTGGACCCTCTCCGGCCGATGGAGGAAGATGGTGAACGTGAGCTGGACACGCATGAAGCGCCGCTTGATTCTCCAGGTTCGACTCGAGGAGGAGGTGGTCGAGGTGAGGGCGGAATCGCCTCTGCTCGCCCGTTCTCCCAAGGTCGACTTGAGGCGAACGACCCAGGTGATCCGCCGGGCGGCCCTCGATCGCCGGGTCGGTGGGCTCATCCTGAGGCTCGCTCATCCCGAGGTCGGCTGGGCCAAGGCGGCCAGCCTGGCCCGGGCCATTCGGGTCTTTCGGTCCGCGGGGAAACCGGTGGTGGGATTCTTGGAAGGCGCCGGGAACCTCGACTATGCTCTGGCTTGCGCCTGCCAGATCTTGATCATGCACCCCGGAGCGACTCTGGATCTGGTCGGCTTGCAGGCGGAAGCGTTCTTCTTGAAGGACTTGCTGGACCGCTTCGGTATCGAGGCCGAGCTGGACGCAATCGGCGAGTACAAGACTGCGGGAGAGTCCTTCGTGCGTCGCGAGATGTCCGCCGAGCACCGCGAGGCGCTGCGGGGAGTGCTCAGCGACCTTTCGG
>Ga0209619_10000622_pt1 | contig 25326 bp, 23 predicted proteins | sample Rifsed16ft3_FD_184011 | JGI IMG/M metagenome (GOLD analysis project Ga0209619, IMG submission 184011) | Soil microbial communities from Rifle, Colorado, USA - sediment 16ft 3 (version 2) | ecosystem: Environmental > Terrestrial > Deep subsurface > Rock core/Sediment | place: Rifle, Colorado... | reverse complement strand
TCTTCTGGGCGATTTGCGCTAGTAGTTGATCGATGTTCACATTAGTGTCTGGGATGACAGAGAGGCAGATCTTGCAGGTCAGCGCTCAATCACCATTTCATCGGCAACCAGAGTTCCGAAATGCCTGCCGCCTTCTTCAACACGAATGAGAACTTCATCGCCTGGTCTGAGTTCCGAAACGGACTTTGAGATGCTCTCTGAAACCAAGCGTACTGTCTCAGCATTCTGGACTATGATTGAAAAGGTACGATTGTTGAACTCCGTTTCGACCAGCGTCATGGGCCGTCGCTCTATTTTCACTCGACCAATGTGCCCTGTTCTACTGGTTCCAGCGCGATTTATGATCAGGACTTCGTCGCCTGCTTTTAGTTCGGATAGATAGCGCGTTTTCAATCCAGGAGTGAGAACGTAGGAAGAGACCGGTCCTGCATTTACACGGAACGGGCGAGGTTCTACGTGAGGGTTCCTGTGGACCTCTGCTTCGAGGAGGAAAAGACCCGAAGACTGCGAACCGACAAGCATTCCTTCGCCTGGTTCCATGATTTCGCATGTGTCGACGCACACTCTGGCGCCAGTGCCGAGTGGTTTCACCAAGACCACTTTGGTTTTGAGCAAAACAATGTGGTGCTCGCTGTTTCTCATAAGTGCCCCCATGTCTTCCACTTCTTGCGGCACACTCGGAGCAAAGACTACACCGTCTACACCGAGTTCCAGGGTTTGGAGTGCGACCTTCGCATCAGATACGGTAGAGACATCCGCGAGCAACATTGTCTTGTTTCGGGTTTTCGCGATGAGGTTTTCGAGTGGTATGACCTTCCAATCGGGACAGTGAATTATGAGGTATCTAATTCCCAGCTCTGCCAACTCAACGGCTTTTTGCTCATCGGAGCTCTCCTTCACGACAACCTCCGCAGCAATGTTTCCTGAAACAACCCGACCAGGTCGAAGATCGGTTGATATCACGATATCTGCCCGAGCATCAGTGGATGCGCTTTTCAACTTCAAGTTTGAAACGAGCGGCAGATCCTGAGGATAGAGAAGGGCCACATTGCAATGTTGCTGGGCTCTGTTGAGTAGGTCCGCTTTGGATTCGGGGGTCGATTTGGGATCGAGACGAATCCAGAACTGTTTCATCATGAGGATCCCAGCACCTTCATAGCGTCTTGAGCTGTCGCGCCCTCATGGACTATCGCGGCCAACGCACGGCTTATCCTCTCTGGGCTCGTGTGCTGGAAGACGTTTCGTCCAAAGGATAATCCTGCGGCGCCGGCCTTGAGAGAACTTTCGGCGAGTTCCAGTACCTCAGAATCAGTCTTCATTCTCGGCCCGCCCGCAACCACAACGGGTACCGGGCAACTCCGGACTACTTTCCGAAAGCTTTCGAGCTCGCCGGTGTAAACAGTCTTCACTATGTCAGCGCCGAGTTCAGCTCCGATCCTAGCTGCATGCGAGACGACTTCGAGTTCATGCTCATTCTTGATGTTTGGTCCTCGAGGATACATCATGGCTAACAGTGGTATGCCAAAAGAGTCGCATTCTTCCGAAAGGCTCCCCAAGAGTTCGAGCATCTTGTCCTCGTGTTCGGTTCCGATGTTTATGTGAGCTGAGACAGCATCAGCGCCCAGTCTGATCGCCTCCTCGAGTGTGCAGACGCCCACCTTTAGGTTGGGGCTTCCTCCAAGTTTGGTTGAGGCTGAGACGTGAATTATCAACCCCGCATTTCCAGCATTCACATGTTTGGCGATGCCCTTGTGTACTAGTACCGCGTCAGCCCCACCCTTCACAACATAATTCACCGCTTGCTGCATGTCCTCTAGGCCTTGAACTGGCCCTAATGTTACGCCGTGATCCATTGCTATGATGAAGGTCTTCGAATCGCCCTTGAAGAGCCTTCGCAGTCTTCTCGTTTTGCCTGATTCCATTTAGATCACCATCAAAGATAACCCTGCGCCTTCATCGACTCGGCGATGAGAACGGCGCAACCGGCGGCTCCACGAATTGTGTTGTGACCCAGGGCAATGTACTTGACCCCATTGAACACAGGGTCGTTGCGCACTCTGCCTACAACCACAGACATCCCGAGGCCTTCGGTTCTGTCAAAACGAGACTGGGGCCTATCCTGCTCCTGCTTGAGGACGACTGGTCTTTCCGGCGCTGACGGTAGTTTCAACTTCTGTGGTTCGGCTGTGAATTCGCTCATGCACTTGGCAACGTCTTCGGGAGTCGCAGCTTCTTCTGTTTGAACGAAAACGGCTTCGGTATGACCGTCTATGACTGGGACACGGTGGCAGCTGGCTGAAACATTGAAGTCTGCAGGTTTTCCAATGGAACCTAGGATCTTCTTGGTTTCACGCTGCACCTTCTCCTCTTCATCTCTAATGAAGGGGATTATGTTGTCAATAATGTCGAGAGATGCGACGCCTGGATACCCTGCGCCCGACACTGCCTGCATTGAGGACATTATCACATTCTTCAAACCGAACGTGTTGGAAATTGGTTTGAGAGATAACGTAAGAACTGCTGTGGTACAGTTTGGGTTCGTTACAAGAGCTCCGTCCCATTTCCGTTTTCTCCTCTGTTCATCGATCAATGTTAGATGATTGAAGTTGGCTTCGGGGTTCATTAGTGGGACATCGGACTCCATTCTGTGAGCAGATGCATTGCTCACTACTGCGAAACCTGCCTTTGCGAAATCCTCCTCGACCTTGAGTGCCTGGTCTGCTGGCAGGGCGGAGAACACAACATCAGCATCGATATCTCTCGGATCCGAAGGCTGAACCGTCAATTCTGCGACCTCGTGCTTGAGATTCGTCTCCATTCGCCAATTCACAGCCTCACCGTAGATCATTCCGGCCCTCCTTTCGGATCCGGTCACTGCCGAAATCTCGAACCAGGAATGGCCGTTTAGTAACTGAACAAAACGTTGCCCCACTAGTCCTGTTGCGCCAAGAATCGCGGCTTTCATCCTACAACTGACCTCGAACAACTTGCTTCATTAAATCCATTGCAAGTTCCTTTTCTTCCCAAGAGACGAATACCAGAATACTCGATGCCAGGGTCAACATTCCGTAGATATTGATCCCATTATCTCGCAGTCGAGTTGAGATTCGGCCGATAATCCCCGGCGTATCCTCCAATCCGACGCCCTTGACCTTCAAGAACGCTAAGTTTGGCTGAATCGCCATCGCCAGCGCTTCCCCATGCTCCGTAATGACGTCGTGAACTGAGCCGAGAAGCGCGTTTGATGCCGTTTCTGGTACATAGAAGATGATGGAATCGAAATTCGCAGACAGACCATTCAGAGTTGAGTGATTCCTGACTGCTTTGAGCAAGTTCGCTAGAACATCCGGATTTTCGGATATACCTTTTCCAGCTACAGTGATAGCCATTGACTGAGCCGTACTGGCGAAGATGACCTCGATTTCGCTTGATATGCCTCCCGTGATCACTGTGCCGTCGGCTTCCAAGTCGTCTTTCCGGTTACTGATTACACGTACTGGTATGTCGGGATCCTTGTATCGGAGTGCTTTCCGGTGAATGAATTTTGTTCCTGAATCAGCAAGGCCGATGAGAGTGCTTACATCGATTCGGTCGAGCTTCCTAGCATTTGGAACGTATTTCGGATCTGCAGATAGGATACCGTCTTCATCGGTCACCAGAACCACCTCGTCGGCCCCGATGGCGCTTGCTATTATGAAGGCGGTTGTGTCGCTTCCCCCTCGTCCTATTGTGCTTACTTTGCCGTTGGTCGACTTGCCAACGAAACCAGCGATAACTGGTATGGTCCCCCAATCGAGCAGAGGGACGATATGCTCACGAATCTTTTGGATGCATAACTCTAGGATGGGGTTGGCATTGGAAAACTGATCATCCGTTATGATCGGCCACTTATCCTCTGACGGATCAAAGTATTTTGTTTCAAGGCCTTCAGCTTTCAAAGCAGTGGCGAAAACCCTCACGCTTGTTCTCTCACCCATCGCAAGGACGTCGTCGAGATCCGTTTTGTCAGGTGCTTTTCCGGAGTTGTGGTTCACCAAACCGATCAACTGGTCTGTCATCTTGCCGATGGCAGACACGACTACGACGAGCTTCGTCCCTTTCCTGTTCTCTTTTGAGATTAGCTTGGCTGCTTGAGCGATTCGATCTCTATCAGAGAGGCTGGAGCCGCCGAATTTTACAACGATCCGTCTGTTCTTCTGCTCGACTGGGTGCCTTGACTCCAACTTCGCGGTCGCTTGCACTATTGTAGAACTGGAGAGACTAGTTGGTATAGAGTGCGGTTTGAGAGAGCCAGTAGTGATCACCATAAATGTGACCACCGAAAATTCGACCACCGATTTGTTTCACGTGGCAACCCTCAGTAGCTCAGCGCATCCCTTTGAGGCGACTTAAAAGAATTCCTCACGAAATCAACATAACCATACATTGAAGCGCGTTTCACTTGCCCGTGTATAGTCTCTCTGCCAAAAACTCTGGGAGACCAGCGTGACGGATCTTCTGCGCTACTGAATCTATGTTATACTCCAATCGTGTTATGTCAAAGGAGAACTTCTCCTTGGTTAGCGTAAGAATTGCGAAGCTTGCTCGTGGATCTCCGTCCCTTGGCTGGCCTACGCTTCCTGGGTTTCCGAGCAGTTCGTCCTCGAAGGAGTAGAGCATAGGCACGTGAGTGTGTCCCAAGAGGACTAATCGAGCGCCACTTTCACGGATTAGCCTCCTTGCCGAAGTCGCGGGTAGCCCGGGAAATATGTACTCTGCAAGCGGATCACTTGGACTTCCGTGATACAGCCCAAGACTCGTGCCACCAAATTCCATCCTCGCAGAGGCTTGCAGATGGGAAAGGTAGACAAGGTTGGCTTGGCTGATACACTTCCTTGTCCATTGCACGGCCACGGCAGCATGTTGGGAGAAGTCGCTTACATCACCAGTTGCAACTGCGTGGTCATGATTTCCCAGGAGGACAGTCGTCGGTCGGAGCTGTCTGAGTCGTTCAACTACTTCGTTTGGTTGTGGTCCATATCCGACAATGTCCCCGAGGCAGATGAGCTTGTCATACGCTGGCAGATTCTTGATAACCACCTCGAATGCGTCGAGGTTGGAATGGATATCGGATACGACCGCGATCCTCAACGCTCTCGGCTGAGTTGTGCTGGCTCAGGTATTTGGGGAAATGGGTACCTGTCGTTAGAGTTCCAAGTCTATCTCGTCGAGATAAGAGAGGTCTTCTCCGCAGTACGGGCAGAGCTTGAATTTTCTATCAATCTGCTTCCCACACTCTGGGCATTCGATTTTCAATGCATACCTGCAAAACGGGCAGAGCGCGAAGTCGGCTGAAACCGGTCGTCCGCATTTCTTGCATTCTTGCTGTCCATCATCCTTTCCTTTCTCCATTGACCTTACTGGGCTCTGGATAATCACAGGAAATGGCTGTCCAGCCTGCGATGATGAGCCGCGGATTATGTTTTCGCGAAGAATCCTGTGCAATTGGTAGGCATCCCGTTTCGTTAGGCTTGCGATCTTTATGCTTTGAACTCCAGACCGCATTAGAATCTCGATGCTCGCCTTCCGGACCCCTCGGTCGAGTTTGATGTTTACCATGTTTGAGTACGGATAATCCACGAAGCTCTTTTTCAGACCCAAACCGCCGGATTTGCGTATGATAATGCGCTGGTCGCTCACGACTACTGTCTCGCTTCCTCGCACGACCCATGCTACCTTCTCGTCTAGGTTGATGAGGTGTTTCATGTCCTCGGGTAGCATTGCCAAGCCATGGAGCCTCGTGAGATACATGAGGCTGCGCAGATTATGATGATAAGATGTATTGCACTACTACATCAAAAAACCAGTCCGAACGACCATGCAAACCAACCAAGACAAAGCAATTTCATACGCCACATAGGGGCGAGTTAACTAACCCCTTCTGTGCCACGAAGTGTAGATCTTCATGGATATGATGGAAGAGAAGCTGGAAGTTAACTCGCGATTCTTCAAAATCAACTACATTCAGTTAGAGAACGCGATCGTGGCCTTCTTCTTCGAAGACAGAGTTCGAATGGGAACAGTTGCCATAGCGATGCCTGGGACAGGCGAAGTGGCTGCGGGACGTTCATCTGTACTCATAGGAGGAAAATATATGATGACCACTAGAGCCCTCGCGGAAAGACTGGCCGGCAGGTCCGGAAAAATGGCCTTGGTGTCGCTTTTTACCGAGCTTGACGAGACGGAGGCTCTTCGCACTTATGCAAAGCTACTCGACAAGGTATCCGTGACGGCGCAAACAGAAACAAATCAGCCGCGCTTCAACTACTCAATAGGAAAGAACATTTGAAAGTGGCGATTCACCAAGAACTCTCGTAGCGGCTTCCGCCACCGGCTCTCGGTACGATTCCTTCGTATAGACTCGGATTATGTTCAAGAAGAGCCTTAGCTCTTCAACAACCTTGGAGAGCTCAGTGATTTTCTGTGGCACCTTCTCTCCTGAACGAGTCTTTGAGAAGATCGGTATGTCCGTGGCACCAATTTGCAGTGCGTAATGATACGGAATTGATGGTAACGAAGGCAGATCGATTCCAACGTCCGCCACGGGGACTTTGGCCTTTGCAGCAATTTCCTGTTCCAGCTTCAATCTGACGTTTTCGTTGGTGAATACGCTCGATAGAAGTTCATCCTTTGCGAAGAATGTTTTCTCATAGGCGCATTTGATGAGTTTTCGTTCTGAGAGTGATTTCATGATCTCGCGCGATGCTTGATTTTTCATAAGTTTAGACCAGACAATGTAATCGTCCCATTCCAGATATTCATCGGGCGATTTGATCCGGAGTATCTCCAGATCTTCCTTGGCTGCGTCCAATGCTTTGAGCAGCATCATCTGAACGGCCCGGCAGGCTCGATGGAAGTATATGGCTCGAAAGGATTCGAGGCGTGCGATAATCAGGCTCTCTAAACTAGGAAGAGCCGTAATGTCCACAGCTAAGTTCCCATCGAGTATGTCCATGGTGTAGATGAGCCTGAACACGTCAATTGCGCCATAGCCTGCGCCTGTATGGTAGGAGTCACGTACAATGAAATCCATTTTGTCGACATCGAAGGAGCTGCTGATTATCTGTCTGAGGAACGGTTTCTCCGATTTTGAGAGCCGCCCAGCGGCGAGCCCACTCAGCTCTTTCGGATCGAACCCCTCAGCGCTAATTACGTCTGCCAATTGAGACTCAGCGATAATCCAGCTTGACATGTCTTCATGATTGCGATTCAGATACTTCACCAGCAGCGGTTCGAAAAGATGCGAGAAAGGCGCGTGCCCAACATCGTGCAATAGAGCCGCCAAACGAACCTTCTGTCTCTCCTCGGAGGAGAGATTAGCAGGGAGGTTTTCAGCAACGACTCCGGCGAGGTACATTGCACCGAGAACATGCTCGAATCGTGTGTGGTTGGCCGCGGGGTACACGTATTCCGCTCCAGCTAACTGCCTTATCCTACGCAATCTCTGAACAGCGAGCGTATCGATAACATTCTTCTCCACTTCCGTCAGGCGGATGTAACCGTATATCGGATCCTTGATGAAACCCCAATACGCTTGGCCTGACGTCTTTCCAGACAAACGAATCTCAGCTCGATGTACCGCGTGGTCTAGTATTCTTGTCCCCTAATGAACTAGCAGCTTGTCTTGAAATTGGACCTTCATCGCGAGGGGGCTGATTGCCTTCAACTGTCCTTCATGCCAGTAAGGGCGAAACTTGCTTCCACACTTTCAGCTGCACCGTTCTTGGATCACGCTGGCCATCTATCACAGCCCAACGATATTTCTTGGCTAGACGCAGGTAGGCTTTGCGGACTCTATTCAGATACGGCAGATCATCTTCGTGAACATCGCGAAGGCGAGTTTTTCTTTCAAAGGAGGCTTTTGGAGAAACGTCCAGAACAATCACGAGATTTGGCTGTGGTAGTCCGGTCTCCAATGATTGAAGCCAGTTCATTGGAAGACCGTGAGCGATGCCATAGGCGAGGTTTGAAGGAGTGTAGCGATTGACGATTAGGATTCGCCCACGTGCAATCTCGCGAGCGATGAACGAGGCCCTCTCCCATTTGTTTGCTGCATAGAGCAAATGAACTGTGCGAAAATCGAATCGTTGCTTACCTGCTAGGTAGTTTCTCAGCTGGCGCCCCAGTGGTGTTCTATAGTCGGGAAAACTCCAGATCGAACATGCGTAACCTAGTCGCCGGACTTTCCCTGCGAGAAATTTCGTCTGAGTCTTCTTTCCCGATTGATCGATACCGTCTACCACTATGAGTTTTCCCTGTTTGTGCCGCATGTTCCCATCGTCCACTCAAAGGTTGACTGCTTTTACATTAAAGATAAGCGTCTTGGGTTGCCCGCTGAGAAATTCCAATCAGCGTTGGACTAATCCTCTCGAAGTATCAGGAGAAAGGCGAGGGAGATGGAGACGGCGACGATGTATAGAGAAATGTCGGAGAGCGCAGGCAGTGCTGTGACAAACATATCGCCCAATAATAAGACTGCGAGTGTGATGACATAGCAGCCACCGAGGACAGAGGCAAGGCGTATTGTTCTGCGAGTCATGTGCTCTATGGATTTCTGGAGCATTACAGAGTAAGCTTGTGGTCCTTTCTCGTCTTTCGAATACATCGCGTGGTGCTGGCGAGTCAGTGCAAGTGCTTCGGCGGAGAATAGGATTAGTACGTATGCGAGCAGCAGTCCGGGCAAAGCTTGAAGAATCGTTTTGGAAGCGATCTGGATTAGCACTGCTACGCTGAGCATTACTCCTCCGACGAGTATTGCAGCTCTTGACCAGAGCCAATCACCTTTCAGGAGAGCCCAGGCTCCGAATAGAATTCCCCAACCGGATCCGAAGGCTGCGATGACCATCAGGTTTGTCGGAAATGTGGCTGCAAGTCCTAAGAATGTGAACACGATAAGTGCGAGGTGAGCGCTGCGTATGATGTTCCATTGCCAATTGATGTTCTCTATGCTCTTCTCCAAGGCCTCCATCTCCGCAGTGCGTACCTGACATCGATTTCAGGGGAGAATTCGATTACTCTGGCCTTCTTGCTGACATCTATCAGTTTGATTTTTCTTTCTGAAGCAAGGATCCTTCTGGCCAGGATCATCGAATTGGTCATATCTTCGGTCTTTGAGCCAGCGACTGGTGTGAAGCAGATGACACCGTAACCCTTGGCAGTAAGGTCCTCGATCAAATCGATTGTTTCGTTGCCCATCAGAGGTGAAATGAAAATGATGACCGACCTGGCTGGAACTACGGAGACGATGACAGATTCAACGGCATATTTCAACGGTACCGACGCTATTCCCGGCGTCACAACAGCCAGACTCTTCACCAATCGCAGCAGTTGGCGTTTTCCGAAACCAGGATCTACCCAAGTCCTTACAGCACTGTACACGGACAAACCGACCCTGTTGCCTTGATGTATTAGTTGCGCGCAGAGTGATGCGGCTAAACTCACTTCCAGTTCAGTAACATCAAAGTCGAACAGCCTCGACATCGTTCCTTCTGAGCAATCTACGACGACAAGTACGTCAGTTACCTGTTCGCCCTCGAATTCGTTCGCTATTAGACGACCTGATTTCGCTGATGCCTTCCAGTTTATTCTTATAAGATCGTCGCCGGGCAGATAGTTTCTAAGTTCGAAGAACTCTGTGCCTGGACCGATCTTCCTTGATGGAATTGATCCTGGCCAAGGTCCAACTCTGCGAGCCCTGAGCTCGATAGGTCCTAACCTTTCTAACTTGGGTAGCACGCTTAGCTCGTCGAGTGTAGCGATTTCTCCACTGTTCTCATGAAAACCAAGCATGTCTTTTATCCGGAACGACATGGGGCCGAGGACGTAGGTTCCTCTTTTCGGGGCTGAAATGCGATACCAAATCTGCGTCTCTTCATAAGGACGCATGGAAATCGTCACTGCTTCGCTTCCAGACTCAAGCTTGAGCAATCCCGGTATGCGGTCCCTCAAGTGTAGTTCCTCGATGCTTTCGATTGAGTCGTTTGAGACTCGAACGGTAACATCGATGCTCTCCCCTCCAAACGAACGGGGAGGATACATTCGCCTCAGAATTCTCAGCTTGGGAGCGGTATTTGGTGGGTTCCGGGAGGAGAAGAAGAGCAGAATTGCGTTTGGGATAACAAAGGCCGTGAGAGCAGGCTCACGAAATATGAGAGCCAGGCCGATGAAAACATAGGCTAGGATTAGGTAGGCCAAACCCTTGCTCGTTAAAGCCATCAGTCTACCCTAGGAACCGGCACCTTGTGTAAGGTTTCTTCGACTATCAGCTTTGAGTCGAAACCACGAACCCAAGACGAAGCTTTCGGAATTATCCTGTGGGCAAGAGCTTCAACAGCCACTTCCTTGATATCATCTGGGATCATGTAGTCTCTCGAGTTGAAAGCGGCGTTCGCCCGGGCAAGCTTGAGCAGAGCAAGCGAACCGCGCGGGCTTGCGCCCACTTCCACCTGACCGTGGACTCTCGTCTCGCGTACGATGTCCGCAATGTAGGAGAGCAGGTCATCATCTCCATGGACGCCTTCAACCGCGTTTTGCATTTCGATCACCGTTGCAGTATCAGCAATTCTGTTAACGCTGAATTCATCGCGTCGCCGCTGCATACGGTTTCTGAGTATGGTCACTTCATCATCCTTGGTTGGATAGCCGACCCCTAGCTTTATGATGAATCGGTCAAGTTGCGCTTCGGGGAGTTGGTATACTCCTTCGAACTCGATCGGGTTCTGCGTGGCCAAGACAATGAAAGGGTTCTCCAATTCATGTGTTCTCCCATCCAGTGTTGCTTGTCGTTCCTGCATTGCCTCTAGAAGTGCGGCTTGAGTCTTCGGAGGACTGCGGTTGATCTCGTCGGCGAGGAGAATGTTCGTGAAAACTGGGCCTTTTCGAAGTTCGAAATCCCCTGTTTTCTGGTTGTAAATGTAAGTGCCTGTAATATCTGCAGGCAGCAAGTCGGGAGTAAATTGAACTCGCGAGAACGTGCATCCCATAGTGGCAGCTAGAGATTTCGCTATCAACGTTTTTGCTAATCCGGGATAATCCTCTAAAAGTATGTGTGAGTTGGCAAGCACGGCAAGCAATATCTTGCGCAGAACATCGTTCTTGCCGATAATCGCTCTGGACAATTCGTTGTGGACTTTTCCGCAGACCTCAGAAACGGTTTCTATCTTCAGGTCAACCATTCCTCTATCTTGGTGAGCACTGTTCCAATCTTATGTGAACCCGCGTCCTTAAGAACGGTCGAACCGCCAGCAAGTATCTCTGAAATCTGATCATCTCCAATTGTTGCCATAAGGGATTTGGGGTCATCTTGAGCAAGTTGATGTAAATAGGTGACGGACTGGTTTGCCCGGATGGCAAAGGCGCTAAGGACGATTGATTTCAGTCTTTCATCGAGAATTTTGATAGATTCGGGTTGATGTTGTATGAGAGCATGTTCTATGGCCTTTTCGAGACGCTCCAGTTCACTCTCGCTGGTCTCTGGCACTACAGGGTGTGTTCGTTGCTCCTTTGCGAGGAGCTTGACCACCGTGTCGAGAATCAGGGCCGTGAAGAATACGAAAGTCATACCGAGCGCCAGCCAGTTTATGACGGGAATCTTTGTAAGGAAATAATCTAGGATTGCAACAACAGCTGCGTAGAAGACCGCAAGCCCAAGAATTTCTCTGGAGTGCGCCTTCAAGCCTTTACGCCAACGCTCAAGAGAACCTGTTCAAGCGAACCTAGATAATTCACAGCCAATTCCTTCTTCTCGTCCCCAATGCGATGATTACTGTACCTTGCCTCTTCAAATAAGAAAGTCAACCCAAGCACCGAGTCGGTTCCAAGCTCAAGCTTCTTAGAAACACTCTGCGCAAACTCGCGAGGCGTCTCTGTTGGTCGAATAGAGTGGCCGCTATCAGAGAGGACTCTGCACATCTGTTTGTAGCAATCCAGAATCGTTTCGTAATATTTCTCGCTTGCCTTTAGTTTTGCATGTGCTTGTTGCACCGCCTGCAGCATTTCCTTTCGCATATCACCCTCGCCCACTTCAATTGGGAATGCGCGTGCGCCTGTGTAAGCTTTGTAGAAAGAGACGAAAAGGAGACAAAACGAAACCACGGCAATGCCGACGAAAACCAGAACCGTGTAGTAGAACAAGAAAAGTGTACTTGAGGACGGTGCTGTTGTTCCCGTTGTGTTGGATACTAGAGGAGATGGTCCGAACTTCGATACAAAATATCCGGCCGTCTGTTGTAGCGCGCCGGCGATATTCGCGGCAATTTCCGGGCGTGAGATGAGACTTACCAACACGACGACTATAGCCAAAGCGATTATTATTCCGAGCAGCTCCCTCTGCCCGCCTTCTCCCTTGGGACGGCTCAGGAGAAAAGCTGCTAAGATCTCCGTGATGGTCTTGCTATACGCGAGAACCATAATCAAATACCACGTTAGGAGGGCAGGCACGATTACCGGGGCCAGTACTCCCATGACGGGAGAGCTAGCGGTGCTGCGGACGACTGATCCTGTCAAGATGAGGATAATCGCAGTCAGTCCGGCTAACGCGATAGTGTGCTTCTGCAGCATCTCGCATCCAATCGCACTAGTAGTCTGTGATTTGGTTGCTCATTAATTGAACTCCCAGTGAACGGCAATTTGCGCAAATGATTGTGGGCTGACGAGGTTCAAAATGACCGTGAGACCAGGAACTCAGCTACTGTACTTAGGTTGTTTCTGGGATCAGAAGCGGGTAGCTTGTTGAGAGCTTCCTTGGACTTCTTCAAATATGCGTCTGCTTGGCTCTTCGCATATGTGATGGATGCATACTTTTCGTAGAGTGCGATGACCTTTCGAATTTCTACTTTTGTGATGCTCTTCTTTCCAAGCAACCTTGTAAACACTCTCTTGTCTGTTGGTTTTGCCGCGGTCAAGAGGTGTGCGGCTATCACCGTCTTCTTTCCTTCCCGTATGTCTCCTCCGATTTCCTTGCCATACTCTTTGAAATCGCCTTCGACATTTAGAATGTCGTCTACTATCTGGAATGAGATGCCTACTGTCTCTCCGAATTCGCCTAAGGCCTGCAGTTGCTCTTCTGTTGCGCCGCCAGAGACCGCGCCTGCTTCCACGGCGAGTCGGGTCAATGCTCCAGTTTTGTATCTAAGAAGTTGGATCACTTCATCTTCGATGAATTCTTTCCTTTTCCACATGCTGAATTCGAGCGCTTGCCCCCAAGTGATATCATAAGCTCGCTTCGCGATCTGTGAGACCAGTCGATGACATCGCTCCTGTGGGATCTTGCTTGAGTTTGCGATCTCGAATACTTTGATGAGCATTGCGTCCCCCACGTTGATCGCTGTGGGGACGCCGTACATTCTGTGAATGGTCGGTTTTCCTCGGCGGAGTTCGCTTTCATCTTCGATGTCGTCATGAACGAGGGTCATGTTGTGAAGAAGCTCAACAGACGCAGCGGCTGCAACAGCTTCCTCCTTCCTGCCTCCGACACACTCGCAAGCGAGAAAAGTAAACGCGGGCCTGAACCGTTTCCCACCGCGATCGAGAAGTTCCCAGACTGACGAGTAGAACTCCTTGGGTTCGCCGGTTCGAGGCAGATGGCGTTCTAGTTCTGATTCAACTTGTCCCTTGTACTGTTCCAATATTTCCAGTGCGGAATTCATGGTCCAGCTGAATGTCAATTGAGGTTTTTCAAGTCTGCTCAAACCTACAGGTGAACCTGTTAGGGGTAATCGTGATATTCTGTTTCAGTCTTCAAGTGAAGTCAAGTTTGGAGTGGTCGTAACCTTTGTCCCTCTTGGTAACGTGTGCCAATTGTTAAATATACCATACGGAATACCTGGCGCCCGCCGAATTAGGTCAACCTAACTAAAACATGGAATCGTGAAGCAGATGCCCATAGCTGGTTTCGTCATAACCTTCAGAGAAGCACTCGAGGCGGCTCTAATCGTAGGCATTGTCGCTGCATACCTCAGGAAAGTTGGATGCCCGGAAGCAACCCGCTACCTGATCCTCGGTGCCGCGAGCGCAGCAGGCGTTAGCGTCGTCTTCGCCTGGATTCTTCAAGCAGCCTACGGTGGGTTGGTAGGAGCGTACGAGAGCCTCTTCGAAGGCCTAACCGCCCTAACGGCCGCAGGATTTCTGACCTATATGATATTCTGGATGACGAGGAACGCTAGGAAGTACAAGGGAGAACTCGAGCGAAAGCTGGACTTGGCATTGACCAGTGGACAACTCCTTGGTGTGGCAGCGATCGCGTTCGTTGCTGTTTTCCGGGAGGGGATCGAAACCGTACTCTTCCTGACGGCGATCTTCTTCATCGATCCTTCTGGTACTTCGCTTGGAATATTGCTCGGTTTGGGTGCGGTGTCAATTGTCGCGGTTGCGATCGTGAAGGGCTCGTATAGACTCAATCTTCATGTCTTCTTCAAATACACTAGTATGATCCTCTTGGTGTTCGCTGCGGGTCTGGCCAGCTTCGCATCTCATGAACTGGCAGAGACCGCTGAAACCTTGGGTTTTGATATAGGAATTTTCGGGGAGCACGCCTTCGACGTGAACATTGCACCGAATAACATCTTCCATGAAGACGGCGCGCTGGGCTCACTCTTGTCCACGCTCTTTGGATATACATTGAGCCCCGAATGGATCCGGCTCGCAGTATACCTGGGTTACTGGGTCATCATAGGTGGCTATCTGTTACTTGCCTATCGAACCTCATCCACAAAATCGGTCCGTCCAGCCTAAACTTCCGGCTCAGGTCTGTACTTGGACGTGAGAACGCGTCTGATTTCATCTGAGATCTTGTCTCCGATACCTGAGACCGACATAAGTTCCTCTCTCGATGCCTGAAAAACCCGCTCGACCGTGTGGAGGTGCCCGAGAAGCTTCTTGGCCCTAGTGTTGTCTATGTTGGGCAGGCTGGAAACGATGAACTCTTGCTGGTCCTCGACCGTTGACGGTTTCTGAACAGTCATGATTCGCGGTGACCGCTTGTCTTGGATCTGTTCGCGCCGCGCGATGGCGAACATTAGCTGTGCCGTCTCGGACGGTTTCTGAGTCCAGACGATCGGAATCCCGTAGTCGATTAGTATGCTGGCGTAGGCACCCATCATGGCTTCAGGGCGCACTCGACCCGAGCCAGTCAGGCTCTCGCCCTCAACAACAATGATTGGCTTAGAGTATGCATCTCTCAACTTCCCGGCCTGCTCAAACAGACGCCCATCGATTATTGAGGATGCAAAGTCCTCCACATCCTTTCGTTCAACCACGACTTTTTCCGAGAGAACAAAGTCGCCCACTTGCAACGCCTCAGATTTCACGAGTACCCCAAGCTTCGCAAGCTCACGGGTTACTAAGGCGCCTAGTTCCCTCGAATCCACTATAACGACTATCTGATCGACCATTTTCTCACGCTTCAATTCCGATGAAATGAATTTCTCTATCCTAATCTGACCTGGCGCGTGCTTCTCTTGCGTCTTCATATACTGCTGAATGGCACTCGCCATTTCGCGTTCTCTTCTCTGTGATATCCAGTAGTATGCCTCGTCGCGCGTTCCCTTTGCGATCAAAATTACTGCGTTGCCGGGTCCTTTTCTCCCGGTTCTTCCTTTGCGCTGTATGTAACGGATCGCGCTTGGGACTGTGTCATAGAATACGACTGCATCACACTCCACGATGTCAAGCCCTTCCTCGCCGATCTGTGTTGCGACCAGCACGTTGAAGGTCCCTGATCTGAAGTCGTCGAGGATCAATATCTGCTTCTTCTGGGTCAGGCCTCTGTCCTTGTCGCGCGATGCCTGTCCCACCAGTCTGACGGCAGAGACACCCTCCACTTTGTTGAGAAGGTCCACAAGCCTTGCCGCGGTGTTTCGGTAGTTTGTGAAGATCATTACCCGACGAGCGCCACTGTTCAGAGCAGCTCGGACGGTCCTGATTAGCTCTGTTACTTTCGGATGATCGACTTCCTTTGCGACAACTTCATTCACGATCGAGGCGACCCTAGCTATTCGAGGATCGTCTAGAATCATCTTCAGCCCTGGTGACGCTCGCTTTTCGCCCTTCTCTTTTAAACCGTCCAAGTGCGCTTTTACAGCCAGAAAGCCTTGTGTTTCGAGAAACTCGATCGCTCTGATCGCATGAATCGAAGCGTACACGTAAGCTAAGTAGGACTTGACTTCTCGCTTTCCCCGCGATGCATCTTCTAGTATACGCTGCCTAGCCCCTAGAACGTCGCGCAGTCGCACGCGATCCATCGCCGCACTTTCAAGGTACCCATGGTCACGTATTGCGCGCAGTTTCTCACGAAGAAAATCCTCCAAATCACGTTTGATGTCGTGGAATATTTGGGGTAGATCGATCATCACCCATCTTACTTCTATGCCACCGACGTAAGGTCTTACATCGTCACTCTGGATTGTGCGCGCTTCCACCCATTCAAGATGAAGGTTCCCGCAGATTTCACGGAGATCCGATTCTCTGGAGCCCGGCGAGGCCGTCAATCCCAATATGAGACCATCGTCTACGGACGCATATCGATCTGCGATGAACACGTACGGGTAATCGCCTACACCCCTATGGGCCTCGTCGAAGACCATCAGCGAAATTGTGTTAAGAGAAATCTTTCCGGTTAAGAGATCGTTCAGGAAGACCTGGGGCGTCGAAAAGATCATGCGCTTGCCCCAAAGTTCTGCTCGCTGCTCGGGACCAATCTCGCCTGTCAGCCAGACGATTGAATTCTGATCGATGTTGAGGAGTTTCTGGAAGCTTCGGAAGTGTTGGAGGACGAGGGGTTTGGTTGGGGCAAGCATAACTACGCTCTTGTCGGGCATCTTCCTGAGGCGCTCAGCAGCTACATAGGCGGCTATCACGGATTTTCCAAGACCCGTGGGCAAACAGACGAGCGTGTTGGAACGCTGAGCATTACGGGCGATCATCTCTTGGTACGAGCGACGCTCAAATGAAGCCGACCTAAGGAATGGATTCGAACCAAGGTCAGCTTGCATTGATGGAACGCCCGGTACTGTTATGCCTACTATGAAAACGAATAGCGCCGGTATAAGTCACAGGGTCTAATCAAGGATCGGAGCCTTTCGTTGGGCGAAGGCTCGGTAGGCATTACAGCTTGAGATGAATGAGGAAGGAACTTGCAACGAGAAAGAGTACGTGGGAGCACCAGAGCCTCGTAAGCCCTAGGCCTGTTTGGTTCCGCAGGTCCCGCAGAACTTTGCTCCGACGGGGATCTTTGCGCCGCAACTGATGCAGAACTTGGATTCAGGCATAGCTGCAGGCGGAGGGGGTGGAGGAGTGGGCGCTGCGGTTCCACAGTTCGGGCAGAACTTCTGGTGGGGTTCAAGCGGCGTTCCGCACGATGGACAAACCAACGCCTCTGTCACGATGGGCGCAGCAACACGCAGCTCTGGCGGGGCGCCGTCATTGTAGAGAAGAGCTAGCGATCTGAAGATGAAAACGCTCAAGATTGGTGAAACTACCAGCGATATGATCCACCCTACGTATGGGATCGCTCCGGCTAAGGCGCCTATTACAATGGCGATTATGACAACCACGACTGCCCAACCAATGTACTTGCCCCATCCAATGCCTCGAATGATTCTGAATATTTCCCCGAAGGCGAAAGCCTTCCCAAATTTCCCGGTCTTTATCATGTGAGCCATGCCGACTCCCAGCATCAGCAGGAAGAAGAATGCGAGACCGATTCCGACCAGCACAAGCACGAGCCCTGTGCCACCGAACATTAACGCTCCGGGAGTAACCATCTGGCCCTCCATGATCAACCCCGCTATGAACGAGCCGATACCAAGTGTAATCAGAATGGTGGGAATGAGCATGTAGATCAAAGAAGTGAAGAAGACCTTAGCTCCGTCTACGAACATCTCTCCATATCTTTCAAGTTTCGGAGGCGTGTCCGATGCGGGAGATTCTCTCAGAACTCTGGCCGCATATCCGATGACAATCCAGTTGACTATTGGAATTATGCCCAATACAATTAGGATTATCAGTCTGCCGAATTCGCTGAACATTTTCTTGGCATAATCGAAACTGTTGCCTAAGTTCCCGCTAAGGTTCAACCGGTAACTCTCCGAACGAGAAGATGCATTCAGTGAATATAAAATGCGTACCTAAAATGTTAGCAATGGGCTGGCATTGTCTCGGACGCTACTGACGTATGGAAAGGCAAACCCTCAACCGGTTGCTTAGGACTGTTGGGCTCCGCAGGTTCCGCAGAATTTTGCATTTGGCTGAATTGGTGCTCCACAGCTCACACAGTATCTGTTGCCCGATACGCTCGCTTGGGCCTGGATGGGAGCCTTCTTGAAGAAGACCAAGAAATCTGGTGTAAGTTCAGGGCGATCCTCGGTTAGGTACAAGAGGTATGCCGCCACATGGGTTGAGGCGGCTAGGTATCGTCTCGTCGAACGATAGAGTCTTGCTCCTCGACGGCCGAATATCAGAATATGCCAGAATTGAAGGAAATGGAGTATGGATACGTAAATCCCCCATAGATAGAATAAAATGCCAATAATGATTCCATAGAGCCAGCGCACAATCAATTCTAACCTTGAGGCTTTCTCTACGAATGGCGCCATTTCGAAAGCATCAGATGCCGTCATCACAATTCACCCAAAATCCATTCGAGCGTGAAGTTCTGCCAGCTTTAACTCTTCAGCCATATAAGCCCTAGTGGAGCTGAAAATGGGAATTCAGCTGCCTTAATGGAACCCTACATGATTGTCTTGTAGCCCTATTCTGGACTTCGTGCGCGTAGTCTTCGCAGTTTTTCGATTGCACCTAGCCAGCTCGACAGGGCGTTTCCGTAGGCCATGAGCTTCTCGGGATCATTCTCATTCTTCAATGCCAAGTTGATTTCTTGAATCTTGGCAAGGAGGATTTGTTCAGAGCTTTCGAGAACTTGGTCGGTCCTCAGACGTGTTTCATCTTCCGCTGTTTGAATTATCACGACTGGTTTGTTGCATTTGGCGCAAAACGTTTCTTTGCCCTTTCTGAAGAGAGGGGTTCCACATTCGGGGCATGTCTCGGAGAGCATAGTTGCCCCTGATTTCAGAAGCTCGGCCATCTTCTTGACTTCGATCGCCACAACTCTCAACCATGGATGATAATGAAAGACCCCTTTTACACTTGTTGGCAAGAGGCCGAATCCCCCTACGGCGTCAAGAAAGAGTTTAGATATTGCACATGACGCAGTCTGGATGAAAGGTCTACTCTCATGCGGAGAGGTCTGGCATGTCAACCAAAGCTAAACGCAAAGAGGAATATGAAGGCAGAATTAAGCAGGCTTTGGTCATCCTCAACGAGGTATCCAATGATAACACCACGCCACGGAATATTCGGCGTGCAGCCAAGAGCGCGTTGGATACACTTCAGGTACTCGACCTTAGTCTAGGTGTGCGGGCCGCCAACGCAATCTCCATTCTTGATGATATTAGTCAAGACCCGAACATGCCTCCTTACACGCGCACTAAAATTTGGAACATTGTCAGCCTGATTGAAGCAATAAAAGACTAGGGTAGGGACCCCCTGTAGTTCTTCTGCGGCTTGTTTATCTCAACCGTAACTGAAACCGTTTCGAGGGTTGAAGCCGTATTGGACGCTGCGGTTCAGACCATCGATATTACTAAGCGGTTTGGCGAACTAACCGCAGTCGACCGGATCAATCTGACGATCGATGCTGAGGAAATCTTCGGTCTCCTCGGTCCGAACGGCGCGGGGAAGACCACTCTCATTCGTATGCTTACAACCGTCCTTCAACCAACGGAAGGCACCGCGAAGGTCGCAGGCCAAGACATCCGCCGCAGTCCGAACAAAGTCCGTCAGAAGATCGGCGTCGTTTCCCAGGCCATGACTCTGGACGTTGAACTCAGTGCCTGGGAGAACATGGAACTCTACGCGAAATATTACGACGTCCGCAACCCATTACGCCGCGAGCGGATAACTGAGCTTCTCGAAGTAGTAGGATTGCTGGACAGAGCCGATTTTGCCGTCGGTAGCTTCTCTAGCGGCATGAAGAGGCGCCTTGAACTTGTGAGATCGCTTGTGCACCGACCCAGAGTACTGTTTCTAGACGAACCTACGACTGGACTTGATCCACAGGCTCGTATCGCGGTCTGGGACTATCTTAGGAAGATCCATAAGGAGGAGAAAATCACCATCGCCATCACGACGCATTACTTGGACGAGGCTGAAGCACTCTGCGATAGAGTAGCTATCGTGGACTACGGCAAACTCATGGCGCTGGGCACTCCGGCTGAATTGAAGAGGAAGGTTATGGGGGGAGACGTGGTTGAAGCCGAGTTCACTTCGTTACCGGATGAGGCATTTGGAGCTCTCAAGGATTCGGACTTCACGATCCAAATCAAGAGACGCGATAGCTCGCTGACACTCCTAGTCAAACACGGTGCGGAGGCAGTTCCGAAAATAGTGGAACTTGTAAACGCGAAGGGTGGAAAGATCAGTTCGATAACCCTTCGGGAACCGACTTTGGACGACGTGTTCCTTCACTTTACGGGACGGAGCATAAGAGAAGACACCGGTGTCACGCGCAAGAGATTCGTCAGCTCATGGGAGGGAATGCGCCGATGAAAGGCGCGCTCTGGGTTTGTGAAAGGGACATTCGCAAGTTCATCAAGCAACCTTTCGTGATGGTATCCGCGCTCGTGGGACCTTTCCTGATGCTAATACTACTCGGATCTGCCTTCGGGGGCTCGATAACTCACGTGCCTATTGCAGTCGTACGTGAAAGCCAGGGCCAATTCTCGTCAACCTACCTGGACATTGTAAGAGATCAACAGAACTGCGCCTTCGGGGGCGTAAGCTGTGGTGACGCCTTCCGACTGAAAGATGTCCCAAGTCTGGATCAAGCAGAACAAATGCTCCGACAAGGTCAGGTGAAAGCAGCCATCTACATTCCTAGTGGACTAGATAATAGTTTGAGTAACTCGATTAATGTTGCAATCACTGTTTACCTGGACAACACGGATCCCTTGAGCGCCGCAGCCGTCTCTGCCGGACTAACGCGTGCGGCTCAACAACTTTCGACCCAGATCCGAGTCGTCTCAGCTCATGATCCGACTGTTACCCTAGATACGGCGAACTTCTATCGTAATGTACTTTACATAGAGTTCATGGCCCCCGGCTCTCTCGTTCAAGCGATCTTCATCGCTTCAATCATTGGAGGTGGCATCTCAATCCTATTCGACAAGCAAAGGGGAATACTAGAGGGGTACTTGGTTACTCCACTCAAACAGTACGAAATTGTGATTGGGGTGCTACTTGCAGGCGTCATAAAGGCGATGTTTTCAGCGCTCACAATGCTCTTCTTGGCAATAGTTGTCGTTGGAGTCCGCCCCATGGTCGATACCACAAACTTTGTGCTTTTACTCTTCACCGTTTTCCTTACAGCTCTCGGCCTGATATCGATGATGACCGCATTTGCGGTCAGAGCCCCGGCACCCGAAGTCTATCAGCTCACTGCGTTCCCGATCAATCTTGTTCTATATTTTACGAGTGGGGCGATTTACCCGATCGACGGTTTCCCAGACTGGATGCGGCAGATGTCTGCCATCAATCCAGAGACCTACGCTGTGCACGCCCTTCGACTTCTCATGTACAAGGGAGCGAGCTTCGAGGCTGTCGCTATAGACTTCGCATTTCTAGCAGCCTTCACTGCAATAATGATCGTCATAGCAACATTAGCCTTCAAACGAGCCCTGTAAAACCCCGAACAGATGAGATGAGCGGATAGGATGACGCAAGCGCTGATGTTCGAACCGCAACCTTAAATCTCGTCTTCCAAAAAGCATCGAATGAACGGATTGTGAATGAGTTGAGGATACGAAACTCAGCGATATTGATTCTCGTAATGTTGCTCGCGGTTGTAATATCTGCACATTATGTACTGTCTCCCGTTAGGGCGATAGGGGTTGCGAATATTGTCGTTACCAGTGTGTATTGGGGATCGGACCCAATGGATCCATCGACGGCCCACCCCGGCGACGTCAACTCTCAAATTTCAGTTGTCCTATCGAATGTGGGAGACGATGTTGCGCGCGGCGTTAATGCAACTCTCCTCCTAGGTCCACCGCTTACCTACGATTATTACCTCAACGGAGTTCAATATTCAGCATCATCTGTCTCGAAAATCGCTGGAGATATCGACGCAGGAAACAGCTTCACGATTGGCTACACTGTAAGTGTCGATTCGGATGCCAAGGAAGGAATCTATCGCTACCAGCTACAATTGGCCTACAAATCTGCGAGGGAACTTCAGCAAGTTAGCAGTAGTCTAATGATAGATGTTCCTCTCTGGAAAGGGGAATTGCACGTTCAAGGCGTGGTCACTCTCCCAACTAAGATCTATCCAGACAGTAAGCAGGTTATGTTGAGAGTTGGTATCGTGAACTCTGGTAGAGGCGCCGCCAAAGACCTTCAACTTCGATTGGCATTGAAACCTCCATTCACGGCGTCTTCAAGCAGTTCTGATAAGATCTATTTGGGAAACATTCCCGCAGGTCAAGTGAGCGAGGCGGGCTTCATCATCGATGTAGCAAGTGATGCAAAGTTCGGTCAGTATTCTGTGATCATAGGCGAGCAGGTTGGAGACCAAATCATTCCAGTGGGTGAGTTATCATTGTACATTAACGAGAAGGTGAAGTTCAATATCGTTAGCGTCACACCTGATACTGTATCATCGGGCGACTCGGGGCGCGTAATTAAGGTTGAATTGAAGAACGAAGGATCTGTAAAGGCCGATTCTGTGAGAGTACAACTCCGCGTAGGTAACTTCTTCACAGGGACATTGACCGACTTCCTGGGCACTGTGCTGGCAGGAGAGACGAAGGTCGCTTTCTTCACAGTCGATATCGACAGCAAGGCCCAGCCTAGGCAGTACAATTTCGATTTCAGGATCGATTGGACCCAGGAAGACAACGCTCTAGATGACACGTTGAATTTAGTGCTCTTCGTCGTGCCTGCAGGCGCGCCTGTGACTTTGATCGCAATTGGTGTGATCGTGATAATTGGAGCTGGTGGATACTTCTTCGTTAGAAGACGGAGAATGAAAGCAGCCCAAGCCACTCCCAAATAGGATTTCGCGGACTGGTCTATGTGGTTTGGAGCAGGGAGAGGTTTGGCTCGACGTTGGGCCATTATCCTCCTCATGTTAGTCTTGGCAGTGAGCCTTTCTGTCCCAGCATACGCGCACACAACCCTCGGGAATCTGAATGGTAGCGCTCCTTACTTCAGATCCAACGACCATGAGCTGAACCCGACTAATACGTTCGGTGGACACGTCCCCGGACCGTTGGGTTACGTATGGCCTGGTGGTGGCCTGAACATGTACTCTGGACTGGTTTCGAATCCGCCTGGATACCAGTCGCCCTTCACGGACTTTGAGGAACCAAGTCAAGTGGTGGGCAACGTGTACGCTCCTGAAGGCGCTATCCTGACATCAACGATCGACCACGAAAATGTTGGCGATCTAATCTTCGCGATAAACTTCTCACAACCCCGGGCTTTCAGTACGATAAGCAATCCTAATCCCAACTTCACCTACACAACCATTGCCATTTACCTTCCCGCGCCCGTCTTCGACAAGACAGGCGCGCTGCTTCAAGATGGGTTTGAGCCTGCTGGTGGAATCGACTGGGACGGAGGAGAGAACACGAACATTGTTACGACGATCACGGATAACTATGGCAGCATTTTCATAACGAGGGCCGACCGAAACGACCCCTTTGAACCGGGCTCGTGGATTCTGTTCATTACAGCTCCGAATAACATAACCTTCACAGCCGCTCGCGATTGGTCGGAGTGGTATTACATTCGCATTAATCAGATGAAAGCTCCTCATGTCGCGGGACGATACTTCTTCAAGATTTTTCTGGACAATCATTACCCAGTCCGCCGTCAAGGAGGCCTGCCTGCACTCATTAACAGCACGATGCCCATGGAGAATTGGCCTGTTCTACTTGTGAAAGGGGAAGTCGATCCCGCGATAATCTGGGGAACCGTCAGATATGGAGACACTGCAAATGGCACCCTCTACGGAACACCTCTAAACCTCCCGGGCAGGGTAAGAGCCGCTGGAGTTGCAATCGATCCAGTAACAGGAGCCTCAATGGATCGCCCCGTAGAAGCATGGGGATACTTCAACGCCAGCTCACAAGGCCACTTTGAAATTGAAGGGGTCGCGGCGGGTGTGTATGATATTTATGCTTCAGCCGCGGGTTTTCCCGAGCAGAAGATTGCTGAGAGCGTTAGGATATTGCGAGGTCAATCCTTCAGGTCGGATGCATATCTGAAAGTTGGACCGCAGATCAAGGGTGAGGTGTTCTCGAAGGAAGAGTTTGGGCCTACCCCTTGGCCAGGCCAGCTACCTGTTACCGTTGTGATCTATGACAGCAACACCTACGATCCCGACAGCATCGTCACCTATTCCCCGATGAACCTTACCCACGCCCCGTACTCATCTTACGTCATTGGCAATACTAAGTTCACGGGCAACAGATTGTCAGCACCAAACATTCCAAAACTCGTGGCTTTTGCGTGGGATGGACCACTTGGTTACTACACGTTCACGTCAGCCCCGACCTTCAAAGACCCCTTTGGCTTGTTCAACGGAGTGGGCCCTGCGCAATCCTGGTGGGTTGATCCTCTGAGTTCACTGGATCCCGCCACCCTAATCGGATCATCGACCAGCGAATTTATTTTCCAGTTCGGCTCGAAGACCGTGTATGGCGCGCCCTCGAAGTTTTCTGGAATGGTGCCACAGATTTTCGCAACTTGGACGGACAGTCTCACAGCTGGCACGTATTACGTGCGGGTGTTCATCAACGGCTATGTTCAGACCTCGAACGACGGAACCAAGTTCGTCGATTACTCCTTTCAGATCCTTGACAGTGGTTACTCTCGCGACATCTTTCTTCCAATTGATCTGCAAAGATCCGGCAGCTTGAACGTCACTATTCATTTTCACAACCTCCCCGGAACACTCCAAAACGCGCCAATTGGAGGCCCGGACCCGAGTCGTTTTCTGATAGCAGAGGCCTTCGCTCGCGATGGAACGCTGGCTGCTTTCAATTTTACCCAGGTTCCTTCCACGAGCGCACAGACAACAATCTTGCTGAACGGGTTTGGAATGGCTGGACCCGTGACGCCACCCGACCCTCGCGCATTCATCAAATACTCTCTTGCCCGATATCGGGGAATTTATGATTACGGGCTACCGACGGATACGTACACGATTCGAGTTTTCATGCGAGGATACAT
>Ga0209619_10000621_pt1 | contig 25347 bp, 24 predicted proteins | sample Rifsed16ft3_FD_184011 | JGI IMG/M metagenome (GOLD analysis project Ga0209619, IMG submission 184011) | Soil microbial communities from Rifle, Colorado, USA - sediment 16ft 3 (version 2) | ecosystem: Environmental > Terrestrial > Deep subsurface > Rock core/Sediment | place: Rifle, Colorado... | reverse complement strand
GGCGGGCCACCAGGGCAGACTTCGGCTTCCGGGAACCCTGGCTCGCGGGGGGCTTCCTCTCCGCTACGCTCGCGACCTGCGACCGCTCGCTGCCGTTCCGCTCGCCGGAATCGGCACCTCGCTCCACAGGCCGCTCCGAGGAACCCCCCGCTGCGCTCCTTGGCACCGGGGGGCACGCACGCATACGTTGCCATATTGATGAAGCGGAGTACTTAGGCGCCGGCCGACCCAGCCGCCCCGAAATCCCCCGGGAGGATGCGCCGTATCCTCTTCCGGCAGGAGTATTCCCGGACGAGTTCCATGAAGATCTCCAGCTCGTACCGGCGGTCCGCGTGCGTACCGTCAAAGTATAGCACGCGAACCGGGAGGTCGTCGCAGTCGCGGGACACACGGGGGTAGACGGCCTCGGAGACAATGCCGTTCATGCAGGTAAAGGGGTTGATGTCGAGGATCCCGTCCACCCCCTTCCGGTGCAGGTAGACCGACTTTCCCACCGAAAGGAGCATCTCTCCCAACGTCCCTTCGGGTACCAGGTAGGGGCGGGCAAGCTCCATCACCTCGCGGATGTCGTGCGGCTCCTCGTACCCGCGGAAGTCCCCCTCGAACACCTCGAGAAGGGCGTGCTCGTCCTTCCGCTGGAAGTGCCACTTCAGCTTTGCCCCGAGCATCTCCATGCTCAGGGTCTTGCCGTACCGCTTGAGCTCCCGGTGGTGATCGGCGTTGGTGTACCACACCCACTCCGTCACGTCGGAAATCCAGCATTCTCCTCCCGCCTCCTCCACCTTGCGCACCACGTCTTCGTTGCTGAAGGTGTTGAGCCGGCAGAAGATCTCCCCGACGACTCCGACCAGCGGGCGCGGGGAGGAGAAGTCCGTCGGCACGCTTTGGAACCGCTTGCGCCCCTGCCTCAGGGCCGCGACGATCCGCGCAAGCTTCTCCCCTTGCTTCTCGCCCGGGACCTCCACGGCCCGGCACAGGATCCCGACCGCGTCGTTCAACGCTGCGTCGGCCGCCCCCTTCTCCGTCTCGTAGGGGCGGACCCGGAGGAGAATCTTCTGGAGAAGGTCACCCCCCACCATGGCCCGCCACGCGGTGCGGAGGAGTTCGTCCGCATGCTCTCCCACGCCGCTGTACCCGTCCGCGCACGTGGGGGATACGAACATCACGTCGCCGTAGCCCATCTCCTCGAAGACCATCTTCATGTAGGGGCCGTACTGCCCGAACCGGCACGGCCCGTTCGAGGCCGGCATGAAGAGCGCCATCTTTTCGGGGGCGACGTCCCCGTGGACCAGAAGTTTGAGCGTGTCGCCCAGCGTCACCTTCTGGGGGAGGCACTCCTCCCCCGACGAGAACCGTCCGCCGAGGAGAAGCGTCTCCTCGTCGGAAGGCGGCATGGGCCTCGCGTCGATCCCCACCGACCGGAACGCCGCCGAGATGGTGCGCACCCCCGCCTCGGTCATCGGGGGGAAGAAGACCGTCCTTCCGGACAGCGGTGACCCGCTCACGTCTCCGCCCACCAGCGCAATACCCCCTTGCTGTCGAGATACGCCTCGCACCGCGTCATGTATCCGGCGTCGTTCCCGTGTCCGTCGAACTGCAGGGAAAGGTAGGGCGCGCCGGAGGCCTTCTGGATGAAGTGCCGGATGAAGGAGTCCGGCCCGCACTTGAAATTGGTGATGTAGAGGATGTGGACCTTCGGCCGGTTCCGGCACCATTTCGCCGCCGCGATGATCTTCCTTCCGTAGTTCCAGAACATGTTGTCGTGGATATCCCGGATGTCGATCCCGTCCACGGGCAGGAAATCGATCGGGATCACGTTCGCTCCGTACTGGTCGCGCAGCTTCGCGGGGATGTTCAGATTGACGTCCCGGTCGTACAGGTTGTACGAGCGGCCGATCAGGATGACGGCATGGGCGCCCGCCTTCTCCACCTCGGAGATCGCCAACGCCCCGCGGTCGAGAAGGAAGTTGCCGAACCGCTGCTGCTCCTTCCACCCCTCCCGGATCGCCTCCCGGATCTCGCGGCGGGAGACGCCCAGCGGCCCGAAACACGCGAAGAGATCCTCGACCAGGAGGCGTTCGTCGTCCCGGAAGCGGACGGTCGGGGACAGGAGCTTCTGGCGCACCTCCTTCTCCCAGCCGGGAACCGACGCCAGGACGAACGGGAGGGTCTGCCCCCACGGGCAGAAGTGCGACTGGGTATGGGTGTGGGCGGTCTCCGCGTTGACGACGTTGGGGACGAACAGAAAATCGATCCCGTCCCGCAGGAGGGCGGCCACGTGGCCGTGGGCGACCTGGATCGGGTAGCACGGCTCGGCGACGGTCTTCTCGAATCCCTCTCTCGCAATCGCCTTGTCGGTTCGCGGGCTCACCTTCAGGTTGAACCCCAGACAGGAAAGGAAGGTCTTCCAGAACGGGAACCGCTCGTAGAAGTACATGGCACGGGGATACCCGACGGTCCCGCGGCGGCCCAAGGCGTCGCCCTCCAGGAGGGACTCGAACCACTCCGCCCGGCGGGCGGGCAGGTCCTCGATCACCGGCTTGACGCCGGTCCGGGCGCTCTTCCGGTATCTCTCGGAACATTTGTCCCCCCAGTAGGTGTTCGTGCCTTCGATCCGGATCTCCTGCATGTCGCAGAAATTGCTGCACCCCTTGCAGACGAACTCGCGCCTCCGGTAGTCGACCATCCCCAGGTCGAACCCGCGGAAGCGGGTGCTCTCCGCCGTCGCCCGCACCTTGTCGCGAGCGAGGAGGGCCATCCCGATCGCCCCGATGACCCCGTTATGCGGCGGAACGATGATCGGCTTCCCGAGGACGTGGGTGAAGGCCGCCGCGACGGCGTCGTTGTACGCCGTCCCTCCCTGGAAGTAGATCGTCTCCCCGATCCTGCGCCCCCGGACGACCCGGTTCAGGTAATTGATGACAACGGAGTAGGCGAGCCCCGCCACGAGGTCCACCTTGGAGGCCCCGCGGTGGAGGTAGGTGTTCAGGTCCTGCTCCATGAAGACGGTGCACCGCTCTCCCATCCGGACGGGAGCCCGGGAGGAGAGCGCCATCTCCGCGAACTCTCCCTTGATCCGGATGCCGAGCCGCTCCGCCTGTTCCTCCAGAAAGGATCCGGTCCCCGCAGCGCAGGCGTCGTTCATCGCGAAGTCCACCACGACGCCGTTCTCCAGGCTGATGAACTTCGAATCCTGCCCGCCGATCTCGAAAATGGTGTCCACCGCCTGCCCGAAGAATCGCCGGCTGATGAAGGAGGACCCGGTCTTGTGGGCGGTGATCTCGTCCTGGACGGTGTCCGCCCCGACGAGCTCCCCGATCAGTTCCCTCCCCGATCCCGTCGTGCCGACGCCGCGAATCCGGATTCTCTCCCCGAACTCCTCGCGCAGGTCGAGAAGTCCGTCCGTCACCACCTGGACCGGCCTTCCCTGCGTGCTGACGTAAATCTCCTTCAGGAGGTTCCCCTCGCCGTCGAGAAGGGCGAAATTCGTGCTCACGGACCCCACGTCGATCCCGAGGAAGACCTCCGGGAGCCCTTCGAGGGGGGGCACCCCGGCCACCCGGTCCCTCAGGAAGACGACGTCTCCGGTGGAAAGAGGGGGCCAGGAGGGGAACGCTTTCTCGCCCTCTCCGGAGGTGCTCGCGGGAAGAAAGAACGTCGTCCCCTGCCGCTTCTCCCGGGGCGTCCGGTCATCCGCGGCCAGCATCGCGGCCCCGACCGCCCCGAGGTGGGCATACCCCCACGGGAGCACCACGTCCTCGGGGGCGAAACCGAACGAGTCGCAGACGGCGTGCACCACCCCCTGGTTGGCGAACAGCCCCCCGACGAGCGCCACCCGGGGAACGGGGTCCTTTCCCTTGTTGATGCTGCTTTTGAAATTGCGGGCGACCGCTTCGCACAGCCCTTTCAGGATCTCCTCGGGGGAATACCCTTTCTGCTGGGCGTGGATCATGTCGGACTTGGCGAACACCGAGCACCGCCCGGCGATCCGGGCCGCGCTTCCCGCCCGGGCGACCATCCCCCCGATCTCCTCCACGGACAGCCTCATCCGATGGGCCTGCTGGTCGATGAACGACCCGGTGCCGGCGGCGCAGTCCCCGTTGGTGTCGTAGTCCCGGATGCGCACCGGCCCATCCCCGCCGGCCCTGTCAAGCCGGATGACCTTCGCGTTCTCCCCCCCCATCTCGAAGATCGTCCGGACATCGTCATGCAGCGCAGTCACGCCCCGCACCAGGCAGCGAAAGTCGTTCTCGTACCGGAATCCCAGTGCCTGGGCCAGGTGCGCTCCGCTCTTGCCGGTGACCGTCACGCCCCGGATCCGCCCCGCGCCGATCCTGCCGGTCCACTCCGCCAGCCGTTCCGGAACTTTCCGGTTCGGGTCCCCCAGCAGACGGTCGTAGGAAAGAAGATAGGCCCGCGCCTCCCCCGGAAGCATCGCCGGATCGGCGGAGAGAAAAGCGTTGCATGTTTCCTCGGGAAGAAGAGGGTCCGAAGAAAGGGCGACCAGGGATATCTTCACGCTGATCGACCCGACGTCGATGCCGATGTGCACGGCGTTTCTCCTAAAAAAAAGAAGAGCCTCGTTCGTTTCGTGCAGACCCGTATCGATCATACAAATGCTGTGCCTCCTGAAGGATGTGCCGGAAAGACAACCGGATACGCCTCCGTATCCGGAGACGCCCCCCCCGTGGGTCGTCCGATCGGATAGGCGGATTATCCTTTCGGATAACGTGGATTTGGCGCAGAACCCGCGGTATAGTATTTCCTGAAGGAAACGAAGAGAGGGAGGGATATGTTCGGAATCGGCTTCCAGGAGATGATCATCATCCTTGTCGTGGTCCTGATCTTCTTCGGGCCGAAGCGCCTCCCGGACCTCGCCAAAAGCCTCGGGAAGGGGATCGCCGAATTCAAGAAAGCGTCCGAAGAGGTACGGAAGGGGATCGACGAAGCCGTCCGGGAAGCCGAATCCGAAGAGAAGGACTCCGACCCCGGCTCCCCCCCCGGGGACGCGCCGCGCTCCGGCGTCCCCCCGTTCGCCGAGGGCGATTCCGCTCCGCCTCCCTCCGCCCCCAAGGGATGATCGGAAACGGCATCCCCCCTCGATGAACCCGGAACCAGGAACGAACTCCGAGGTCCGGCTGCCGCTTACCGAGCACCTGGACGAACTGCGCAAGCGGTTGATCCATTCCCTGATCGCATGGGGGGCAGGAACCGTCCTGTGCTATTCCCGCGTGGATTCGATCTACCGGGCGCTTCTCTCTCCCCTGACCGAACGGCTCCCGTGGGGCTCCCGGCTCATTTTCACCGAACTCACCGAGGCTTTCCTCACCTACTTCAAGCTGGCTCTCTGGGGAGGGTTTGTCCTGGCAAGCCCCGTGATCTTCTACCAGGCGTGGCGTTTCGTGGGCCCCGGCCTCTACCGGAAAGAACGCAAGATTCTCCTTCTCTTTTCTTTCTGGTCGACTGCGGCCCTCCTTGCCGGGATGGCGTTCGGGTACTTTGTCGCGGTCCCTTCGATCTTCTCCTTCTTTCTTGGCTTCGGGGGATCGACCATTGTTCCGATGCCGTCGATGAAGGAGTCCCTCTCGCTGGTCCTGCGGATCCTTCTCTTGTTCGGAGTGATGTTCGAGGTGCCGCTGGTCCTGTACCTCGCGGGGCGGGCAGGAATCCTGACCCCGGATCTCCTGCGCCGCGGGAGGAAAGCCGCGATCGTAGGCGCGTTTCTCCTCGGAGCGGTCCTCACCCCCCCGGATGCCGTCTCCCAGGTCCTCGTCGCCCTGCCGATCTACGCCCTGTACGAGGCGGGGATCCTCCTGTGCGCCCTCGGAGCCAGACGGAACAAGGGATGAGAACCGGGGTTGAGAGGACCGCGCAAATCCATTATAGTCGAGTAGGAGCACCGCCCGGAAATGACTAAGTGCTCCGCTTCATAAACACGGCAACGTATCCGTGCGTGCCTCCCCGTGCCAAGGGGCGCAGCGGGGGATTCCTCGGAGCGGCCTATGGAGCGAGGCGAAAAATCGCGTCGAGCGGAATGGCAGCGAGCGGTCGCAGGTCGCGAGCGTAGCGGAGAGGAAGCCGCCCGCGAGCACCTGGCACCGGGAGGGGAAACGCCTCAGGACGTCGGCCCGGTACGAGACCGTCATTACGAGACGCAGCACATCTAAGGAGGAGGAACGATGATCATCGAGTGCCAGGCTTGCCGGGCACGTTTCAAACTGGACGAATCCAGGATCAAGGGGAAGGGCGCGCGCATCCGCTGCCGGAAGTGCGGCGAGACGATCATCGTCATGAAGAGCGATATTCCGCCCGCCAAACCTTCCCCTCCCGTCGGCAAGGAACTCTTCGATCTTAGGGCGGTCCTGCGCGAGCCCGAACCAAAGGCGCCCGTACCGCCCCGGGAAGAGGTCGACGCCGCCATGGACAGCATCCTTCCCCTGGAACGGGAGACCGAACGGGGTCCCTCCCCCGTCGAAGGAGTGACTCCGCCCCCGGTGGAGAGGGAACAGGAACCGTTCGCGCCGGAGCCCGTGGGGTCGCACGAAGAACCTGCCCCTGCGCCCCGCGACGAGGTCGATACGGCCTTCGACAGGCTTCTCCAGCAGGACCGGGAACGGGAAACCGAAGAACCGGTTCCGTCCCCCGACGCCGAGGAGCCGGGTCCTGCGCCGCTCGGCGAGGTCGATGCGGCTTTCGAAAGCCCCTTGTTCCCCGAGGGGGGAATCGAGGAGTCTTCTCCTACCGTGGCGGAGGAACCGGGACCCGGCAAGGAGACCCGGGACGCTCTATTCTCCCTGGAGCTCGAACGGGAAGAGAAACTCTCGTTTCTTGAAGAGACCGGCGATATCCACGCCCGGGGCCCGCAGGACAAGGCGGACGAGGAGGTGTTCATCCCCCCTCCGCCGGCAGAGGCGGGATCGGAACCGGGGGAATTTCTGATCATCGACACCGACTCCTCCGACTTGCTGAGAAAGGAGGAGTCCGCCTCGGAATCGACCAGGCCGTTCGATATCTCCGAACACCTGAAACAGGCGCCCGCCGGGACCCCGGAGGAGGACACCCTGCCGGTTCCCCCATCGCCGGGACCAACAACCGGCACCGCGGTCCCCCCCTCCTCGCGGGCGGATGCGATCCAGGACCAACTGGCCGGCCTGGCCGGGAGCGGACGCATGGAGGAGACCTTTGGTCCGGAACCGCCCCCCGCGGACATCCCTCCGCCGAGGCTCCTGGAGATCGGGGAACCATTGGCGGCGCGCCCCCGGACCACCGCCCCTGCCGGGAGACCGTCGATCGCGCTTCTGGTACTCCTGTTCGTCACCCTGGCAGGGGGAGGGGCGTACCTCGCGTTCACAGCCAGCGGACAGGAAACCTTGCGCACCGTCGTCTCCGCCATGGAGTCGTTCTGGCTGGGCGGGAAGGAACCCGCCCGCCCCTACAAGGTGGAAAACCTGTTCGGCTATTACGAGAAGGGCGAAAACGCCGGGCAGCTCTTCGTTGTCAAGGGAGTGGTCATCAACCAGGGGCGGACGAAAAAAAGCGGAATCCGGATCCGGGCCGAGCTGCTGGGAGGAAACCGTCAGACGATCGCGGAGAAGACCGTGTATGCGGGGAACGTCATCCCTGGCTTGGGCTCCATGGGGCGGGGGGCGATCGAGGCTGCCATGGCAAACCGGTTCGGGGACGGGCTGATCAACGTCGACGTCGCGCAGGGGAAATCGGTGCCGTTTATGTTGGTGTTTTTCGATCCCCCCGCGGGGATCGAGGAATACCGCCTGGAAGCCCTAGACGGGGAGTAAGGACCGGCGGCGGAGATCCGGCGGGAAGGTTGTCATCCGCTATTTGTCCTTGTTCTCCGGCTTCGTGGGAGTGACGTCGATTTCGTTCTTCTCCTTCATCGACTTTTTGAAGTTGCGGATCCCTTCCCCGAGGCCGCTTCCGATCTGCGGAAGCTTCCCCGCCCCGAAAAGGAGGACCACGATCACGAGGATGATCAGGAGTTCCGGTATTCCGAGTCCGAACATGATTTCCTCCCCTCTGACAGGCGTCTACGGATTCATGATACCACCGGGGTAGGAAAAACTCCTCAAATTTCCCGGATCGTCTCCTCCACGGCTGTCCCGAAGTGCCTTCCCGCCTTTTCCTCCGCGAGAAGGACGGAATCCCCCGCGGACAGCCTCGCCACGGAAACCGTGCCTCCCCCGGCGCACACCAGCCGGATCGTCTCCGCGTTCTGCAGGATCACGGAATGGATCGCACCCCCGGACCCCTCCGCCCGCACGAGCAGCAAGGGCCTGCGCTCCACCTTCACCCGTCCCACGGCGGCCGTCTCCGCTTTTCCGTTTTCGTTCACCAGGAGCACCTCGGAACCCGCCGAAAGCTCCGACAAGTACCCCGTACGCCCCGCAGGAAGCCGGCAATAGGAATGGACCGCCCCCGCATTGACGCGGAAAGGTCGCGGCAGGACGTACGGGTTCGGCGCATTCTCCGCGCACACGAGGAAGACCCCTGCGCTCGAGTTGCCGACCAGCATTCCGCAGTCTCCTTCGATCAGCGAGCAGGTGTCGACGCATACCCGGTCCCCGATTCCGAGAGAGGCCACTTCGGTCACCCGCGCGGGGACAAGAGGCACCCGCCCGGCGTCGACCCGGGCTGCCGACGCCAGCTGGCGCATCTTTGCGGGCGAGTCCGTCTCGAGAACGATCCCGTAGACCCCCCGTTCCAGCACCCCCCGGCAGAGGGTGACCTCATCGGGGGTATGGGCGACTACGAAGATCTTCCTCCGGTGGGCCACCAGGTTTTCGAGGGGGATCACTTCCCGTTCCTCCTGTTGAACCACCCAGGTCGTCTCCGGGGGCGAGGAAAGGATCGCCGTCTCGTCCTCCTTGTCCCGCATTCGTGTGACCCGGAAATCCCTCCCCTCGCGCAGGTCCCCCTCGGAGCACACCGCCATCACCCGCCCGAGCTCCCGGACCTTCCCGCCGCAGCCGTCAGGCACCCAAAGGGTCTCCACACCCGATTCGAGCGCCGCGATGGCGACATCCTTCTCCCAGGGGATGACCCGCGCCCACAACACCGGGGCCATCACGTTCCTTTCCCCTTCAGGACGTCGATCGCTTCCTTCGTGGTCGCTCCCCCGTGGACGATCGCCGCGATGGCCCGGACCATCGCGGCCGGGGACCTGTGCTGGAACACGTTGCGGCCGATGGAGGCGCCCGCCCCGCCCGCTTCCATCGCCCCCTTCACCATCCGGAACACATCCTCGTCGCTTCCCACCTTCTCGCCTCCCGCGATGACGACAAGAGAGGCGCACCCCTCCACCACTTCCCGGAACGTCTCGGGGCTTCCCGTGTACGGTACCTTCACGATGTCCGCCCCCATCTCCGCCCCCACGCGCGCGGCGTGCCGGACGTACCGGGCGTCGTACTCGTTCCGGATCTTCGGTCCCCGCGTGTAGATCATCGCGAGGAGGGGAACCCCCCATCTCTGGCAGTCGGTCGAAACCGTCCCGAAATCCCTCAGCATCCGGGCCTCGTCCTCGGCCCCGAGGTTCACGTGGATCGACACCGCGTCGGCTCCCATCCGGAGCGCGTCCTCCACGGTGGCCACGAGGACCTTCCGGTTCGAGTCCGGCGAGAGGGTCGTGCTGGCGGAGAGGTGGAGGATAAGCCCGAGATCTTTCCCGTAGCCGCGGTGCCCGAACATGGCGGCGCCGCGATGCACGACGGCGGCGTTCGCGCCCCCCTCGGCGATGAGGTTGGCGGTGGGGGGGATCTGGATGAGCCCGGGGATGGGACCGACGGTCATCCCGTGGTCCAACGGGACGATGACCGTTCGCCGGGTGTTCCGGTCGACGATCCTCTCCAGCCGGATCTTCTTTCCGATCATCCCGCCGTCTCTCCCCGGACCGCCTTGCCGTCCCTACCGGTAGGCCCCCCGGACCTTGAGCAGCTCGTTGAGGTACGTCGCGTTGTCCGCGTACTTCAGCGCCTCCTCGTACCTCACCTTGCCGGAGGCGACCAGCTCCGCCAGGGTCCAGTCGATGCTCACCAACTCCTCGATGTTCGTCTGCATCATGGCGCGCAGGAGGTGGACCTTCCCCTCGCGAATGGCGTTTCGCACGCGGAGGGAGGAGCTCATCCTCTCCCACGCCAGGATCCGCCCGCTTCCGGACGCCCTTCGCAGAAGGCGCTGCGAGAAAACCACCTGGAGGCAATCCGCCAGTTGCGCCCGCACCTGGGCCTGCTGGCTCGAGGGAAAGGCGTCGATGATCCGGTCCACGGCCGCCGTGGCGTTCATGGAGTGCATCGTCGCCATGACGAGGTGGCCGGTCTCCGCCGCCGTCAGGGCGATGGAGAAGCTCTCGTAGTCCCGGAGTTCCCCGATCACGATCACGTCGGGGTTCTGCCGGAAGATGTGGCGGAGCCCGTCGGAGAAGGAGATCGTGTCGGTCCCCACCTCCCGCTGGTTCACGTTCGAGTTCTTGTGCCGGTGGGTGTACTCGATCGGATCCTCGATGGTGATGATGTTCGCCTTCCGCTCCCGGTTGATCGTGTCCACGAGATTGGCCAGCGTCGTGGTCTTGCCGTGCCCGTTCGGCCCCGTGACCAGGACGAACCCCTGCTTCCGCAACGCGTACTCCAGGAGGAAATCCGGGATGCTAAGCTCGGTGGCGGAGGGGACCTTGTCCGCCACATGGCGGGCGGTGAAGGCGAGGGAGCCGCGCTGGCGATAGAGGTTGCAGCGGAAGCGACCGACCCCGTCGAGGGAATAGGCGAAATCGAGCTCGAGGTTCTCCTCGAAGGCCCGCTTCTGCCCGGGAGTGAGGATGGCGTTGACCATCGACTCGACCTCGGCCGGCTTGAGCGCCGGGATGTCCATGCGCCGGATTTCCCCGTCCACGCGAAGGGACGGGATGGCCCCGGAGGAGAGGTGCAGGTCCTGCCCGTGCCAGGCCACCAGCGCCTTGAGAAGGCTCGCGATGTTGCCCTCCGGCTGGATGCGCCGCTGCGGCCTTTCCTCGCTGAGCTTCAGGGTGTTCACCCCGTACCCGGAGGCCTGGATTTGGGTGAGCGCCTCATCGAAATGGGAGGCGGACAGGATCACCGGCTTCGTGGTGTGCCCCGACTGGAACTCCACCTCGGAAAGAGCCGAGAGGTCCGTCGGGTCGACCATCCCGACCACGAGTCTCTTCCCCTCGAACCCGATGGGCAGCAACCGGCGGGACCGGACGGTCTCCAGCTGGATGAGGCGCTGGATCGAGGGGGGTACCTCCACCCGGGTGAGGTTGATATGCTGCAGTCCTGTCTGTTCGGACAGGGCGTTCAGCAGCACCTCCTCGGTGAGGTAGCCCAACCGGATCAGGTTCTCCCCCACCGTCCCCCCCAGCTGGTTCTGGCTGCTGAGGGCGGTCTTCAACTGCTCTTCCGTGATCAGGCCCGAGGAAACGAGAATTTCCCCGATTTTCAATTTCTTGGTCGTCATGTCCCTTCCTCCTTCCCGGATTCCCGGGGATCGAAGGTCTTATCCCAAATCTATCCCAGAGGGGGAAGGACGGGCAACACCATTTTCTTGCCCGGGGCTTGTCCGCCTTGCCTTGGCGCAAGGCCGTCCGGGCTTGCACCCCCCCTGCAGGCGACGCCAAGCGGGCATCGTCCGCATGTCCCCCGGACCGGGAGAGTACAGGCTTTCAGGATCCCGATCCGGGTCAGGGCGAAGTCGAACCGGACGGGGTCCTCGGGGCATACCGCCCGGAATGCCCCGGTGATCTCTTCGGCCATCCTCCAGTCGGCGGAGCTGCGGGAGGTGAGCCCCAGCCACTTCCCCAGCCTCGCCATGTGCGTGTCGAGAGGGACGATCAGTTGCCGCGGGGAGAGGGCCGTCCAGAGCCCGAGATCCACCCCGTCTCCCTCCCGCACCACCCAGCGGAGGAACAGGTTGTGCCGCTTGCACGCCGATCCTTTGCCCGGGTCGGGAAAGAGGAAATTCCTCTCCCGCGGGATCTTCTCCCTCCACGATTCCCGGAAAGAGGCGAGAAAGCCGGCCAGCCACGACCGCGGGTCGCCCCCCCCGCGGTCCCTGCCTCGTTGGTAGAGAGCTTCCAGGGAACCATGCTCGAGGAGGGCCGCCCGGAGGCAGAGAAGGAACCGGTGGACGCCGGACGGGGAGATAAACCGGTGGGAAAGCCCCGTGACCTGCGACGGGGAAAGGGGACGGCGGGCCGTCAGGGTCGCATGGGGGGAAGGCCCGAGGACCCGGAACACCCTTTCGAGAAAGGCGAGGATCTGGGCCACGTTGCCGAAGGCGAAGGAGGCCGCCACGAACGCGGCGACCTCGGCGTCCGCCCGGCCCGCGAACCGGTGGGGGAATCGTACGGGGTCCGACGACAGATCGGCGGCCCCGTGCGCGCGAAGAACCGCCGAGAGGGCCTCCCGGAGATGTCCGGCCCCGTCTACGGAATCACCTTGTTGAGCGGGTACTCGACGATCCCGGAGGCGCCCGAATTCTTCAGAACGGGGATCAGTTCCCGGACGGTCTTCTCGTCCACGATGACCTCGAGGCTGAACCAGCCCGCCTCGGAAAGCGACGATATCGTGGGGTTCTGGAGGGCGGGGAGTACCTTCAGCACCCTGTCGAGGTCTGCGCGGTTCACGTTCATCTTCAGCCCCACCTTCTCCTCCGCCAGGAGAGCGCCGGTGAGAAGCATCGCGATGTTTTCGATCTTTTTCTTTTTCCAAGGGTCTTTCCAGGCATCCCGGTTGGCGATCAGGACGGTCGTGGACTCCATGATGGTGTCGACGATCCGCAAGTTGTTGGCCAGGAGCGTGCTCCCCGTTTCGGTCAACTCCACGATCGCGTCCGCAAGACGCGGGGCCTTCACTTCGGTCGCGCCCCACGAGAATTCCACGTTCGCCTTGATCCCCCTCGCCTTGAGGAACCGGCGGGTGTATTGGACAAGCTCGGTGGCGACCCTCATGCCGCCCAGGTCTTCGAGACGCCTGATGGGGGATTCGTTCGGGACCGCCACCACCCACCGTACGGGCCGCAATCCTCCTTTCGCGTACTGGAGGGGACAGACCTCCTTCACCTTGGCATTCTGCTCCATGACCCAGTCCCGGCCGGTCAGCCCGAGGTCCAGGATGCCGTCTTGCACGTACCGGGCCATCTCCTGGGCGCGGATCAGGAGCCCGGACAGCTCCTCGTCGTCGATGGAGGGGACGTAGCTGCGGGAGCCCACCGTGATGGTGAATCCCGCCTTCCGAAACAGCCTGATCGTGGAATCCTGCAGGCTCCCCTTCGGAAGTCCGATGTTCAAAACCCTCCCTGCTTTCCCCTTCATGGCGCTCCCCTCATGCGGTACAAGGGTAAGGCCGATATCGTACCCGGGCATCGGTTTTCTGGCAAACGGTTGTTACAATGAATGCCATGCGAGGTGTCGCCGCCAGAAGGGAACCCCCGTGACGCGAACGGAGGCGTTGATCCTGTTGGCGAAGGCCCCCGTCCCGGGGCAGGTCAAGACGCGGCTTTGCCCCTCCTTCACGAAAACGGAAGCGGCCGCGCTCTATGCGTGCCTCCTCGAGGACACGGCAGCGGAAATGGGCAGGCTGAAACGGGTCCATCGCTACCTCTTCTTCTCTCCGCCCGGAAGCGGGGATCTCTTCCGGCGGGATCCGTTTTCCTCCTACGAGCCGCTCCCCCAGTCCGGAGAGGACCTCGGCGAGCGTATGGCGAACGCATTCGAAACCGCCTTCGCCCGGGGTTTCGCCGGGGCCGTCCTCGTCGGCGCGGACTGCCCGGTTCTTTCCGCACCGCTCGTACGTGCCGCCTTCCGGGAACTGGCTTCCTCCGCCGGGGCCGTTTTCGGCCCCAGCGACGACGGGGGGTTCTACCTGATCGCTCTCTCGTCTACCGCCCCGTCCCTGTTCCGGGGCGTGAATTGGGGGACAGGCTCGGTCCTGTCCGAGGTTTGCCTGCAGTGCCGGGCTGCGGGGATCCCGTACGCCCTCCTCCCCCCCGGGTTCGACATCGACACCGCGGACGACGTGACCGCGCTCGCCCGCTGGACCCGGGGCCATTCCTCCCCGGCCTGCCCCCGCACGCGGCAGTGGCTCACCTCCCGCGGGGAGGGATGAGCTTCTGCCCCATCCCCAGGTCCACGATCTCGCTCCGCAGGACGATCTCCGTAAGCCCCTTCGCCGACCCTTCCACCTCGAACTTCCCCGTCTCCCCCCGGAGGAGCGCCCCCTCCCCGCGGAACTCCGTCTTCGGAAACACCGTCTTCCTCTCCCTGCGGCCGTCCCGGTAGGTGAACTCCACGATGATCCCGACCGACCGGAGCGAGAGGTCCGGAATGTCGTCCCCCCGGTTGGTCACCGTTCCCCGGAGAATCAACGTATCCCCCTTCCTCTCCTTCCCCACCTCAACCAGAAGCGAAGGGTTTTGCACCACCTTCAGGCGATAGGCTACCCATTGCTGATACACGAGGAGGAGAACGACCAGGGCCAGGAGGACCGGGCCCGCCACCATGACCCACTTGCCGTGCCGTTCCCACAGGACGGCGGGCGCCGGCGGTCCCGCGGCGAAAAAACGCGGGCGCCGCGGGCGCGCATGGGGGAGGAGAATCTGCTCGCAGTGGGGACAGACGGGCACATTCGCGGGAATCTGGATCGTGCAGTGCGGGCATGAGGTGTACTCTTTATCCGTCGGCAAACGCGGCGGCATGTCGGGCATGTTCTCCTCCGGGGGATCCGGCGCTAGGCCCCCGTCCCTTCTCTCCGCAGGAATTCCACGAGAAGCCGCACCGGCACCCCGGTCGGGCCGGGGGCGTACCCCATTCTCTCCTTCTCTCTCCACGCCACCCCCGCGATGTCCAGATGGACCCAGGGGGTCTCCCCGGCGAATTCCTTCAGGAAGTAGCCGGCCGTGATGGCGCCTGCCTCAGGCCCCCCGATGTTCTTGAGGTCGGCGATATCGCTCTTGATCTGCTCGAGGTATTCCTCGTGCAGCGGCAACTCCCAGGCGCGTTCCCCCGAGGCCGCGGAGGCCTCCCGCATCCGTGCCAGGACCTTCGCGTCGTTGCCCATCATCCCCATCGTGACGCTGCCCAGGGCCACCACGCACGATCCGGTCAGCGTGGCGGCGTCGAGGATGACGTCCGGGCGGTACCGCTTCTTCGCGAACGTGATGGCGTCCGCCAGGATCAATCTTCCCTCGGCGTCGGTGGAGAGCACCTCCACCGTCTTGCCCGACATCATCCGGAGTACGTCGCCGGGCCGGTAGGCGGTTCCGGACGGCATGTTCTCGACGGCGGGGACGATCGCCACGATGTTCCTGCGGATCCCGAGCGCGGCCGCGGCGCGGACCGCGGCCAGCATCCCGGCGCCTCCCGCCATGTCGTACTTCATCTTCTCCATCCCCTCCCACTTCTTGAGGGAGATCCCCCCCGTGTCGAACGTCACCCCCTTGCCGACAAGGGCCGTCCACGGGGAACCCGGGCGGCCTCCCCGGTACTCGGCGACGATGAGCCGCGGGGAGACCTCGCTTCCCTTTCCCACCGCGATCAACCCCCCCATCTTCCACGCCTCGGCTTCCTTCCTCCCGTAGACCTTGACGCGGACCTTCCCTCCCGCGATCTTCCTGGCCGCCCGCGCCAGCCCGTCCGGCCGAAGGTCCCCGGGGGGCGATGCCACCAGGTCCCGACCCCAGTTGATCGCCTCGCCGAGCTTCGCCCCGTGGGCAAGCCCCCTGGCGACCTTCCGCGCTGCAGCCTTCTCCCTCTCGACCACCTGGAACCGGGAGACCCTGCCCTCCTTCTCCGACTTGTACCGGTCGTATTCGTATTCCGACAGGACGGCCCCCAAGGCCAGGAACCGCGCGGTTTCCTCCTGGTCGAATCCCCCCGCCCCGGCCCCGTGGAGCACGGACGCCACCGTGGAGATCTTCTTCTTCTTCGCCATCCGCATCACGGGCAGGGCCAACTGGCGGACGTGGTCCGGGGTGAACTTCTCTTTCTTCCCGAGTCCGACCACCAGCACCCGGGGGGACGCCAGCCCCTTTCCGGGACGCAGGAAAAGGGTCTCCCCCCACTTCCCGTGAAAATCCCCGTCGTGGATCGCTGCCGTGATGGCCCCCCCGATCGCCTTGTCGACGGCTCCGGTCGCGCCTCCCGGGCTCGTGACCCCCTCGAAGAGGTTCACGACGAGCATGTCCGCACGGTGTTTCCGGATATCCCCGACCACCAGTTCCGTTTTCATGTCTTCCTTCCCGTCTCCCGTCCCTGACACTGAACCTTATTTGCGTGCCGGGAGAGTTGTCAAGGAGGGCCTTTGGGCCGCCCTCACGCACTATGATAAAATAGTAACAATTTTTTCCCCCTCCGGAGGCGCTGATCGAAATGTCCCGTCCCCTTTACACCAGCACGGATCTCAACTCCTATCCCGATTTCAAGGAGTACGCGCCGGAGGCCTTCGAGGCGTACAACGCATGGGTAGCCGCCGCGTTCGCGGAAGGTGCGCTCGGAAAGAAGACCAAGGAACTGATCGCCGTCGCGGTCGCGCACGCGATCCAGTGCCCGTACTGCATCGACGTCCACGCCAAGGGAGCCTCGTCCGCGGGGGCCACCCGGGAAGAGTTGGCCGAGGCGATCCACGTCGCGGCCGTCATCCGGGGAGGAGCGTCCCTGGTCCACGCCGTGCAGGCCCTGCAAACGCTCGAGGAGGGGTGAGGGGCGCCGGATGGCGTTCCCGTTAACCCCCGCAGGCCGTTTCCACACGCCCGAATTCATCGTCCGGGAGAAGGACGGCGTCTTCGTCGCGATCGACCGGGACCGTGCGAACTGGGTCTGCCTGAACCGGAGCGGGCTGGAAATCCTTCGCACGCTCCCGGGGAAAACCGTCGCGGAGGCCGCTTCCGGATGCGTCGCCGCCGGGATCCTCTCCCCCGAGGAGGCCGAGAACCTGCTGCGCAAGTTCACTGCGGACCTCGCAAGGAAGGAGTTCCTCTCGACCGAGCCGATCACCGGGGAACAGGTCGCCCGGGCAGGGGTCCTCTCTCCCGAAAAGCTCCACGAAGTCTGGGTCGTCACCAACTTCGAGTGCAACATGGCGTGCCGCCACTGCTACACCTACGAGAGGGTGGAAAACGACCGGAGGCGCGTGGGGAAGCATGCGCTGCTTGCGATGATGGACGAATGCCGGCAGCTCGGCACGGAGGTGTTCTACCTGACCGGCGGTGAGCCGCTGCTCCGGGGGGACCTCCCCGACCTGATCGAGGGGGCGACTCGACGTTCCCGGGCGATCCTCTTCACCAACGGAACCCTCATCACGCCCGACCGTGCCAGGCTGCTCTCCCGCTTCCGGGACCGGCTGGTGGTCCAGGTAAGCCTCGAGGGTCCGGACGAGGAGTCCAACTCGTCGCTGCGCGGGAGGGGGACCTTCGCGAAGGCGATGGAAGGGATCCGCAACCTGCTGCGGGAAGGGGTCCGGGTCGGCGTGAGCTCCACCCCGACCCCCGAGACCGCCCGCCGCATCCCCGAGCTGACCCGGCTCCTCTCCGGCACGTCCGAGGGACGGCACTGCGTCGACTACCATCACATCATCTACGTCGTCCACGCCGGCAACGCCCGGCAGGGGGACACGGCGAAGCTCGCCGCCTCCGATCTCATCGACGTCGTCATACGGTGCAAGGAGGCCGTCCGGCAGGCGAAGAAGGAAGGAGCGAGGACGAAGCTGAAAATCACGAACGACAAGATCTTCGAGGCGATCGCCTCCAACGGCCCCCGGAAGGACATGTGCGGCGCCGGGTACACCATCCTCGGGATCAACGCCGACGGGATGCTCCACCCGTGCGCCACCACGATGCACGACACGTCCTACAACATCGGGTATCTCCTCGACGGGAAGGGGGACTATGTCCCGGGAGAGATCGGGAGGCTATGGAGGGAGAGCGCGGCGGTCCAGAGAATCCGGTCGTTCACCGTCCTGCCCTGCGACGGGGGAAAGGTGACCGACCTGCGCAACTTCCACGGAGGGGGCTGCTGGTACCACATGCACGACCCGGAAGGGGACATCGCGACGGAGCACCCCTTCTACGCCGCCTACGAGTCCCTCACCGAGAAGGCGATCCTGCACGTGGCGACGAAGGACAATCCGGAGGGAGACCCGTTCCGGGAGGCGCTGCAACCGAAGATCTACTCCTCGATGGCGAGGACGCGGATCGCCTGCGCGGGGGTCCGGAAGACGAGGGACGCGTCGGTGCTGGGCATCGACAACGGCTACTGCATCTGCTTCGCCTAGATCCCCAGGTACGCTTCCTTGACGTGATCGTCGTTCAGCAATTCCTTCCCCGTCCCGGAGAGTACAACCCGGCCGTTCTCGAGCACGTAGGCCCGGTGGCACAGGGCGAGAGTCTGGCGGACGTTCTGCTCCACGAGAAGGACGGTCACCCCTTCCTTGTTGATCCGCTTGGCGATGTCGAATACCTCCTGCACGAGGATCGGGGCAAGGCCAAGCGATGGCTCGTCGAACATGAGCAGTTTCGGAAGGGCCATGAGCCCCCGCCCGATCGCCGCCATCTGCTGCTCCCCGCCGCTCATCGTCCCCGCCATCTGCTTGCGGCGCTCCTTCATCCTCGGGAAGAGCTCGTAGACCCACGCCAGGGTCTCCGCCCGCTTTTTCTTCGCCTCGGGGGCAAGGGACCCCATGACGAGGTTCTCCTCGACGGTCATCTCCCGGAAAAGGCGTCTGGCCTCCGGGACGTGGACCACCCCGTGGGAGATCACCTGGTCCGCGGGCAACTCGTCGAGGCGGGCTCCCTTGAAATGGATGCTGCCGATTTTCGGTTTCAGGATGCCGGAGATCGTCTTGAGCGTCGTGGACTTCCCGGCGCCGTTCGCGCCGACGAGAACGAGGATCTCCCCTTCGCGGACCTCGAACGAGACGCCCCAGAGAACCTGGAGGTCGCCATAGAACACGTTGATGTTCTCCACCTTAAGCATAGTCGGTCCCCAGGTAGGCTTCGATCACTTCCTTGTTCGCCGCCACTTCCTTGGGCGTCCCTTCCGCGATCGTCTGCCCGAAATTGATGGCGTGTATCCGGTCGGAGATGGTCATGATGACGTGCATGATGTGCTCGATGATGATGATGGTCGTGCCGTTCTCCCGGATCTTCTTGATGAGGTCGATCGCCGCCAGCAGCTCCGTGGGATTGAGCCCCGCCGCCGTCTCGTCGAGCAGGAGAAGCTCCGGCCTTGTCGCCATCGCCCGCGCGATCTCGAGCCGCTTTCGTCCCGCGATGGGGAGGGACTTGGCCAGCACGTCCTTGACCGGGGTCATGCCGCAGAACTGGACCGTCTCGAGGGCGAGATCGCGCGCTTCCCTGCGGGAGTTGACCCTCGAGTACGCCGCCGCGATGACGTTGTCGAGCACGCTCATTCTCCCGAGGGGCTTCACCACCTGAAACGTCCTTCCGATTCCCAGTCGGCAGATCTTGTGCGTCGGCAGCCGGTGGATCTCCTGTCCCTTGAAGATGACCCGGCCGGAGGTGGGGCGGTGGTATGCGCTGATCATGTTGAACGTGGTCGTCTTGCCGGACCCGTTGGGGCCGATGAGGCCCAGGATCTCCCCCTTCTCCACCTGGAAGGAGACCCCGTTGACGGCCGCAAGCCCCCCGAAATACTTGACGAGTTTTTCGACCTGGAAGTATGCCACGCGCCTCTCCTTACGCTCAGGTGGCGGGTTTGGTCCGGAAGACGGCATTCCGGATTTTCGGCCAGTCTCCCACGATCCCGTTGGGCAGCACGAGGATCACCACGACCACCAGGATTCCGAACCCGAGAATGTGCGCGCCGGTGATCGTCTCCGCGATGGAAACAATGGTGCCGGATCCGGTAACATTTCCCAGATACTTGAAAAGGCCGAAGAACCCGGAACGGAACAGTTCCTGGACCGTCACCATGACGAATGCCCCCACCATCGGGCCGTAGACCGTCCCCACACCCCCGACGATCCCCACGAGGATCGCCATGATGGAGATGTCGTGGAGGGAAAACACCACGTCGGGATCGATGAAGCCCATGTAGTTCATGTAGAGGGAGCCCGCCACCCCCGTCCAGAACGCCGCGATGGCCAGCGAGAGCATCTTGTAGTAATGGGTATTGATCCCGAGACTTTCCGCGGCGTCCTGGTCCTCCCGGATGGAGACGAAGTAGTACCCGGGCTTGGCGTGGACGATCCACTGGATGCTGATCACGGCGGCGACCGCCATCCCCAGGGCGACGTAATAGTAGGGGACCTTCGACACGAAGGAGGGCATGATCAGGATGCCGACCATCCCCCCGGTGAACCCTTCCGCGATCGCCGCGCTGTGCCGCATGACCTCGTTGAGCGCCAGGGTGGCCAGGGCGAAGTAGGCCCCCCGCATCCGGAAACAGATCCAGCCGAACGGCAGGCCGACGGCAACGGCTGCGAACCCCCCGAGGGCGAGTCCCCACCAGGCGGAGATGTGGAGATGGACGGAAAGGAGGCCCGCGGCGTATGCGCCGCTTCCGAAAAAGGCGGCGTCCCCGAAGGAGACCTGGCCCGTGTAGCCCGCGATGAGGTTCCAGGCCGAACCGATGACCACCCACATGAGGAACAGGATCATGAGGTGCATGTAGTAGTTGTCCTTCACCGCCAGGGGGAAGAACGCCAGGACCGCCAGCACGATCAAGGGAACCAGGTTCTTTTTCATTCGCCGGATCCCCCTAGATTTTGGTCAGGCGCTTGAACCCGCCCGGCAGGAAGAGCAGGACCAGCACGAAGATGGTCATGCCGATGATGTTCTCGAACTCCATGCTGATGTAGGTGGCCCCGAAGCTCTCGGCAAGACCCAGGGTGACCCCCCCGAAGATGGCGCCCACCGTCGACCCCAGGCCGCCGAGGATGGTGATAATGAAGGCCCGCGCCGTGAACGGCCCCCCGATGTCGGGAAATACGTAGAAGACGGGGGCCAGGAGGCTCCCCGCGGCCGCGACCAAACCCGAGCCGATGCCGAAGGTGATGATCGTGATGCGTCCGGTGTTGACCCCCATCAGGACCGCGGCGTCCTTGTCCTGGGCGGTCGCCCGGATCGAGCGTCCGATGTCCGTCCTGATGAGAAAGAAGAACATGGCGACGGTAAAGCCGATCGCGATGAGAAAGGAGATCACCAGCGCCATGCTGAAGGAGATGTTCCCCAGGAAAAACGTAGCGTTGGAGTACCCGGTGGTCACCGACTTGTAGTCCGACTTGAAGATGAACCGGACGACTTCGGTCAGGACCATCCCGATCCCCACCGTCATGAGGACCTGGTTTTCGGGAAGGATCGTGTCCGCCTTCAGGAGGGGATTCAGGAGGAACCTCTGGATCACCGCCCCGAGGAGAAATAGCGCCGGCATGGCGACGAACAACGAGAGGTACGGGTCGACCCCTGCGAGGTGAAGGACGTACGTGATGTACATCGCCACCATCATCAGCTGCCCGTGGGCCAGGTTGATGATCCCCATGACGCCCATGATGAGCGTCATGCCGATCCCGATCAGGGCATACAGTCCGCCCTTGAGTACGCCGGCAACGAAGGTCTGGAGGAAAACGTCCATGGAAACTCCCGGGTCGGCCGAAGGGCCGATCAGTGGAGAGGCCGGGCGGGGTCACACCGCCGCCCGACCTCGAGATCGTTTCAAGCTTCGCTTTCGGTCGGACTACTTCCGCTCTTTCCACTTGGGAACGGGGAATACGTATTTCATCTTGGCCGCTTCCTTGGGCCAGACGGTTTCCAGGTTCCCCTTCTGCCACTGGACCATGAAGGTGGGGAGCTTGTTCTGCTGGGTCTTCTTTTCGTAGGAGACGAACTTAACCGGGCCGAAGGCGGTCATCATGTCGGTCGCGGCCAGGGCATCGCGGACGTCCTTGGGCGTGATGCTCTTCGCCCTCTTCAGGGCATCGGCAACGACGTACAACGAGGCGTACGCCTCGGCGCCGTGATACTCGGTGTCTTCCTTGTACTTCGCCTGGTACTTCTTGAAATAGTCCATGGCTCCCGGGTAGACGACGGTTTCCACCCACAGGGTCGCCGAGTATACGAATTCGGCCGCGTCGCCCGCGTTCTTATGGAACTCGGGGAGCGTAAATCCGGCCCCGCCGCCGACGAAGAGCCTGGGATTGAAGTCCAGTTCCTTCGCCTGCCGCATCAGGAGCGCCGCGTCCATGACGTAGGAGACCATGTAGACCAGGTCGGGGTTCGTCGCCTTCACCTTCGTGAGCATCGGCTTGAAGTCGATGGCCCCCTTGTTGTACCCCTCTTTGAGAAGAACCTTGATCCCGAGCTTCCCGCAATCCTCCTCGAACTCCTTCGAGCTGGACTGCCCGAAGAGGGAATTCTCGAAGAGGATGACGGCCGTCTTCGGTTTGACCACCTCCTGGAGGAAGGTGACGACCGCCGCCGGGTACTCGCTGGCGGGGGGGTTGATCCGGAAGACGTAGTCGTAGCCGCTTTCCGTGATCTTGTCCGCCGAGCCGGTCGTGACCAGGAACGGGACCTTGAACTGCTGGGCGACGGCGGTCGCGGCGGCGGTGACGGAACTGGAGTACCCCCCGGTGATGATGGGCACCTTCTCCTGGGAGATCAGCTTCTCCGTGGCGGACCGGCCCACATCGGGCTTCCCGGTGTCGTCCTCGAAGAGCAGTTCGAGCTTATTCCCTTTGACTCCGCCCTTCGCGTTGATCTCCTCGGCGGCCATCAGGAAGGACCGCTTCTCGATTTCGCCGAACTTCGCCTGCTCGCCGGTCAGCGGAAGCACGATGCCGACCTTGATCGTGTCGGCCATCGCGGCGGCGCCTCCCAGACTCATCGCCAAGGCAATCGCGAGACATACCAACAATGCCCTCTTCATTACACTCATAGAGCCTCCTCCTTTTCTTGTTGATGCGCTTTTGCGGGTATCACGGCCTCGTACGGTCGTGACGTGTATATTTATCCCAATCCAATACGGTTTTCAACCGCTATTTATTCAGGTAAAACACGTGCTGCCCCTTTACCCCACCATGTTCAGCCCGCCGTTGACGCTCAAGACCTGCCCGGTGATGTAGGAGGCTTCGTCCGAGGCGAGGAACCGGACCGCCGACGCGATCTCCTCCGGCGTTCCCAGGCGCCGGAAGGGGATTCCCCGCTTCATCGCCCCGATGATCTTCGCCCCCTCCTCCCCCCGGAAGTTCTCCGCGAGAAGCGGCGTGTCCGTCGGGCCCGGGCATACGCAGTTGACCCGGATTTCGTGTCGTGCGACCTCGCGTGCGACTGCCTTGGTGAACGCGATCACCCCCCCCTTGGCGGCGGAGTAGACCGCCTCGCCCGAGCTTCCGACGCGCCCCGCATCCGAAGCCACATTCACGATGGCCCCCCCGGCGTCCCCGGCGAGCATCCCCTCGAGGGCGACGCGCGTGCCGTGCACCACGCCCATGAGGTTGATCCCCACCACCCTTTCCCAATCCGAAGGGGCCGTCGAGAGGAACGGGATGATCCGGTCCCACCCCGCGTTGTTCACCCAGACGTCCAGCCTTCCGAACTCTTCCCGGACCTTGGCTCCCGCCTCCCGGACCTGCTGGTAGGAGGAGACGTCGGTCGGGATGTGGAGAACGCGTACGCCGGTCTTGTGCCCCACCGCGGCGAGGTGCTCCGCCGCCTCGTCCCGGATGTCCAGGACCGCCACGTGCATCCCGTCCCGGAGAAACCGGACCGCCACCGCGAACCCGATCCCCCGGGACCCACCCGTCACCGCCGCGATCCTTCCTTTCATGAACCCCACCTCCCGGACCCGTACCGATCGACCGCATCGGGAGGAAACAGCCTAACATTGACTTTTCCGGATGGCTATACTACCGTCGTTCCCATGCGGCGGACGCGCCACCTCCTCGCCATCCTGATGGCCGCGGCCTTCCTCATTCCCTCCTGTTCCGGAAAACTCTCCAAACAGACAGGACTTACGGACTCGGACCTGTTCTCCCGCGGCCAGCAGAAGCTGGCGAAGAAAAGCTACAGCAGCGCGATCGAGCATTTCCAGGTCCTGCTCGAACGGTTCCCCACCTCCCCCCTGGCCCCGAAGACGCAGCTCGCCCTGGCGGACGCCCGCATGGAAAACGGGGACAACGTGGAGGCGGAAGTCGCCTTCGACGATTTCCTGCGTCTGTACCCGGCCAGCGACAACGTCCCCTACGCTCTCTTCCGGAAAGGGGAACTGCTCTTCCGCCAGGGAAGCAAACCCGGCCGGGACCAGACGAAAACCCTCGAGGCCATCCGCACCTACAAGCTTCTCCTGGAAAAGAACCCCTCCGGACCCTACGCGGAAACAGCCGCCAAACGGCTGGGGGATCTTCGCAACCGGCTCGCGGAGCACGAAGCCAGGGTGGTCTCCCACTACCTCTCCCGCCGAAAGTACGACAGCGCGGAGGCCAGGGGAAGAAGGGCGGTGGCCGACTATTCCGACACGGCCACCCTCTCGTCCCTGATGTCTCTTCTGGCGGAGGCGCTGGAACGGGAGGGGAAGAAGGAGGAGGCCGCCGAGCTCAGAAAAAGCCTCCGGGAGAAATTCCCCGGGAGGGGAGACAAGAAGCGATGAACAGCGACCTGACCATGCTCATCACTCTGGGAAAACGGGCTTACGCGGAAAAGGATTTCCGACGCGCGGAGACGCTTCTTCGCGAAGCGATGGCGGGCGGGGCGAACTACCCCGACATCCACTATACCCTCGGGCTCATCTACCACCTCTGGGGAAAGCTCGAGGAAGCCGTGCGGGAGTTCGAGAGCAGCCTTTCCCGGAACCCCGAGTACACGGAAGCCCTCATGTCGCTGGCGATCACGCTGAACGAGCTGGGCAGGTACGAGGAGGCCAAAACCGCCCACCAGAAGGCCGCTGTATCACTGACACGACAGGAGAAGATGGAGCGGGGAAACCAGTTCGCCGGGAAGATCGCCAACCTGCACGCCGAACTGGGGGAGCTGTACCTTGCCCTCGGGAAAAACGGAGAGGCGATCGCGGAATACCGGAAGGCGCTCCTCGTCGCGCCCGGGTTCCCCGATCTTCGGGTCCGGCTGGCCATCGCGCTGAAGGAGGCGGGACGCCTCGAGGAGGGGCTCACCGAGCTGGACCGGGCCCTGTCCGACCGTCCCGGGATGGTCTCAGCCCTCGTCCAGCGCGGCATCCTCCTGTACCTGTTGGGGAGAAGAAGCGAGGCCCGCGGGGCATGGGAGAACGCCCTTTTCCGGGACCCGCTCAACAAGCTGGTCCAGCTGTACCTGAACACCCTCGACCGGGAAGCAGGCCGCGGTTAGGGACGCTTTTCG
>Ga0209619_10000619_pt1 | contig 25376 bp, 23 predicted proteins | sample Rifsed16ft3_FD_184011 | JGI IMG/M metagenome (GOLD analysis project Ga0209619, IMG submission 184011) | Soil microbial communities from Rifle, Colorado, USA - sediment 16ft 3 (version 2) | ecosystem: Environmental > Terrestrial > Deep subsurface > Rock core/Sediment | place: Rifle, Colorado... | reverse complement strand
CCTATCTTCTCAGGCTCCGGTCTTCCTGCGATGGAGATAGCGGCCCAGATATTGAGAAACGCGAAAGTGGTTGGAGAAGAAGAGGGGTTCGCAATAGTCTTTGCCGGTATGGGTATTACCTCAAGAGAGGCATCATATTTTATTGAAGAGTTTGAACGCGGGGCAACACTGCATTTAAGTACCCTGTTTCTCAATCTTGCCGATGACCCCCCGATAGAACGTCTGCTCACTCCACGATTTGCCCTTACCACAGCAGAGTATCTTGCATTTGAACATGACCGCCATGTACTGGTGATACTTGTTGACATGACCAACTACTGTGAAGCCCTCAGAGAAGTTGCCACTGCACGGGAGGAAATACCAGGCAGGCGCGGCTATCCGGGGTACATGTATACAGACCTTGCCTCCATATATGAAAGGGCCGGATGTATTAAGGGGAAAAAAGGTTCTGTTACTCAGATACCTATACTGACTATGCCGGATGACGACATTACCCATCCCATACCCGATCTGACAGGCTATATTACAGAGGGACAAATCGTCCTTTCAAGAGAACTTCACAGGAAAGGTGTCTATCCGCCAATAGACGTATTGCCGAGTCTTTCAAGGCTGATGAATAACGGGATAGGCACTGACAGGACGAGGGAGGACCATAGAGAACTTGCAGACCAGTTATATGCCTTTTATGCCCAGGGCCGTGACATAAGGCGTATAGCCTCTATTGTAGGTGAGGAAGGGTTATCTGAATCTGACCGGGCACATCTGAAATTTGCAACTGAGTTTGAAATGGAGTATATAAAGCAAGGTCAAATCAGTCGTGATATTATTAATACCCTGGACCTTGGCTGGAAACTTATGCAGCATTTTCCGGAGGACAGGTTTACAAGGGTCAGACCGGAGATTATGGGGAGATACTATGTCAGATCAGGTTAGTCCCAATCGCATGAATCTTCTCAATCTGCGGGCCCGGATTGCATCTACTGTCATGGGGGTAGGGCTCCTTGAGGATAAGCGTTCCGCCCTCGTTAAGGAACTCATGAGTATTTACAAGGACGTATTAGCCGGAAGAGAGAATCTGCGTGAAAAGATGCAAGGGGCTGCTGCCGGGCTTGTACATGCCCTTGGTCTTGAGGGTAAGGAAGGAGTATTATCCGCCTCCTTTGCAGCAAAACGTGAAGTTTCTATTGATGTCACCAGGAGGAATATCTGGGGGGTTAGATTCTCCGGGATTAATTATAAAACTATGTTGAGACCACTTGATGGCAGGGGATACGCCTTCATGACGGTATCATCTTCAGTTGATAAAACAGCAAAGGAGTTCGAGTCTGTAATGGAAAAGGTTCTGAATACAGCCTCTGTTGAATCACACCTGAGACGTATCGGGGATGAGGTTAAAAAAACAGCACGCAGGATAAATGCTATAAATGAGGTAGTTATACCAAAGACTAAAGAACAATTGCAGTATATTGGAAGGTCTATAGAAGAGCGGGAGAGAGAAGATATTTTGAGATTGAAGAAGTTTAAGAGCCGGATTGAAAGGAGTCGTTAATGTCTTATGAGGTAAAACTTGAGGTATTTGAAGGACCGCTTGACCTGCTTATGCATCTCATCAAGAAAAATGAGATAAACATTTATGACATCCCCATTTCTCTTGTTACACAGCAATACCTTGAATATATTGATCTGATGAAAGATCTGAATCTTGAGATTGCAGGGGAATTTCTCCTTATGGCAGCCACACTTACCCATATCAAATCAAAAATGCTGTTACCCAGAGAAGAAAAGGCAGGTGATGATGAAGAGGCTGAAGACCCACGGGCAGAACTTTTAAGAAAGCTCCTTGAGTATAAGAGTTTTAAAGAAGTCGCAGAAGAGCTCGGTAAAAGGGAAGATACGTGGAGGGATATTTTCTATAATCCTCCTGATAAATCCATGGAGGGTGAAGATGAGGTATTCATAGAGGTCGGGTTGTTTGAACTGCTGGAGGCATTCCGGGATGTGCTTGAACAGATACCTGACAAGAGATACATGGAGATAGTTCCCGATGAATTAACGGTCCGTGGAAGGATGACGGCAATAATAGAAAAATTGGACGCGGCGGCAGCAGAAGGCGTTACACTACTCACGCTGATAGAAGAGGGCAGCACAAGACGGACTATTGTGGTAACATTCCTTGCGTTGCTGGAACTTGCAAGACTCCGCTTGATAAAATTATTGCAGGTAAGTAGTTCAGAAACAATCAGGGTATACAGGAATGAGGATAGCAGAGCAGATTCGGATGAAATTGAGGAGACATAATGGTGGAAAACAATGAACTCAAAGGTATAATCGAGGCATTACTTTTTGTTGCAGGAGAACCTTTATCCCCTGACAGGATTAAAAACATCCTCGAAGAGGTGGATAAAAAAGCAATACAAAGTATATTATGGGAACTTCAGCATGATTATGATATGCGCCTTTCAGGCTTGAGGATCGTAGAGGTAGCAGGAGGCTATCAGATAGCTTCAAGACCTGAGCTTGCACAGTGGATAAAACGTCTGAAGAAAGTAAAACAGTCAAGCCGGCTTTCAAAACCATCACTCGAAACCCTTGCTATTGTTGCCTATAAGCAACCTATCGTAAAGGCAGAGATAGAGGACATCCGCGGGGTTGATTCCTCAGGAGTGCTAAAAGGCCTTCTTGACAAGCATATGATTAAGATTATCGGACGGAAGGATGTGGCGGGAAGACCGATACTTTATGCTACAACAAAGGAATTCCTCCAGTATTTCGGTTTAAGGGATATTTCAGACCTGCCAACGCTGAAGGAATTTACAGAGCTTATGGCAGAAGAAGGATCTCCAACTGAAGGTAGTGAAATGCAGGAGGAAATGGTTTTGGAGGCCCCGGAAATTTGAAAATCAATTTGAAAATCAAATGGATAGCCTTTGCAATTGCCTCTATCCTTGCAATCTCAACCGTATTTCTTATACCGCGGATTCAAAGAAAGATACCGGATGTCCCCGGGAATAATACTCATATAAGTGTTACTAACGTCAGCGAATGCATCAATTGTCATGTTATTTCCGGTAAAACACCATTACCAAAAGACCATGCTGCAAGAGAACAATGCCTTTACTGTCACAAGATCGTTAAATAATAGACCTGTTAATTTACGACCATTATAAATTTGACATCACTTTTTCATTTCCCTTATAATGAAATGTTTAACAAATATATATAATAAATATGGCTCTTCAGGACAAAATCAGAAATTTTTCAATTATTGCGCATATAGACCATGGCAAATCTACCTTGGCTGACCGGATACTCGAACATACCGGTGCAATATCCGCAAGGGATTTTAAGGAACAGGTGCTTGATGCAATGGACCTGGAACGTGAAAGGGGCATAACCATCAAGGCCCACGCAGTCCGGCTCAATTATAAGGCTAAAGATGGCAATCAATATATCCTGAACCTAATAGATACCCCCGGACATGTAGACTTTACTTATGAGGTCTCAAGGAGCCTTGCTGCGTGTGAGGGGGCTATCCTTGTTGTTGATGCATCACAGGGGGTAGAAGCACAGACAATAGCAAATGCTTATCTTGCTGTTGATAATCACCTTGATATCCTGCCGGTAATGAATAAGATTGACTTGCAGGGAGCGGATATTGATGACACCAGGAGACAGATAAGGGATATCCTTGGGCTTGATGATAGTGAAGCAATCCCTGCCAGCGCCAAAGAGGGTATAGGTACAGTTGAGATATTAGAGGCTGTTATATCAAAGATACATCCGCCATCGGGCGATTTGAATAAACCACTCAAGGCCCTGATATTCGATTCATGGTATGACAACTATCAGGGGGTTATTGTATTAATACGTGTAGTTGATGGAATAATAAGGCCCGGACAGCAAATAATGATGATGTCCACAAAGAATATTTTTGAGGTACTATCTATTGGTATATTTACACCCAAACCTATTCAGGTCAGTCAGCTTACAGCAGGGGAAGTCGGATTCTTAGTCGCAGGTATCAGAAAAATGGGAGAAACAAAGATTGGTGATACACTGACCGATGCATCAAAACCGACTGCATCTCCTCTTCCTGGATATAGAGAGGTTAAACCGATGGTTTTTGCCGGACTTTATCCGGTAGATTCAGGTGATTACAAGATGCTCAGAGAGGCTGTAGAGAAACTGAGACTGAATGATTCATCCTTTACATTTGAACCTGAGAGTTCTCTTGCACTCGGATTCGGATTCAGGTGCGGCTTTCTTGGCCTTTTACACATGGAGATTATTCACGAGAGGCTTGAGCGTGAATTCGGTCTTAGCCTTATCAGCACGGCGCCTACAGTTGTCTACAAAATAACTACACATGGTGGTGAAATCATAACAATAGACAGTCCGGCAGCGCTGCCGCCTCCCCAGAACATAGCGTTATTTGAAGAACCGTTTATCCTTGCTACCATCATAGCGCCTGCCGAATATATTGGGAACATTCTCGGGCTTTGTCAGGAACGCCGTGGTATTCAAAGAGAGATAAAGTACATAAGCAAGGAAAGGATGATGCTGACATATGAATTGCCGCTCAATGAGATAGTCCTCGACTTCTATGACAAACTCAAATCAATTTCAAAGGGATATGCTTCCCTTGACTATGAATTAATAGGCTACAGGGATTCGGATGTAATACGTCTCGATATACTCCTGAACGGCGAGATTGTTGATGCATTATCAGTCATCACACACAAGGATAAGGCAGAACCAAGGGGGAGGATGCTTGCGGAAAAGATCAAGGAGCTAATCCCAAGGCAGATGTTTGAGGTTATAATACAGGCTGCAATCGGAGGAAAGATAATTGCAAGAGAGACTGTAAAGGCATTAAAGAAAAATGTTATTGCAAAGTGTTACGGCGGTGACATCTCAAGAAAGAGAAAATTATTGGAAAAACAGAAGAAAGGGAAAAAGCGAATGAAGCAGTTTGGAAGTGTAGAGATCCCGCAGGAGGCATTTCTGGCGATACTTCAGGTGAAAGATTAATTATATGGAAAATAAAAATACCAAGAAGAAAAAACACATAATCAGGGAGTATATTGAGTCTATCCTTATTGCCGTAATTATGGCCCTTATTATCAAGGCATTTATTGTGCAGGCATTTAAAATACCATCAGGTTCAATGATACCAACCCTGATGATCGGTGATCACATCTTAGTTAATAAATTTATCTACGGCGTAAAAATACCTTTTACGGATAAGATTATAATACCTTTTAAGAATCCAAAGTATGGCGACATAATAGTATTTAAATTCCCGGAGGACGAAAAAAAGGATTTTATTAAGCGTGTAGTGGGACAACCCGGTGACAAACTCGAGATTAAAGAGAAGAAGGTGTACATCAATGGAAAATTCACAGACGAACAATTTGCAGCCCATAGTGATCCCATGTTATATCCCTCAGCAATCCAGCCGCGGGATAACCTTGGACCTATAACCGTTCCGGAAGACTCTTACTTTGTAATGGGAGACAACAGGGATTTCAGTCTTGACAGCCGCTACTGGGGTTTTGTCAAACTGAATAAAATAAGAGGTAAGGCATTTATAATATACTGGTCATGGGATGGGGAAGATAGCTGGGTCAGGTGGAACAGGATAAGTATGTTAATCAAGTAACAGTCATAAGTCAGGAGTCAGAGGCATGAAAGAATGAAATACCTGTCAAAATATATCAGCGAATTTAATAAGGCGACAGTCCTTATAATTGGTGACATCATTGCTGATCATTACATATGGGGTAAGGTTGAGCGTATTTCTCCCGAAGCGCCGGTTCCAATCGTTGATGTTCAGAGAGAAAGTTTTATGCTTGGCGGGGCGGGGAATGTAGCCAACAATATCCATTCTCTGGAAGGTAAGGTACGGATATGCGGTATTGTCGGTGATGATGATATGGGACGGTGGATCACCGGTAATCTCAGGTCAATTGGTATCAACACTGATGGAATAATTGTTGAAGAGGGGCGTCCTACATCAAAAAAGACACGCGTTATAGCCCATAACCAGCATGTGGTGCGTTTTGATCATGAAAGCAGAGGAGAAATATCATTACAAACTCAGGATCTGATGCTGGATTATATCAGGACACATATCAACGATATAAAAGTAGTTGTGCTGTCTGATTATGCAAAAGGAGTTGTAACAAGGAGTCTTGTAAAGAATGTCCTGCAATTAGCGCTTGAATATAATATGTGTATCGTCGTGGACCCCAAACTTAAACATTTTGATTACTATACAGGGGCAACTGTTATAACACCAAACACCACTGAAGCATCAGCAGCATCAGGAATTACTATCACAGATAAGGAATCTCTATACAAAGCCGGCAATATCCTTCTTAGCCAGGCAAATGCTGAAGCTGTACTCATAACACGCAGTGAGCATGGGATGAGCCTTTTTGAGAAAAAAGGTGATATAACCCACATCCCTGCTGTTGCAAGAGATGTTTATGACGTTACCGGAGCCGGAGACACAGTTGTAAGCACACTTGCACTGGCGATTGCCGCAGGGGCATCACTAAAGGATGCAGCAAGGCTTGCTAACTATGCCGGTGGTATAGTAGTGGGGATTGTTGGAACAGCTACGGTACATCAGGATAATCTCATCACGGCTATAACTGATAGCGTAGAAACTCAGGCTCACATAGGATAATGAAAATTTCCAATAAAGCCGCAATAATCATCCCGGCACGATACAGCTCAACCAGATTCCCGGGAAAGGTATTGGTTTCTATAGGCTCAAAACCTGTTATCCAGTGGATATACGAGGCTGCTATCCTCTCAAAACATGCTGACAATGTTATTGTTGCAACCGATGAACAGAAGATATATGATACGGTAAAGGGGTTCGGTGGTAATGTCGTAATGACATCATCTAATCTGAGGACAGGTTCAGACCGCTGCGCAGAAGTCTCGCAAAAACTAAGTAATAAGATCATAGTCAATCTCCAGGCAGATGAAATACTGCAGGGACCTGAAATGATAGATGAACTGATTCAGATGATGGAAGAGGATACATCCATAAATATGGGTAGTTTAAAAAAAGAGATTACTACACCGGAAGAATTAGCGGACAGAAATGTTGTGAAAGTTGTTACTGATAATTCCGGTTTCGCACTATATTTTTCCCGTTCTCCTATCCCTTATATCCGTGACATGGCGGATCATTCTAAGTTCCAGGCTGAGTTTCCTGGGAACACATATTATAAGCACCTTGGCATATATGCCTACAGGCGCGATTTCATTCTACAATTCGGTACACTTCCAACTGCAAGACTTGAGGAACTTGAAAAACTTGAACAGCTCAGGGCAATGGAGTGTGGATATAAAATAAAGTTAAAAGAAACTCTGCATAATTCGCACAGGATAGATACACCTGAAGACCTTAAAAAACTTGAAGAGGGGCTAATCCATGGATAGTGACTCAGTAAAGGCAAAATTTATTTTTGTAACAGGTGGAGTAGTATCATCTCTCGGCAAGGGTGTAGCCTCTGCAGCAGCAGGAAGCCTGCTCGAATGTCATGGTCTTAAAGTTACATTCCTTAAGTTTGATCCATATATAAATGTTGATCCCGGGACAATGAACCCATTCCAGCATGGAGAGGTTTTTGTAACTGATGACGGCACTGAAACTGATTTGGACCTGGGGCATTACGAAAGATACACTACGGTTACCACATCAAGAAAAAACAACTACACCACAGGTAAGATATACTACAATGTAATCACAAAAGAACGCCGTGGCGAATACCTTGGGGGTACTGTCCAGATGGTCCCCCACATAACAGATGAGATTAAGAGGTGCATACTCGAAGCAGCAAATTCAATGGACATTGTGATTGTGGAAATCGGAGGCACTGTTGGTGACATTGAAGGGCTCCCTTTTTTAGAGGCCATCAGGCAGTTCAAATATGATATGGGAAGTGACAGGACACTTTACATTCACCTTACTTTGATACCTTTTGTCAAGACAGCGGATGAGATTAAGACCAAGCCTACCCAGCACAGTGTTAACAAGATGAGAGAGATCGGTATACAACCTGATATTCTGTTATGCCGGACTGACAGGCCCATTTCCGAAGAAGTCAAAAAGAAGATAGCCCTTTTCTGTAACGTCGAATCTGAGGCAGTCATTATCGCAAGGGATGTTGAGAATATTTATGAAATCCCTCTTATGCTTCATGACGACGGACTCGACAGGATAATAATAAAGAAACTCAATTTGAGTGTACAGGAACCGGATCTGAGCCGCTGGATAGATATTGTTAACAGGATAAGAAATCCAAAAGGTAAAGTCACCATTGCAATAGTCGGGAAATACATTAACCTCAGGGATTCCTACAAAAGCCTGTGCGAGGCGCTGATACATGGAGGATTAGCCAACAATGTTGATGTAAATCTACAGTTAGTAGATGCAGAAGAGATTGACAGCAACGGTCCTGAGTCTCTGCTGTCAGATGTGGATGGGATACTTGTTCCGGGCGGGTTTGGGAATCGCGGGATAGAAGGAAAAATCAAGACAATAAGATACGCAAGGGAGAACAGAAAGCCCTTCTTTGGAATTTGTCTCGGTATGCAGTGTGCAGTTATTGAATTTGCAAGGCACGTGGCAGGTATGAAGGATGCTAATAGTACTGAATTTGATGAAAAGACATTATATCCGGTAATACATATTATGCCGGATCAGGAAGGAAAGGAAAAAGGCGGAACAATGCGCCTTGGCGCTTATCCATGCGTGCTCATGCCAAATTCTACAGCATATCAGGCATATAAGAGCGGCAAGATAAGCGAGCGTCACCGTCACCGCTACGAATTTAACAATGCATACAGGGATGACCTGATAAAGACAGGACTGGTCATAAGCGGTCTTTATCCGCAGAAAGACCTTGTAGAGATAGTAGAGCTGAAAGAACACCCATGGTTTCTTGCTACACAGTTCCATCCGGAATTTAAATCAAAACCTACAGCCCCTCACCCGCTGTTTACATCATTCATAGGAGCGGCTGTGAGACAGGCTGAATGAGTCTTCAAATAAGCAATACAATAATTAATGATAATAGTCCTTTATTCTTCATCGCAGGACCATGTGTGATTGAGGATGATGTAATGGTCCTGGAGGTGGCTTCAGAGCTCAAACGCCTCTCAGAGGAACTTAACGTCTTAATGATATTCAAGGCATCTTATGACAAGGCTAACAGGACATCGGTTAATTCCTACAGGGGGCCTGGCATTGACAAGGGTTTAAAAATCCTGGATAAGGTCAAGGTGGGAACAGGATTGCCGATATTGTCAGACATACACACCACAGAAGAAATAAATAAATCCAAAGAAATACTTGATGTCTTGCAGATACCAGCCTTTCTATGCAGGCAAACAGACCTGATTTTATCAGCAGCCTTGACTAAAAAGAGTGTAAATGTAAAGAAAGGGCAGTTCCTTTCACCATGGGATATGAAAAATATAGTTGAAAAGATTGAATCTACAGGGAATGATAAAATAATGCTGACAGAACGGGGAACAACTTTCGGTTATAATAATCTTGTAGTTGATATGAGATCTATCCCGGTAATGAAATCATTCGGATATCCTGTTGTATTCGATGCTACGCATAGCGTGCAACTCCCCGGAGGCGCAGGCACAGCATCCGGTGGTCAGAGAGAATATATTAATACTCTGTCAATGGCCGCTGTAGCAGCGGGATGCAGCGGAGTTTTCATGGAGGTGCATCCTGATCCATCAAGGGCACTTTCTGATGGGGCGACACAATTAGCACTGAAGGAAGTTGGTGCATTCATGAAGGAACTCAGCAGACTGGGAAACTTCCTGAGAGAAGGACAATGAAAATTTACCGCAGAGAACGCAGAGTTCGCAGAGATTATAAAAAAATTATATCTTTTCCTCTGCGTCCTCTGTGACCTCTGCGGTGAAAAGGGGATTTTCGAGTGAACGAAATTGAAATAGGCAAAAAAGTTCTCGACATCGAGGCAAGAGCGATTGACAGCCTGAAGTCGCGCCTGAATCACAGCTTCTCTGATGCTATTTCCCTGCTCTACAACTGCAAAGGCAGGGTCGTTGTTACAGGAATGGGAAAATCAGGTTTAATCGGTAAAAAGATATCTGCAACATTCGCCAGTACCGGAACACCATCATTTTTTCTGCATCCGGCAGATGGGATACATGGTGATATTGGCATGATAATGCAAAACGATGTAATACTCGCAATATCCAACAGCGGTGAAACAGATGAGCTTATAGCCTTACTTCCTGTTTTTAAGAAGATGACTATGCAGATCATCTGTATGACGGGAAAGACTGCCTCTACACTGTCTAATAACAGTGACGTAGTTCTGGATGTAAGCATTAAAGAGGAGGCGTGTCCCATGAATCTTGTGCCGACAGCAAGTACTACTGTTGCACTTGCTATGGGCGACGCACTTGCAGTTGCCCTTCTTGAGAAACGCGGCTTCAGGAAAGAAGATTTTGCACTCTTTCATCCTGGTGGAGCACTTGGAAGAAGACTCATCCTCCATGTAGAAGACATTATGCATACAGGTGAGACCGTCCCTGTTGTCTACAAAGGGAGTTATTTAAAGGATGTCATCTATGAGATGACTTCAAAGAAGCTGGGAGTTACAACCGTATTGGATGATAATAACAGGCTCCTGGGGATTATCACTGATGGTGACCTGAGAAGATTGCTCGAAAAGGAAACCGGAAGGGAAAATGATATATTTAAACTCACTGCCGGTGAGATTGCAATTAAGAATCCGAGGGTAATACAAAAAGACGCACTTGCAGTCTCAGCAGTTCAGATAATGGAGACATATTCAATAACCTCTCTTGTTATAGTTAATGAAGACGGAACAGTTGCAGGGATATTACACCTGCATGACCTGCTGAAAAAGGGAATAGTGTGAGAAGTACGTCTCTTTCAGATAAGGCAAAGAAAATAGAATTCCTCCTGCTTGACGTTGACGGCATTCTTACTGACGGTAAGATTTTTATTGACAGTTATGGGAATGAACTTAAGACATTTCATATTCATGATGGACATGGAATTTACCTGATAAAAAAGGCCGGTATAGATGTAGGGATAATCTCCGGAAGAAGTTCCAGGTCCGTAGAACACAGGGCTAAGGAACTCAATATTACAGAGGTCTATCAGGGTATAACAGACAAGGTCTCAGCGTATAAACAGATAAAAGGGAAATATAACCTCTCAGATGAATGCGTTGCATTCATGGGTGACGACCTCATAGACCTCCCTCTCCTTGGTTTGGTTGGTTTCTCTGCAACTGCGGCAGATGCTGTGAGTGAAGTCAAAGAGGCGGTTGATATGGTTACAGAAAAACCTGGGGGCGGAGGCGCTGTCCGGGAGTTAATAGACTTCATACTTAAGGCAAAGGGTTAAATTTGAATCTGCCCAATATCCTTACCATTCTTCGAATTTTATTAATACCGGTTTTCATTATAGTATTCGCAATTCCGTCAGTAACCCGATCGCATTTGGCTGCACTTATTTTTATATTTGCGTCTCTTACTGATTGGTTTGACGGCTATCTTGCACGAAAATTTAAACAGGTTACACTATCCGGCAAACTACTCGACCCTGTGGCAGATAAACTGCTTGTAATGTCAGCTCTTATCATGCTCGTCGAATTCCAGAGGGTCACATCATGGCTCGCAATACTGATTATAGGAAGAGATATCGCTATAACAGGACTACGGGCAATAGCATCATCAGTAGGGATCGTCATCGCTGCAAAGGAAATCGGGAAATTGAAGACCACTGTCCAGATAATTGCAATAGTGCTCCTCATACTTGATTATCCTGTATTCCTTACTGAAAGAATGATAGACTTACATTCTGTTGGAACTATAGTCCTATGGTTTTCAGCAATTCTGGCAATAATCTCAGCCTTTGATTACTCTATCAAGTTTTGGATGAATGTGAAGCGCACATGAATATGATAAAGATATTCATGTGCCTTGGCAGTTATATTGCCGGCTCAATACCATTCGGTATTATTATTGCCTGGATTATGGGGACCGGTGATATCAGGAAAAAGGGGAGTGGTAATATAGGCGCAACAAATGTATTCAGAACTACAGGAAAATCAGGAGGTGCCATGACACTTTTACTTGATGCCATGAAGGGACTAATACCGGTATTAATTGCAAAATCGTTATGGGGAGTTGATATATGGACCCTTGCAGTTGCATTCGCTGCAATCATCGGTCACAACTATACCATGTTCCTGAGATTCAAAGGAGGTAAAGGGGTTGCAACCAGTCTTGGCGTCCTCCTTGCGTTATGGCCTTATATAGGCTTGATCACAATCGGCATATGGATAGGGAGTATGTTTATATGGCGGTATTCTTCTCTGGCAGCGCTTATATCATTCGGTATCTTACCGGCCGTAACAGCAATTGGAGAGCAATATTTACCCTTTATTATCTTCTCTGTCATTATTTCTACATTACTCTATTTCCGGCACGTCGAAAATATCAGGAAACTTATTGCAGGTCAGGAAATCAAAATCGGAAAGGGGAGCGGAAAGACCGTTGTAATTTTATTGACGATACTCCTTTCAGCTAACTCTGCATTGGCAGATACTGTTACCGGTTATGACAGGTTTATACCTGTTGAAATTGAAAAGTTGTGGAAAGAGAGACAAACGGCACTGGCTGCCGGTAACGCTAAATCTTCAGATCATTTACTGGAAGAGATAGTCAGGACAAAATACAAACTTGGCATCAAAAGGATAGATGATGTATCTGCACTCGTCGTCAGGGAAGGGTATTTAACGCTTGAAAAGGGCAGACCTGAGGATGCCCATCGTTTAAGTGTAATAGCTAAGGAGATATCACAGGACTATGCACCGTCTTATTATCTTGCTGCCAGGTCACTCGGAAAAATGTCTAAAGCAAGCATTGGAGAAATTACATCCGAATATTTGGGCGGGATAAAGGCATCAGTCAGAGACTTCTGGACACTCTTTAACTACACCGGCAAGTTGTACACCGTAATTCTTCTTGCAATCAGCCTCTCTTTCTTAGCCTTTATCATCGCATTGTGCTGCCGGCATTTCCCTCTTTTCTTACATACATTTAATGAGATAACTTCCGGCTTTATTAAAAGTCCTTTCAATATAATATTCTTCTTTATTATTGCCTTTTTCCCCCTGCTGTTTGGATTAGTCTGGTTTGTCCTGTTCTGGATTGTTATAACATGGATATACCTGAGCAAAAAAGAAAAGATATATGCAGTGATCTTCATACTATTCTTTCTCTTCCTGCCAAAGACACTGAAATATACTTCCATCTACATAACGGCACATAATAACGTTACTCTTAAGGGACTATTAGCTGTAAACAGAGGCTATGGGGAACCGTCGCTGATAGAAAAACTTAAAGATCAACTACGAATGGAACCGGGAAACTATTACATACCTTTAAGCATTGCATACCTGGCTAATAAAGAAGGAAGGACGGAGGAATCGCGTTATTATTATGAGAACTTGCTGAATTCCAATCAAAAATCAATCAGGATAAATGCCAATAATTCATTAGGCAACATATACTTCTCCATGGGTAACTTTGATAAGGCGATAGGATACTATATGGATACGATTAAGGAATCGCCGGAGTCCCCCATACCTGTTTACAATCTCGGTCAGGCATACAGGGAAAAACTTTTATTTACCGAGGCAGAAAAGAGCTACGAGGCAGCAAAAAAAATCAACCTTCATGATGTTGAACGGTTCACGGCACTTTCTGCAAAGGGCAGCGGATACAGGGTAATTGATTACCCTTTGAATGTGCAGGATATGTGGTATGTTGCATTGTCTCCTTCAGAAGGTGCAGCTACACTTGTAATTAGAATTCTTAATGCCCTGATCAGGATACCTGCAGAGCGATTTCCCTTCTTAGGGATCAGCATTGGAATAATCCTGTCCGTCCTTTCATATATTAAACCTGTTACACCTATGGCATACTATTGCCCCGGGTGTAACAGGACTGTATGCGGCCGGTGCACCGGTTCAAGGATATTCGGCACCATTTGCAGGAATTGCAGAATGAAGGGGCAAGAGAGTCAGGAACCGGCTGGGAAATTTAATCAAATATACTTCCTTGTGCCCGGGCTGTGGCACATGTTCCGGGGGCAAATTGGTAAAGGTATCATATTGAGCATGATATTTTGCATAGGGCTTTCAGGACTAATAACAGGGAAAACCGGCAGCACATGGACTACTGCATACTATCTCCCTGAATGGCCTCCCCTCCTGTGGATATCATTAATATTTTTGTCATATGTTTTGCTATTTTTCACCGGAATCCGTCCATACCTGACTGAACTGAAGGCAATGCGACGGGAACGATGATTAAAAGGATAGCGTAATACTAATAGAATGTCCTTAGAAGGTTCCATAAAAGACTTCGGACTTGCTGATATCCTGCAACTTATATCCATGCAGAAAAAGAGTGGAGTTGTGACTATTTCGCACAAAAATGAATCCACTACTTTACACTTCGACAATGGCCAGATTGTATTTGCTACATCAATAAACGGTGGAGAAACTATGAGGCTTGGGGAGCTCCTGGTAAAGGCCGGTAAATTAGAAGAACAGGATGTAGCAAAAACCCTTCATATTCAGGAAATGTCAAAGGAAAGAATAGGGAATTTATTTGTTTCTTCAGGACTTGTTTCCAAAGAAGATGTAAAGGAGGCGCTGCAGCAACAGTTAATGGATGTTATTTTCTGTGTATTGAGATGGAAGGATGGGTGGTATAAATTTGAGGCAGGCGATATTGATTACGACAGGGAATATCAGATACCTTTACAGACTGACTTTATCCTGATGGAAGGCTCAAGGATGGTTGATGAATGGAGCAATATTGAGAGTAAGATACCATCCGATAATATTATCTTTTCTCAAACTGACAGAGGATCTGAGGTTGAACTACTGTTCACCAAATTAAGTCGTGATGAAGTGACTGTATATAACCTGATTGACGGTAACCGTGACATTCCGGACATTATTGAAATTTCTCAACTAAGCAGATTTCATCTTTATAAGATACTGCTGACCTTAATGCTTTCAGGTCTGATCTCACAAACATCAACATCAAAAAAGGATGAAGAAATGATAGTTACTAAAGGACACGTTAAAGAAAAGTTTGAAGATAATAACAGGGTATTTTTTGCGATTCAAGTCGCAGTCCTTGTCTTTTTTGCAAGTTTTATCCTCCTCTTATTTCCTGCAGGTGAAATGATCGGATTGAGTGAGATTGCCGGTGTCTCAGATTTTATAAAGGAAGAACAGACTTACGATGAATTGTATCACCTTAAGAGGGCGATTGGATATTTCTACCTCGTTAACGGCAGTTTGCCGGATTCTATAATCAGATTATCACAGGAAGGTTACATCGGAAGTGACTTGACTTCAGACGAATGGCATCATCAATTTGTTTATGAAAAATATCCTGTTGTATATCATGTTGATAAATCGTCCTTAGACTACAGGCTGTTCAGCAAAGGTAATGACAATGTGCCATATACGCAAGATGATATTTTTTAGTTGACGATTGATATTTCTTATAGTAATGTAAGTACTTACTTACTTACTTACTTACTTACAATCATTATGTCAGTAAACATGAGGGTGGGGTAGCCATGATTAATATAGTATCACTTATTTCCACAATTATTATCCTCCTTGTTTTTAACGTCTTGCCTGTTTCATCATACTCCGTACCTTCTGTATATGCAGAAGAACAGGTACTATCCCTGCAGGAGGCATATGTGCTTGCCTTAAAAAATCACGAGGCTGTAAAGATTGCAGGAGAGGGATTATATCAGTTTCAGCAGACGAGAAAGAAGGCGGTGTCAAGCATCCTGCCATCGTTAACCGCCGAGGGGAGTTATACCAGGTTCTCTGAGGAGAAGAGTTCCTCAATTACTGTGATACAACCTGATAATGCCTTAAATTACAGTCTCAGATTATCTCTTCCCATTTACAGGGGCGGCAGGGAATGGAGTGCGCTAAGGCAGGCGGGGTATATGCTTGAAGCAGGTGAGAGGGGAGTTGAGATTACCAGAGAGGACATAGTCATGATTGTGTCTCAGGCATACTTTGGTGTGCTCAGGATACAGAAGGAAAAGGAGATTAAGGAGGCCGACCTGAAGCGGGGAGAAGAACGCAGCAGGGTTGCATCAGCAAGGTTTAAGGTAGGAGAGTTGACCAAGGCAGCGGTACTGAGGGCTGATGCTGAAGTAGCCGGCATACAGGCTGAACTCTCAAGGGTGAACAAGGAGTTGCGTATTGCAGGAGACAGGCTGGCGAGACTTGTTGACCTGCCTGCAGGGTTTAGTATAGCAGAGCCTCCTCAGAAAAGCATACCAGCCGGTGACGTAGATGAGTTTGTCAATGTTGCACTGGAGAAGAGGAGTGAGTATTTGAAGGCAGGGGCAGAGGTGGAGATAGCGAGGGAGGGGGTCAGTTATGCCAAGGGAGGTTTCATGCCTACCCTGAGGCTTGACGGTGTCTACTCAGGCAGGGACCAGGACCCTATCTCATCTGCTTTTTTTAACAAGGAGAGCATATATGCGACACTTTCCCTTACCTTCCCGTTATATGAGGGCGGATTGAGGGTAGCTGAGGTGCGGGAGGCAGAGAGTAAATTCAGGGAGGCCGGATTGAAGAGGCTAAGCCTCAGGAAGGATATAGAGATTGAGGTCCGCGATGCGTCATACAACATCACGGCCATCAATTCAGCGATAGAGTTTTACAGGAAACAACTCTCCTTTGCAGAAGAGAATTACAATACAGTCTTCAAGCAGTTCACATACGGACTTGCGGCTAATGTTGATGTAATTGATGCAAATTCAACCCTTGTAACTGCACAGAAATCGCTTTCAAACAGCACGTTTGACCTTCAGCTTGCCATAATAGATTTGAAGAGGAGTATGGGGGTAGTTTTGGAAGAGGTAATAATTGGAAAGTAGCGCCGATGAAAGAATTTAATAGTGATACTTGTCATAAACTCCTTGCTGCAACCCTTAAGCTGATCTCTCTTAAGGGCTATACCGGCACTACAACAAGGGAAATAGCAAGCGAGGCAGGAGTTACTGAAGTCACACTATTCAGGCATTTTGGCTCTAAGGAGAAACTTTTTGAAGAAATGCTTAAGCGGTATTCATTCCTGCCTGAGCTTAAGGAACTTCTACCTGAACTGGAAGGCAACTCCTCTGATTATACAGAGGTGCTTCTTACTATAGGCACGCGTTTTTTTGGGACACTGAAAGAGCGAAAATCGTTAGTCAGGATAATGACATGTGAAATACAGTTATATCCGGAAAAGGTCAGAGTGGTTCACAGTAAATTTATTGATGAAATGATACAAGTGCTTGCAGGCTACTTCAGGCTCCAGCAGGATAAAGGACTACTCAGACGATTCCCCTCTGAAACTGCTGCGAGGGCATTTCTTGGAATGATATTCTCTTTTTTCCATGTAGAAGAGATAGTTAAAGGCCGGGATATGAAGAAGAATGAAGTAAAGAGGACAATAAATGAGTTTGTAAATATTTTAGTACAGGGTACTTTAAGGGGAGATAAATCATGATGAAGTACGCAGTAATCCTCATGCTTGCAATTTCAGCACTCTTCATTAATTATGGCTGCGGCAAAAATGAACCAGTTGTTAAAAAGGAAAAAACCATCAATGTTGCAGTAAAACCGGCAGAGATTAAATCACTCAGGCCTTTTATAGAAACTGTTGGGACACTTAATCCGAATGATGAGGTAACAATCAGTGCAGAGGTAGATGGAATCTTACAGGATATCAGTGTAGACGAGGGAACAACCGTAACAAAAGGGATGCTCATAGCAACTATTGACGACACAGACTATTCCCTCGAAGTCATACGGGCAAAGTCGGCACTGAAACAGGCCGAATCAAATCTTGCAAATATAAGGTTAGAGTATCAGCGCAAGGAGGCCTTGCACAAAGATGGACACCTCCCGCAGCATGATTTCGATTCTATCACCGCACGGTTATCATTGGCAGAATCAGATGTAGATAATGCAAGGGCAGTCTTGTCACTTTCCGAACACAAGCTGACAAAAACAAAGATATACTCTCCCATATCAGGTGTAGTCAAAGAAAGAAAGGTATCCGGCGGTAACTTTATACGAAACGGTACGCCAGTCTGCACCATCATACAGGTTGATCCTTTAAAGCTCAATTTTACAGCATCTGAAAAGGATTCAGGCATCTTAAAGACAGGACAGGATGTACACTTCAGAGTTGAAACGTTCCATGACAGGGAGTTCAAGGGAAAACTCAGCATCATATATCCGGGCCTTGATGAGAGAACCAGGACTCTAAGGGCTGAGGCGCTTGTCCCAAATCCGGGCGGCCTTTTAAAACCAGGTTTTTTTGCAAAGGTAACACTCTATACAGGTGGAGCAAAGGGTACCGTAGTTGTCCCGGCCACTGCATTGGTTTATGAGGGCGAAACTATCAAAGTCTTCACAATAAACAATGAAACAGCAAAGGAAAATAAAGTGAAGATCGGGTCTAAATATGGTGAGATGATGGAGATTGTTGATGGTTTGAAAGCTGGAGAGAATGTAGTGATTGCCGGACAACAGAACCTCTCTGAAGGGCTCAAGGTAAATGTGGCTCGCTGATACATCCATAAAAAAGCCTGTCTTTGCCACAATGGTAATACTGGGGCTTGTCTTGCTCGGTGTCATAAGTTACCCGCGCATTGGTGTTGACCTTTTCCCAAAGGTTGATTTTCCCATCGTTAATATATCAACAAAGCTCAAGGGCGCAAATGCCGAGATCATGGACATAGATGTAACGGATAAGGTTGAAGCCACCGTAAATACGATCAATGGTGTCAAGACTATTACATCGTCGAGCACAGAGGGGAGATCTCAGGTCATAGTTGAGTTTGTTCTCGAGAGAGATATAGACCTTGCTGTTCAGGATGTAAGAGAAAAAATATCAGCCATAAGAGGGAGTCTCCCCAGGGACATAGAAGAGCCTGTCATTGAAAAGGTTGACCCTGATGCAAACCCTATACTGTGGATAGCCCTGTCCGGTGAGAAATCTATCAGAGAGTTGTCAACTTATGCTGATGAAGTCCTCAGGGAACAACTGCAGAAGATAAATGGAGTCGGAGCTGTTCGCATGGCCGGACTTCAGTTACGTGAGGTTATCATATGGATAGATTCAGATAAGCTCTCAGCGTACGGTATAACGGCCCATGATATCCTCGGCAAGTTACAGAGTGAAAACATAGAATTACCAGGTGGAAGGATTGAGGGTGAAACAACTGAGTATTCAATAAAAATTAAGGGGGAATTTGCAAATGTTCCTGACTTCAATAACCTTGTCATAGCCTATCAGAATGGCGCTCCTGTACGGCTCAGGGATATTGGCAGGGTAGAAGACGGGATGCAGGAGAAGAGGTCCATAACGAGGTTCAACAGGGTACCGGCTATAGGATTCGGGATACAGAAACAATCCGGTACAAATACGGTAGAAGTAATCGAAAGGATTAAGAAGGAGCTTGCAGGTATAGAGAAGTCTCTCCCTCCGGGCATGAATATAGGCATCAGCTTTGACCAGTCAACATTTATAAAGCGCTCCATAAGCGAGGTGCAGCACCATCTGATTTACGGCGGATTTTTTGCCACTATTGCAGTACTGTTTTTTCTGCGTAGTATAAGGATAACAATATTCAGCGCACTTGCTATTCCTACATCTATTATCTCCACATTTGCGATTATGAACTTATTCGGCTTTACATTTAACAATATGACCATGCTTGCCCTGTCTCTATCAGTTGGCATTCTGATAGACGATGCAATTATTGTTATAGAGAATATCCACCGTCATATAGAACGGGGAATGACCCCCAAAGAGGCGGCATCATTTGCCACATCGGAAATCGGTCTTGCTGTATCAGCGACAACACTCGCAATCATAGTTATATTCCTTCCGGTCGCCTTTATGAAAGGAATAATAGGACGTTTCTTTTTCCAGTTTTCAATGACAGTAGTCTTTGCTGTTGCAGTCTCCCTCTTTGTGTCATTCACATTAACACCTATGTTAGCCTCGCGCTTTTTAAAGAGTAACCATAGTAGTGGCGGCACTGCCCGGCAGCCGGGAAGGTTATCGTCATCACTCGAATCAGGATATAAAAGGGTGGAATCATGGTATAGAAAACTTCTCGGGATAGCTCTCAATCACAGGGCTATAGTTGTTATATCCGCGGCTGTTATCTTCATTGTCAGCATGTATTTGGTTAAGTTCATTGGTAAAGAATTCCTGCCGTCTGAAGATCAATCAAGGTTCATCGTAAGGCTTGAGGCTCCTAAGGACTATTCAGTTGATGAGATAGAGAATCTGTTCAAAGGTGCAGAAGAGTTTGTCATCTCTATCCCTGAAGTGAAAACTGTATTTTATGGACAGGGTACGTTCGGTGAGACAAACAAAGGGTCAATGTTTGTCGGACTTAAACCAAAGGCCGAAAGAACCAGGAGCCAGCAGGAGATAATGGCAGAGATCAGGAACAGGCTGCGTAAGATACCCGGGCTTAAAGGATTTGCAGAGGATGTATCCCTTGTGGGCGGCGGTCAGAGGATGGTTCCCATCCAGTATACAATTAAAGGAAGAGACTTAACAGGATTACAGGAATACTCCAAAAGTATAGTTGCTGAGTTCTCAAAACTACCTGGCATTGTTGACGTGGATTCTTCACTTGAAATAGGAAAGCCGGAGCTTAGAGTCCATATAGACAGGGATAAGGCAGCAGACCTGGGGGTTAATATTGCTTCAGTAGCAGAAACGATAAACCTTCTTGTCAGTGGTGAAGTTGAGACGACAAAATACAGGGATGAGGCACGCGGCAGGAGATACAATGTTAAAATGAAACTCAATCCTGATGACAAGGACAATCCTGATGATATTAAAAGACTCTATACCCGTTCAAATGACGGACGACTGGTAGAGCTTTCGAATGTAGTAACAGTTCAACCAGCCGGCGGGCCAGGTATAATAAACAGGGTAGACAGACAGAGGGCAATAACCCTGTTTGCCAACTTAGAGGGAAAACCGCTTGGTGAGGCAATGACAGAGCTTAATGCAATATCAGCAAAGATACTCCCTTCTGATTACTCGACCGGATATAAAGGAATGGCAGAAATGATGGGCGAGTCCTTCGGCTACCTGATGTTTGCATTGGTGCTTGGCATTGTCCTGGCGTACATGGTACTCGCATCACAGTATGAGAGCTTCATTCATCCGATTACCGTACTACTTTCCATGCCATTTTCATTTATAGGGGCCTTTCTGGCTATCCTGATAACTGGAAAGACACTTAATATCTTTACATTTATAGGGCTTATACTGCTAATGGGACTTGTCAAAAAGAATGCAATACTTCTGGTTGACTACACGAATACCTTAAGGGCAAGGGGTATGGAAAGGAAAGAGGCAATACTTACAGCAGGACCTGTCCGGCTGAGACCAATCCTTATGACCACCTTTGCCATGGTACTTGGAATGATGCCTATAGCAGTAGGGATCGGTGAGGGTGCCGAGACCCGTTCACCGATGGCAATAGCCACAATTGGCGGTCTGCTGACATCGCTGTTCCTGACCCTTATAGTAGTGCCGGTAGTTTATGACCTGTTCGATGAGTTACAATCTAAGTTATTTCGTAAAAGATCCGTCACTTCATAACCGCTTAGTTCTGGATTCCTGATTCCGTAGGAATGACGTAGGCGGGGGATTTTCAGGTGAACCTGGAAGGTGAGTTTACATAATATCTATTATCAGACGTAACTTATGATTGAGCATAGATTCTTTCACTCCTATAGAAATGACAAATAAATGACAAATATTTGTCACAATGTGCACAATTTGGCTTTCATTCCAATAAATATTTTGTTTATTTCATTCTATTTTTTGATGTTAATACCTGCTCATAAGTCATAGTCTAAATATATAACTCATTGAAATAGCGGAATAATAAATCTATATTTGTGTTGAGACAGTCTTGATTGAAAGACCTGTCAAATGCATGGCACCAATTTTGCAAAATTAGCTATTATTATTAATTAACCCACTCAATAATTAAGAAGGAGGATACAAAAATGCACTGTCCGAAATGCGGGGGGTTTATGGTAACAGAGAGATGCACTGATTATTCTCTTGTCTTCTATGCCTGGAGGTGTATTAATTGTGGCACAATTATTGACAATACAATCCTTCAGAACAAAAAATCGTTTTTATTCGTTAATTAAACACCACATTTGTCTCTGTTCTGACAATACCCTTTATCGCCCGAATACTGTTTATTACTGTTGCAAATATCTCTCCGACACTTTCACCTTCCAGAGTTGCTATAATATCATATCTTCCTGTAATCATATCTGCACTATTAACATGTTCTAACTTCCTCAATTCATCTCTCACATATCTTTCTTTCCCAATTTCAGTATTTATCAACAAATAAATCTTGCCTGCATTTTTTGTCATATCTTACCCTCCCCTTGATCTTACTTTGTAAGTAGCATACTGTTATGATTACTGTCAATATATATATAGATTAGGAGAATTTCATATCAATGCTACGGATTATAGCAGGATTAGCAAAAGGACGTCACCTGAAGGTACCGGGAGGCTCTGAAATAAGGCCCACGTCTGACAAGGTAAGAGAATCCATATTTAATATTATTGGTCACGATAGCATAGTTGACTCAACATTTCTTGATCTTTTTTCAGGATCCGGGGCTGTAGGCATAGAAGCAATAAGCCGCGGGGCTAAGCATGTTACATTTGTTGATAACAATATCAGGCATATAAGAACAATAAAGGAAAATATTAAGATTTGTGGATTTCAGCAGGCATCTGAAATCCTGTCCGGAAATGTAATAACTATTCTGAATAATTTTCCAGGAAGAAAGAAATCGTTTAATATCGTGTTTGCTGACCCTCCATATAGCTATGGGAAGTGGGATACCCTCTTGTCAATAATTGTCAATAATGTTATTATTCTTGACTACGGTTTTTTTATTATAGAGCATTCGTCTAAGGTTTCAATGCCTGAACGATTGAATAATCTTGAAAATTATGGCAAATACATATATGGAGATACTACCTTAACAGTCTACAGGAAATATGGGAATAACAGCGATCTATCCAGGGACATTTGACCCGATAACTAACGGCCATATAGACATTCTTCAAAGGAGCCTTAGAATCTTTGATCATATAATATTAGGTATAGGCCCTAACCCAAAGAAAACATCACTCTTTTCTCTTGAGGAAAGGATACAAATGGTCAAAGAGGCGGTTAAAGACGTTACGAATGTATCTGTCGAGGCATTTGACGGACTGCTTGTAGATTTTGCAAAAAAGAATGGCGCTTCTGCTATTATACGAGGTTTAAGGGCCGTGTCAGATTTCGAGTATGAGTTCCAGATGGCATTAATGAACAGAAAGCTTGATGATAAAATAGAGACTGTATTTCTCATGCCGAGTGAGGAATATTCATATCTGACATCAAGCATAATTAAGATTGTCAGCGGTTATGATGGCGATATTTCTTCATTAGTTCCGAAACATGTACACGCAATGTTAAAGGACAAGTTTAAGTATAGAAAGGATTTATAATTTGATGAATCTCGCGAAACGTGTCTCATTGATAAAACCCTCACCTACCCTTGCATTAGAGGCAAGGGCAAAGGCAATGAAAAAGGAGGGAATTGACGTAATAAGCTTTAGTGCAGGCGAGCCTGATTTTGATACTCCGGATGGGATTAAAAATGCTGCGATTAAGGCAATAGAAGATGGATTCACCAAATATACCGCATCATCCGGAATCATTGAACTTCGGACCGCAGTTGCTGATAAGCTGGCAAAGCTCCATGGCCTGTCATATAAACCTGAAGACATCCTCATATCGTGTGGCGCTAAACACAGCCTCTATAACCTATCAATGGCCCTTTTTGAAGAAGGAGATGAGGTTATTATACCATCCCCATACTGGGTCACTTACCCGGAACAGATACTACTATGTGGTGCAAAACCTGTGATTGTCGGGACATCAGAAGATGACGGATTCCTACTAAGACCGCAGGTACTCAAAAAAGTTCTAACAAAAAGGACCAAGGCTTTAATACTGAACACCCCTTCTAATCCAGTCGGATCTGCATACAGCAGGTTACAACTGGAACAGATAGCGGAGATAGCAGTACAGAACAATATATATGTCATTTCAGATGAGACGTATGAAGGTATTGTTTATGATGGTTTTAAACAATCAAGTATAGCATCTTTAAACAGTGATATATTTAAACTTACTATTGTTGTAAACGGTGTCTCAAAGTCGTATGCCATGACAGGATGGAGAATAGGTTATGCTGCCGGCCCGGGAAATATTATTGAGGCAATGGGTAATATTCAGAGTCAGAGCACCTCTAACCCAACATCAATTGCCCAAAAAGCCGCTCTTGAGGCGTTGAGTGGTAAATATGAGGGTTTCATAACTATGATGGTGGAACGTTTCGACAGGAGAAGGCATTACATTGTAAATCGCCTTAAGGAAATTCCCGATGTTTCCTGCTTCTTGCCAATTGGTTCATTCTATGTTTTTCCAAATATATCCGGCATTCTCGGAAGAAAATTTAATAACTCAGTTTTGGATTCCTCAGTTAAGCTGGCGGAATACTTTTTGAGTGAAGTAAAGGTAGCAGCCGTACCCGGCGATGCATTCGGTGCACCGGGTCATATGCGGCTTTCATATGCTACGTCCATGGAGAACATAGAGAAGGGACTCGACAGGATTGAGTCGGCGATAAAACAGCTTCGATAAAGTTCATCAAAAGGAGGTCTTGGATAAAATGCCAATTTACGAATATAAATGCAACAAGTGTGGGACCAAACTTGAAGTAATACAAAAACTAAGTGATCAACCTATTACTGTATGCGTCAAGTGTAACGGCGCTATGTCTAAATTGATCTCCCCTGCCGGCCTTGTGTTTAAAGGAAGCGGCTGGTACATCACTGACTACTCTTCTAAAGGGAAGCCGCCGGCAGAGCAATCCAAGCCCGGCAAAAATCAGGAAAAGGTTTCTGATAAGAAAGAAGAAAAACCGGTTGCAGTAGAACCAGCAGCAGGAAAAACAGAATCGACTACTTAAAATCTCTTCGCTGGAATATTACCCCGGATAGTAATAGTACTACACTTATATATAACAGGCCATATAGTGTGACAAGGGAGATGTATGAAGCAGATACATAAATCCCAT